>Ga0181464_1000706_pt1 | contig 15411 bp, 12 predicted proteins | sample InSIn2gowninarea_FD_119074 | JGI IMG/M metagenome (GOLD analysis project Ga0181464, IMG submission 119074) | Clean room microbial communities from NASA Spacecraft Assembly Facility at Jet Propulsion Laboratory, Pasadena, California, USA -... ...
TATCACCTTTTAGCTTCCTTTTCTCCTAATTTCCATTATTTTCATAAATAAAATTCCAATTAATGACACTTTACCTTTCTAAAACCTTTTCCATTTCCTTTTCCAATTTCCCTTAGCCATAGTAAAACAAATGAACACCCACACTAGGATGTTTTGATCAACATTCAACTTGGAATACATGTCCTGTGACCTTGGCTATTATTTTTCCTTTATTAACTTCATTACATGGAATTTTTTTCCATGGTTGTTACAAAACCCTCCTCCTTGGGGGAACACCATCATCAATTTTCAATGACACCTACAACCAGCAAGACTATTGTAAGAAAAACATATTTCCAATGAAGCTTTATAACATAGCTAAATCCAGTATTTACAATGGTCATCCCAATGAAGTAAAACCAACATGACAACATAAAAACATGACACCCATATCACTTATTGGAGCATTATAACAAAACTCATGGTGGTATTTACATCCATAAAAATATATACATATACCAAAACATCACACCAAAAGATATGCCAAAAACATTCGCTTAACTGGTGCATAGAGAAGGATACATAGCCTGTATCTAATCCGCCATATCCCATGTAGCTTCATTGGGCCGAAATTTCTTCCACTACACTTGCTCGATTTCTTGGTTCCAGAGCATGAGCATACTTCTCTACAAAATACAGTAAGGTTCCAGCTAGAATTTGCCATCTAGCTCCACCTGCAATTCAGACCGGTCAATCACATGATTAACATCTTTAAAATACTTCTTAAGAAATGACACATGGAAAAAATCATGGAATTTCATTGTGAGAGGCATTGAAAGTCAATAGGCTACTGATCCAGTCCTTTTAAGAATCTTGAAAGGTCCACAAAACCGAGGTGCCAACTTGGCACATGATCCAATCCTCAAGAAACTCTTCTTGGGTTTGATGTGCAAGTACACATGTTCCCCAATCTGAAACTACTTAAATATCTTATTCTTATTTGCATAAATTTTCTGTTTGTCATGTGCTACTTTCAAACTCTTCTTGATTACCTACCTTTCGTGTTCCATATTTTCCAACATGCTTGGTCCTATCAACATCTTGTTCATTTGATCACTCCAACTTATAGGATTATAACAACTCTGCTTGTATAGTGCCTTGAATAGACTCATCCTCAGTGACTCATAATACCCATTGTTGTAAGAAAAATTAACCAAAAATAGGCACTCCTCCTATCTCCTCTACTGATGCACCACATACATCCTCAAAAATTCCTTCAATATCCTGTTGACCTTGTTTGTCTATCCATTTGCCTGTAGATGATAAGTTGTGTTGAAGGCCAACTTTGTGCCCAAACTTGCAAACAACTCCTTCCATAATATAGAAGTAAACTTAGCATCCTTGTCTAACATCATCTTCCTTGGAACACTGTGTAGCCTCACTACATATTTGATGAAGATATGTGCTACATCCACTAGCAGAATACATAGACTTCATTGGAATGAAGTGCTCTACCTCTTTCAACATGTCCATCGCAACCATGATGGAATCATGCTGTCCAAATGTCCCTAGAAAACCTATGATCAAATCCACATAAATGACCTCCAATTTCCACTCTAGACTCGAAATTGGTTGTTTTCATCCACCTGGATTCTTATATTCTTCTTTTACCAGTTAAAAATATAATCATCTAGCCACAACTCTACAACTTCCTTATTCATGTTCGACCAATAATAAAATTTCTTGACTCTGATGAGTGTCTTTTAGTATGCTAGATTCTCGTTATCGAGTGTTGCATAAATATTTGGATTTATCTACCCAACATCCCCAACTACCTGCTCATCTTGTGCACTATAAATCAAAGTCTCACTACCCTAATTTTGTGGAAAATATCTCTTGAGATGCTCCTTACCACATGTCCAACACTGCAACCATCATTTACCATCACCTTTATTCTATTGTTCTTTAGGCTGAGGTCCATTAAACTTCTTTTAAGGTGCAACATTTTCTTTCTCACTTGCATCTTGAGGTCATGTTCACTTTGGCTGCCATTTAGCTTTAGCCTCGTCTTTCCCTCTCCAACCTTGCTGAGACTCTATCTTGCACCCTTATTGCTCGTAACAATTCTTTAACATCCCAATGACTCTGTCAAGTGACCAAGGTTGATCATACTCAATCTGATCTCTAAATGCTAATGATAATCCACTGAAAAATATATAAACTTTGGTTTTTGATCCTTAATATATGGTACATACCTCAACAACTCTAGGAACTTGGTTGTATACTCCTCATTTATGATTGATCCCATATTTAGCTTGTAGAAACCCTTGGATTTGTTATCATAGTACCTCCCTAACAAATATTTCTTTTCGAAAACTGTAACACCCTCCTCCCATATCTACACAAGTAACCACCCAACCAGGGTAAACATGTGACAAGAGGCTAATATGATATGATTCAACCTCATAGGTGACCTTAAGGAAGTGGAATCAATGGAAAAACATTAAACATACTTTCCACATCAGCAACAACACTCCCAGGAGCCATCCCAACCACACAAGTATCATGCCCCTCGGTCCCACTAAGTTTTAAAACTATTAAATATCTGGACACTCCCATGCTATGCGCATGCCAGTGTCCAGAGAGCTTTTTATGCTCCCACAATCCTGCATGCCTGTGTCGAGGGACTATTTCCGGTAGACCTGTGCCAGAGTCTATGAGATTTAAGGAAATATTTTACCCAGAATTCTGGCCACTACTCACAACTTTCTATAACTTTCAAAATCCATTAAATACATGATCACAAGAATAATAAACCAAAAACTAACTCCAAGGCTAGGCCTGGCCATCCCAAACCAGGACTGACATTTTTCGAAACACTTGGCATCAATGAAATCAATGGGTCTAAGATACAAGAGAGAACATGAATTACCGAAAACTCTTACGGGATGTGACAAGAAAGAGTACCACCTTCTCCCTTGAATGATTATGACCTTTCAATTACAAGTAAATGCATGAAATAACCATGAAAGTAACCAATGATATAACCATGCTTACAACCAGCATTAAACCATGAAAATAATAGTGAGATAAAAGCCATTAAATCGACAGGTAAAGAAGTACAAAAGTAAGAGAACTTAGCTTTTATTAAACATAGGAAAATTTTACCAAGTTCGAGACTTCCATGTACCACCTGACCATAGACATGCTCAAACCAAATATTTCTTTCAATCAGTCACATCCATGCCATATTCAAATTATGAATGTGGGATCTCATGGATAAACCAATCCCAAAAAAAACAAAGTGAATTCAGAGGTTAAACCACCTCCACCCTCACTGAACTATGATCACACCAAAACCATTGCTTTAATCACAAAAATCAGCTGAACTTGGAATACCATTCAAAATCCATCAATATCGTTGAGGAATTTTCCATCTCCATTTCTCTCAGGCTTTACTGCAACCCAATCCTAGATCACTAGGCCCTAAAACAAGACTCCTCCCTCAAGATTTACCATGTATCCTACCAAAATAGGTTAAGGGATTCTTGGGCCTTTGGGAATGAACTTTCAGACCACCTCCACCGTGGACTTTGAAATCCATATGGCAATTCCAAAGCTCAAAACCGTGATCAACATACCAACACACCCACATCTAAAAAAGGCAAGGCTAGGCTGAAAACCACTATCATAAACCCGCAAAACCATGCCACTGACAATAAGACAACCGTACATCAACATGCAAAGCCATGCATGTTGAAACTAGCTAGGAAATCATACATGAAATATTTTACTTGAAAGTATTCTTATTGAAGTTGTTTGGTCATGCTCTTTTATGGGCCTCATAAATGGGTAATTATATGGGCTCATTTTACCTCCTAATCTAATCAAATCAATCATTACCTTAGCTTATTGTATGATTTTCTAATTATATTTATGCTTATAGAGTGAGTTGAGTTAGTAATGATGCCATGTGGTCTAACATGTATTTAATGCAGATTATTGATGGATTTCAAGGTCAAAGTCAAGGATCCAGTGGTCAAATGGTAGAAATAACTTGAAATAGATAGAGGGCAGGACTTATATGAGGGAATCCCTATCATTTACTACTCCTCACTTCGAATTTCCCTTCATTCAGCTCAGAGCACAAGCATCTGAATCATGCAATAGAAGGCAGTTGAGCAAGTGGAGGATGACTGATAGTTATCTCGAGTTTTTGGAGCCAAGCCTCCATGATTTTAAGGAAGTTGTTGATAGCTTAAAATTTATAAGTAGAGAAGCCTAGGGCCCCACTAGGGGTGGATTTTTGCTTATGTAAACTCTGCTCAAATTTTGAGCTTATTTTTGTGTGACAGTTTCATGTAATCTTGTTATTTTTTTTATCATAAAGATGGAATCCTTTTTGAGCTAGCATTGAGTTACCTTAGAGGGTTGAATCTCTTGGGTTAGGGACCAATCCAGGTAGCCAAGCTTCTATTCAATTGTATTTGTATGCTTTACTTCAGTTGTATATTAGTTTGCTATTACACATATTTCTTTTATGGTTAAGAATAGGTTGCTTTTGATGATTTAGTAGTTTGCTTCCATTTATGCTTCATATAGCAGGTCAAGCAGCAATAAAAAAATATTAAAAAGGCTAACAATAGTGCCTTGGCCTCTCTTCCTCCCTCTAAGACCATGATTTGAGTCAAAGACTCTCTTGCTGCCCCAAAAACACAGGGTTTCCTCATTCATAGGACTTCTAGTGTTTGCAGCTCTTTAGTAGGCTAATAGTCAAGTTTTTCTTTGCTTCATCTCCTTCATCATGTTCATTTCCTGATTTGTAATAGTCCTTTTTCATGTTTTCCTTTCCTACAACATTTCTCAACATTTCCTTTCATTGATCATTCTAATGAAAAACTTTGTCTTTCTAGAGGCACTCATTTCATTTCTTGCTTGATCTTCTTGGTTGATTGTCAGTTTCTATACATCAGTTATCTTCTAGTAGTAGGACAATTTGTCAGAAATCACACCCTCCATCTGATCCATGCCCTATAGGTCTCTCAAACCTCACCTCAATTCTACCCTAAATTCCTCCATTTTTCATAGAACTTCTTCCTCTCTCCTTGAGAAAATCTAATCATCTTTCTCTCTCCTAGTGATTCATGGTAGACCTTAGGTGCCATAACACCTCATTCAAATCTTCATCCACCATTTTCACCCACTCTCACACCCTCAAAACAGCTGAAATTACTCTCAGCCTCCCATAGTTTCCTAGTTTTCCTCTTATAGATTTCCTATGTCCTCTTGTAGTTTCTCTTATAAGCTTTCTTTTGAAGGCCAAGTGTGGGGAAAGCCTCTATAAGGCCACCTAAGACCTCCTAGGACCCATCCACACCATCCTAGGACCTCCCAAGCTCCAAAACCACCCTCCAATGCCACCTGTTCGCTGCCACACTCATACACAATAAATTAGATGCATGTGAAATTCACATAAATACAAATAAAAATCCAAAATTATGTTTTTTGTTTATTTACTTCCAAAAATAGCATGGTTAGATATTGTTTACTTCCTTGAGTAGGTAATGGCATTTTTTTCATGGTTTTGATAGTGTTTTTGGCAAAAGTAGAATTAGCTTGTTAAGTAGGCTTCATTAGGTTTTGCTTTACATTCCAGTCTTTCTCCTTTCTGCAATTAAAATAGCCTCTGTAGAGTAATCCTTCTTTCCTCTCATCACACATAAAGCTTCTTCTGAAATCTATAGAAGTTGGCTTGAACTCCTAGAGATCTTGCGCCGGCTGACCAAGTGACAACCTGCAGTGAGAACTAGTACTGGTGCATACAACACCGATGCTTCCAAGTTTGTTATGAACTATCGGGTTGATAAAAGTAAAGTTGGAGTCCCAAGAGTTGCAGCATTCTTGCTGCAATACTATTGCTAATCACTTTTTGGCACCATTGCAAGGAAAGCGTCAGAGTGTTATGTGATTACTACTTTCTTCTATTTCCTAAATCAACATTCTTCTAATACTTTATTTCGGAAAAAGTAGACTAGTTATTTCTTTTCTTTCAGTTCTGCATTTCCTTGCTTTCCTTTTCAATTCTGCAAATTTCCATTTCAGCAAGTTCATTTTAGCTAGTTGCAATTTGTTTTCTCAATCACAATTTTAGTTTCTGTAGGTACTATCAGTGTGGGGAAAAAGAAACAAAAAACCAACCAAAAAGATTTCCTTTCATGCCTCATAGGAATAGAGATAACTCGGGAAAGTTTTTTCCCAACACCCCCACTACTTTACACAACCAACCCTCTCTCTTCTTTGGTGGCTACAATAAAGAAGAACCCTTAGGTGACTAGCCAGACATATTTGAAGAACCTATAGGGGAAGAAGAAGAAGAAACCATTCCTCTAGAGCCAATGGCTGAAAGTAGAAATGCTAGGGGGAATGGAAAGAGAATAGAGGGTACCTTTCCCATTTTGGAGACCAATGGGGACACCAAAATGAAGAATATAAGCCCTTCATCCCTACGTCACTTCCATGGTCTGACTACAGAAAATCCTAACACCTTCTTGTTTGAGTTTGTTATCATCTGTTGAACTTATGACAATGAAGAAGACGAGAGAAAGTTGAAACTATTCCCTTCTACTCTCAAGGATGCAACATTGCACTGGTTCATGGGATTACTTGGTAATAGCATCACAACTTGGGCTCAGATGGAACAATCCTTTAACAACAAGTATTGAGACTATTGTAGGTCAAAATATACTAAAAAAGAAATCTTCCAAATGACCATGGGAGGTGATGAGTCCCTGGAGGACTATGAAGAGAGGTTGCATCTCAATTACAAAAGGGTCGACTGTACACTTGACCCTGAGTCTCTGAAGTTGTTCCTGCTCAGGGGAATTCAGGAAGACCTTCTAGACACCCTCCATCTACTGGCCGAGGGAGACATCTACCAACTATCCTATGAATACATAAAGATTGTTCTTAGAAACCATTCTAGAGTAGCAAGAAAGAAAGGTAGGGGGATCAACCCATAGCCAATACCTCTTCTTCCAATTCATCCATTAAAGTTGAAATTGGAAACATTCTGGAAGACTTCAAGAGTGAGAAGTTGTAGACTCTTGCCATGCAAATGGATACCTTACATATCAAAAGAAAACAAGAGGAAGCAAAGAGGGCTTTGGCCATTTTTTACCCTGTATACACCAGGAGGCATCCTAGGAATGAATGCCCATTGAACTCTATAGAAGTTTGTTCAGTCTGTGAAGAAAATTATTCTACGGATGAGTGCCCTTCCTTTTCCGGACTTAAAGCTGTATACCAAGGGGTTGAATGAGTCATTAAACAAATCTATTACATAAACCAAAGGAGGCTACATGGACCTAGACCATACCAACAAGGGATGCACGGGACATCTTAGGCATACTATAACCCCAACCAAGTCCCCTCCATACCTTCTTGGGGTCCCTTTGCTCATCCTTGCTGGTCCACACCACCTCCTTGGTCCTACACATCTCAATATCATGTCCAACCAACCACCCATTCATTTCAATCCTATGCTCAATCGCAACCTTAGTGGAATGCATCTCATCAGGAGTGGAGGCCCCAATACAGCTCTGTTCCTGCTATTCTACCTCCACCACCTGCCCAACCACAATCATTACCTTCTACTCCACCAAGGCAACTCCAAATGCTTGCCTAGCCAAATCCAAACCCGAACAATAGACAGGCTCAGAAAGTGTATAGTGGAGAACCATCATGCCCAATTTATGCTGTGGAGATTCAAGAAATCAATTTGCTATTGAGCATTGGAAAAGACATGTATTTACCATCTATTTCTTTATCTTTTCCTTCAAATCATAACTTCTTTAAATTCTAAGATGGTAATATGTTAAAGGATTATGATAGGATTAGGCAGATTTGTGATTGATGTAAAATGATTAATTATTATCTTTTTCTATGCAGAAAATGAAGAAAATGTAAAATCACTATTCCAGAGGAAAATACAAAGTAGAACCAACTGTTGTCCCTTTGACAGGAAATTGCATCTAGAAGAGGAAATCAAGATCAGAGTGCATGGACTAGGAAAGGGAAGAAGAAATGCGGTATCAGTGCAAGAGGACAAAATGATAACTGAAGATTAAAGATATGGAAAATCCCTCAGGATCCTTTGATCCTGAGGGATCACTGCCTGAAGACTTAACTGTATTTTTGATACTTCCTCCTGGCCACTATAGAAAGGGATAGCGTTGCTAGCCCAAGGGGTAGATTATTATTGTTGATTTGTAGAATTTACTATTGTAATCTGAACTTTGATCATCAACTCTCTTTAAAGAGCAATAGCTGTAACTTTGCCATTTATGCTTAATATGTGACTTAGTTACTATTCCATTCTCTGATCCTAGACTAACCGCAATAGTGTTTTCATGATGGTTAAGGGCCCAGCCCTAGTGGATCACTTGTTTCTTGTATCATTATTTTTCGATTACAGCCGTGTCTGGTTTGATTTCCTTTGCATTCTCTTAATTTTCTTTATTCATTAATCTTCTGTTCCTGAACATTTCATTGAATTCATCTATTATATATAAATAGAAATCAACTAGCAAAATTATTATTCATAACTGAAAATGTTATGTTGTTCCTTTTGAAACCAGATTGCACTGTATAATTCGAATTATGTTGTTCATTTATAGTTGATATTGCTATTCATTTACAGATTGATATTGTTGTTCATTTACATTAGCTTTTGTTGTTCATTTATGGATTGATATCATTGTTCATTTACAATTGCAGTTTCTATTCATTTAGCTACGGTTTACTTAAAATTGTGATTGTTGTTAATTAGATTACTATTCCATTATCATTGCAATTGTCGTTCCTTTACAGCTGTGGTTAATATCCTATATGCTAGAATAAGATTACTGATTCAATTAATCTAGATTTGTTGTGTTTACATTTAATTAAGTTTGTTGTTTAGTTCTTGTAGGTTTACTTAGATTTTCTATTCCTTTCTTAGATCGCTGCTCAATTCCTTTATTAGTTAAAGATTGTTGTTGAAATCCTTTTGGTTAAGATTTCTGCTCAATTCATTCCTATAGATTAATATTTTTTGTTCGATCTCTTCAATAGGTTAGTTGTTGTTTCTTTTCTGCTAATTGAATTTTTATTTCCAATATTTTCTTTGGTGTGGATAGAAAGATCTACAACTATAACGAACATTGACTACTGTTGTCTAAGTTCTCAGATTGGAGATTTTGCCTTTGATTGGTTTTCATTTACATCAATTTACAGGGGAAAGAGTTATCATTAATACATCATTACTGTAGTTTCTCGAGTGAATGATCTAGTTATAAAGTGTTTAAGTTTCTTGCCATTACAATTAAATTTTGTTTTCATCATTTATTTATTTTTGTAAAGCACTATACTGCCAGCATTACTCTTAAACAAGTGACCGCCTCAGACTGAGTACACTCTTGAGATAAAAAATTGTACTTGGATTGATAATTCATGTAGGGTAAATAGAGGTTAAAAAGACCTTGTTTATCACTCAATATTTTGGCATCGTTGCCAGGGAGAGTGTAACCATTTGTTTCTTTTGAAAAGAGAGTTGGGTTTTAAAAACAAAAGGTAAGAACCTACGTACGGTGCATGTAATAGCCTTGCTCCCCTACCCGCTTTCCTATAGATTTGTTGTTATTTTGGGTAGGAATAAGCATTTGATTTGTGTGCATGACTAAGCAAAAAAATCCTGAAAAGAATCTTAAACCACCACCCAAGCCTGATAAAGCTAAGGGATTGGTGACCCTTGGCCGATTGACATTTATAGACGAAATCCTTAAAAAAGCAGAATCTCAGCCATCAGTAGGACCTAGAAAAGCTGCTTCTAGACAACCTACTAGTTCCCTTTGGGCCAAAGAATCGCCATCTGTAGTCTTTGCTGAGGTGCACAGCCAAACAGAGGAGAAATATTTTCAAGAAATTGAAAATTCTAGCCCAAAATCGTTACAAGAAGGGAACCTTAGTAACCTTTGCAAGGGAGGAGGAGAAACATGGTAAACTTAAGAACCAAGATCTCCTCTTGGAATAGTTCAGCCATTAAGTAGCCCAAATAAGGGAAGTGCTGTCAAAATTATCCAGAACAAGGCTGACAAAGCTGAAGAGCTAAGATCCCCCCAAACATTAGTTCAGCAAGGAACTCTCATCATCCTAGACAAAGGAAGTGTTGTTAAGGCCATTCCTGCTCCTTCTATCCAGCCTAAGAATACCCTCCTAGAAATCCCAGAAGGATATTGGCACATATTCAACCAAATGGCCCAGAACTAGCAAAAACCTCAAACCTCCACACTGCAATATCCCATTGTAGATACTGTAGCTAATGCACCTATGAAGGCCATTTCTCTTTAACATATTCCTACATTCCATGGCCTAACATCGGAAGATACTTACACATTTTTTTTGAATTCAATGTGTTGTGCAGGGGGTATGACTATACCACCGATCCCCAAAAGCTAAAATTATTCCCCTCCACACTAAAGGAGACACTTTTTGATGGTTTATGGGGTTAGATGGAGGTGTCATAAACGACTGGGAACAGATGAAAGGTGTTTTTCTAAAGAAATATTAGGATTATTGTAGGTTTAGAGAGTTAAAGGATGAAATATTTCAGATGGTAGCCAAACCTAATGAGACACTAGAAGAATATGTTGAATGCTTTCAGTATAATCTTCAGAGATTGTCTTATGCAATATTACCCTTACTTGACAATGTATTAAAAATGACATTAATTAAAGGGATGAATGAACAATGGATTGAAACACCAAATATTATGGGAAAAGGAGAAATTTATCAAGAAATTTTTATTGACATTATTGATTTATGTATCAGGAGTTCACGAGACAACACAAGGCTAAAACCAATAGAACGTGACAGGTTCACAAGGGACAACAAGATCTCCAGTGAAGGAGTAACCCGCGTAGAAATTAGAAATTTACTGGAGAATTTCAAAGCTGATATATTGGGGACTCTGACAACACAACTCGATATTATGCAAGCTAAACAGAAACACGCAGAAGTAGAGCAAAATCTGGCAATATTCTGCCCTAGATGCAGAAAGAAACACAACCACAAGGAGTGCCCACTAGATGTAGTTCAAGTTTGCTCTATCTATATAAAAGATCACTCCATAGAGAACTGCCCCTCACTTCCTAGTTTGAAAGTAGTATATAAAGAAGCGGAAGAAGAATCAGAGCTATTGTACCTATTCAATCAGCGTCGTCAATGGCAGCCTTGACAACTAGGTATGTCCTTTGATCCATCTGCTTCTTTCCAGCCTTCGCAATATCATGCTCAGCAATATAATACAATGTGGCAAAATCAACCTCCCTTTTCAAAATGGTCCCAACAACCATTTCCTTCATCACCATGGCCGAATCAAACAAGCCAACCTAATTGGCCAAATTTTCCCTACTCTACACCATATTGGCAAAACAATGCATATCCAACACAATGGTCCCCTCCCACTTTATAGAGTCAATCTTGGTAGTCAAACTAGCAGGGACTGATGAATCAGCCAGTTGGAACCATTCCACTCCCTCAACCTACACTACCAGTGCCATATGCACTACAACAAAATCCCTAGTCCAACTTAAGACCACAACTCCCAGCCCAACCCAACCCGAACCCAAATAATAGACCATTTCAATCCATTTAAATAATCGAAACAACAGAACTAGAAACCGATCTAAGGGAGTGCAACGACCTTCAATTATGGTCTGGGTGCATTATAGAAATCGAGGGAGATAAAAATTTTCAAGTTGAAAATCAGTTACCCACAAAATAACCATCACAAGAAGAAGATGTGGTCAGACAACAAACTCATGACCAAGCAACCACATCTTCTCCTCCATTCCCATAACGATTAATCATACCGCATCTTATCAAACATCCTGACTTTGATGTTCTGGGGGAACTAAAGAATTTGTATATAAAAATCCCACTCCTCCAAGCTATCCAAGATATCCCAATATATGCAAATACCATCAAAGATTTATGTATAAGCAAGCCAAAGAGGAGAATAACAACTAATCCAATAGTCCAAATAGTTGGCACCCTATCTGATTTGTTATTAGGAAGAGAAGCACCTGTCAAATATGAAGACCTAGGGAATCCTATAGTGACAATGAAAATTAATGGACAAACCTTTTCAAATTACCTAGTTGATTTAGGGGCTGCAATTAATATTTTAACGACCACCACTTGTAAAAAACTAGGATCACATTAATGGAACCAACATCCACCTTATTGGAATTGGCTGACCGATCAGTGGTTAGACCAGAAGGTACACTTCACAATGTAATGGTATCCATAGATTCTTGGGAATATCTTGTCGACTTTCTAATAATCAACCCCAAAAACAGACTCGATGGACATCCGTTAATCTTAGGTAGACCTTGGCTTGTGATCGCTGATGCTTACATTGGCTGCCAACAAGGTAGTATGACTATAACTAGAGGGAGCAATATCAAGAATCTAGCTCTATACCCTCCAGCCCAGCCAAGTGTAACAAAATAAAGAATAACAAACAACTTGTATCATACCTCATAGAAGACATTAGATCCCCATTAACTATAGAAGATGCCCTCGATTTTAAAGATCAAATAGAGGATAATGTTATTAACAACTTCATTAACTAATCAAAATCTAGATCCCATGTACAATGTCACATGATAGAGGCAGCATTTGACAATGAACTAGAGGAAGATCCTCTCGAAGACACACATGATCAAACAATACCCACTACCTTTGTTTCAAACAGCAAAACTATAGAGATTGAGCCAGGAAAAACCCTGAACATTAACAATAACCTAACTCTTGAACAAGAAGAAACTTTGGTCCAACTATTGTGAAAATATAAGGAAGCTTTTGCATGGGATTATCTAGATATGAAGGGAATTGATCCCCAACTGTGTAGGCACCACATTTATACAGAAAAATATGTTAGACCCGTTTTCCAAACCAAACAGAGACTTAACCCTCACCTAAAATATATTGTGAAAGATGAATTACAAAAACTTTTAGATGTAAACTTTATTTATCCAATCTCTAATAGCAAGTGGGTCTCTCCACTAGTAGTGGTGCCAAATAAGAATGGAAAGTGGAGGATTTGTGTAGATTATAGATAATTTAACAAAGAAACCCAGAAATACCACTTTCCCCTTCCATCATTAATTAGGTATTAGATACATTAGCAGGAAAGAAATTCTTTTCTTTCTTGGATGGCTTTAGTGGATACAATCAGATTCATATTGCCTTTGAAGACCAGGACAAAACTACTTTTACCTTTCCTTTGGGAACATTTGCCTATAGAGTCCCACCCTTTGGCCTATGCAATACCACTACCACAATTCAGAGGGCCATCCTTAGCATCTTTTCAAATTTAATAAATGAAGGGCTCGAAGTATACATGGATGATTTCACACCATATGGAGATGATTTTGAGCCAGCACTAGACACATTGGAAAAGGCACTGCAACGATGTATTGTCACCAGGCTCTGCTTAAGCCATGAAAAATGCTATATGATGATGACTGAAGGGCTCATCCTAGGGCATTATATCTCAAAGGCTAGAATACAGGTAGATCCGACCAAAATTCAAATAATTTTGTTAATACCTACTCCTACCACACAGACAGAGGTACGTAATTTTCTAGGATTTTCTAGTTATTATAGGAGATTCATGAAACATTTTTCTCAAATATTTGCACCTCTATATGCACTGACAAGGAATGTTGATTTTGTTTGGACAGATAAATGTGACTGTGCTTTTGAGGATCTGAAAAAATTTGTGTCAATAGCCCTAGTGCTCAGAGGCCCAAATTGGGACCTGCCATTTCAAATTTCATCAGATGCTTCAGACACAACTATTGGAGCAATCCTTGGGCAGGAAGAAGACAAATAACCATATGCAATCTATTATATTAGCAAGAATTTGTCTTCATCTGAGCTAAACTATACTGTAACTGAAAAAGAATTTTTAGCTGTAATACATGTTGTAAATAAATTTAGGCATTATATCACTGAATATCCTGTTGCTTTATATACAAATCACTCCACCATAAAATATTTAGTGAATAAACCTATTACAAATGGTAAAGTAACAAGATGGTTGATCTTATTGCAAGAATCTGACATCACAATAGAAGATCAATCAGGGAAGGAGAATCTTATAACTGATTTCCTCTCACGAATGCCAAAGCCAACAGACACAGCAACAGTCGAAGATCAATTCCTAGATGAACATTTATTTTTTGGTACTATCAAGACACCCTAGTATGCTGATTTTGAAAATTATTTAGCAGTAGGAAAATTACCAAAGCATCTGACCCCCAATGAATGAAAACAGATTGTGCAATGTGGCACCCAATTTTCTTGGATTGGGGGCTACCTATTTCATATAGGGGCAGATATTCACATCAAAAGATGCATCTGTGAAGACAAAATATTTGACATTATGAAAGCCTGTCATGATGGACTGTGTGGTAGACATTTTGTAGATCGAAGGACTAGTCGCAAGGTTTTGCAAATAGGTTATTACTAGCCCACAATCTTTAAATACGCTAAGAAATTTGTTCAGGCCTGTGACAGTTGGAAAAGAGCAGGATGCCATGGATAGTCTGACGAAATTCCTTTAAACAGATATTTAGTAATCGAACCATTTGAGCATTGGGCACTTGATTTTGTTGGTCCGATCAACCCATCATCAAATCAAAAAACATATATTCTAGTAGCAACAGAGTATGTTACCAAATGGGTTGAAGCAGAGGCACTTCCAAGAGCTATAGAGGACTTTGTGATTTATTTCTTGTTCCAAATATTTGTGTGATATTGGCTCCCAAGGGACATAATCACGGAAGGAGGATCGTAGTTTGTAGGTAATAAATCACTGAAATATTAAAAAATTATCACATTCAGCACAAAATTACCACTCCATATCACCCACAGGCAAATGGCAAAGTAGAGAGAACAAATAAGGTGATAGAGGTGATATTGAAAAAAATTGTCGCATCACATAGGTGTGATCAGGCTTCAAGATATCTCGAAGCCTTGTGGGCATACCGAACAATGTGGAGAAACACCATCGGTTATTCACCATATCAGCTAGTATTTGGAAAAGAACCCGTCTTTCTAATAGAGTTAGAAATACAAACATTAAGAACAACACAGGAGATTGATCTAAATTTAAATGAGGCCCAAAATAACAGATTATAGAAAATTAACGAGCTAGATGAAATTAGGCTCTCCACTCTTCAACACACTACTTTAATTCAACAACAGAGAGCAAAATGGCACGACACCTTGATCAAAAAGAAAATCTTCCACGAAGGAGATTGGGCACTCCTATATGACTCTAGGTTTTAGGATTTTTTTGGAAAACTTCCAAGTCAATGTCTT
>Ga0181464_1000708_pt1 | contig 15405 bp, 19 predicted proteins | sample InSIn2gowninarea_FD_119074 | JGI IMG/M metagenome (GOLD analysis project Ga0181464, IMG submission 119074) | Clean room microbial communities from NASA Spacecraft Assembly Facility at Jet Propulsion Laboratory, Pasadena, California, USA -... ...
TCAGAAGTGTTGAATGATTTATTGTCGCTTTAGTCCAGTTTCATTTTGAAAATAGATTCTTAGATTGATCAATAAACTGTGTGGATTGAACACAGAATACAAAAGAGTGCTTTGTGTGATTAGTTGCTTTCATTGGTTTAGATGGATTATTAATTCCCCTGCTTTGTGTGATTAGTTGCTTTAATTGGTTTAGTTGGATTATTAATTCCCCTGTTTTGCATGATAGTTGATTTCATTAGTTTAGTTGGACAATTGATTTCCCCTGTTTTGTTGAGTGCTTGATTACATGTCCCAAAGTTAAATGTCAATTGGATTTTAACAAGTAGCGCATAGATTTCAAATAGAGTTACTTGAAAGTGAGTAGTAGTGTGATTACAAGGTGATTTAAAGTACAATTTCTCAAAATTGTTTGATTGGATTGCTATGTATTGAGTAGACTAAATGCTTGAAATTGTTCTCACTACGATGATTAATTAGGACCTATGGGTGGTTTGATTGAGAATATAAGATTAATTTAGTGAGTTAAAGAGTGAAATAGAGTGTTGCTTAGCTCAGTACTTAACTTCAAAATCCTTGGTGTTAAAGTTAATAGGGTAAGGAGTCATTAGGTACAGATTGCTTGTTTGGGTGAGGACTGAATTGCTATTACAAGTAGTGGATGTTTATTTCTTTTGAGTGTAAACTGAAAGAGTTAGAACCAGAATTCGAGTGTTTTGATTGATTGAGTCTTGTGTGATTAGGAGTTCATTTTCATCACTTGAAATCATTAGTAAATAGTTTAGTAGCCTATTGAGTTCAGATTTTAATGCTAGGCAGAGTTCTTAAAGATTTCTAAAGTCTTTAGATTAAATTTGATTGTTGGGTATGCTTATGTTAGTTAGGTGTTTCATTTATTTTAAGTTTGAAAGTATTAATGTGTTTATTACCCCATTGATTATTATAAGGAAATGTTAAAACTCTAATCAAGCCCTGAATAAAGAAAGCGCAAGGCAACTCATGCTTATGAACCCGAGTTGACAATTAATATTAAGAGATTTAATATGCCAATTTAATCTCTCAACATTTTGGCGTTGTTGTCGGGGAAGTTGTCATTTCTTATTGAGGTAATTGTTATCATTTGAGTTTTAGGATCTTGCAGGACTGTCAGAGGGTGGAAAGTGTATGGTAAGACGTGAGTGAAGAGCCACACATCCACTTTTGTGGGGTTGCTCCAACGTCTGACCGATCACTGCTTGTTCTTGAATTTCTATTTCCTTTATCTTTATGCGTAGGAGTACAAGTATACCTAGGGATAACAAGGGTAGATTTATTTCCAGTTCTAAATTTCCTACAACTTTTGGATCAATTAATACACCCATTCTTACTACTGCTAATTGATATGCAGGACTGAGACAAGAAGAAGGAAGTGTTGATGCCAACCTGGTTTCAAATCAGTTCATAGATCGAGGGGAAATGATCATTCAGTAGATTGCCTTTGACAACCCTGTAGAAGAACCAATAGAACAATAAGACCTCTTGGATGAGCAATCAAACAACATCAACTTTGTTCCAATACCCCCTGTTCATTCCATAATCAGTAAACCCTAGTGGGTGCCAGTTGCAGAGATGGATCACCAAGATGGGGAGGACAGACACAACGAAGAACGCCAAGAAGAGGGAGAAGGTCCTTGATGTAATGGGAATCTCTTTAGAGGGGGCAACCAGGGAGATGAAGAGGAGGTTACCTTTGGATTCCCTATCCTAGATGTGACTTGTGACATCACAATGAAAAGCATTCTTATGGCATCTCTCCCATTGTTCTACAATAAATCATTTGAATATCTTGATGACTTTTTTTTTTCAATTCGATATTTTATGTCATAGTTATAATTATTATGACGATGCTCATAAACTTAAATTGTTTCCCACCACATTAAAAGATGCATCCCTTAGGTGGTTCATGAGTCTAAGGAAACAAACTATATACACATGGGATGACATGAGATCTGTTTTTCTTAAAAAGTATCAATAATTTTGTAAAAGTAGGGACACCAATGACATCCTTAGGATGCAACAAAATGAAGATGAAAACCTGGAGGTGTATCTTGAATAGTTCCTATACAACTTCCACAAATCCTGTGGGTCCAACCTAGAAGAAAAGATTATCATAATAGTGTTCCTAAAAGGGTTGAGAGATGACTGCATTGAAACATTAAACCTTCTTAGTGGTGGAGACATTTATAAAAAGAAATTTTCTGAAGTCATTGAGCTGTGTCGCACCTATTCTAGAAGCCAAGCCAAAGTAGGTAAAAAGCTTCGGGAACTTAGAGACAATTCTATAGACTATGTGCAAAAGAAAACTGTGGCTAATTCTGTTACAAGATTCGAGCTAGGGAACCTATTAGAAAACTTTAAAACTGATATCTTGAACACAATCAGTGACTAGCTAGACACCATGAAAATTAAACAAAATCAGGAAGTCGAGAAGGCAGCCATGGAAGTATTTTGTTCCAAGTGTAGGCATAAACAAATAGAAAGGGAATGTCCTTTAAACACCATTAAGGTCTGTGGAATCTGTACCCTAGAACACCCGACCGAGAAGTGCCCATCACTTCCCGGCTTACAAGCCATCTACAAGGGGAACGTTGAAACCGTTGACCAATCTAAGAATCTATTTTCAAAATGAAACTGGACTAAAGCGACAATAAATCATTCAACACTTCTGAAAGAAATGTTCTGTTTGTATGTACACTTATGCAGATAACTTAATCATCAATCCAATCAACTTAAAATCAAACCGATTTTATGCCAATCATAGTGTTCAAACAATCAACAAGTATTTCCTTATGTCGCATTACCTGCAAAACAATTCAACAGAGAGTCAACTGATCTAGTTTTTAGAGGAAACGAAGAAACAATTTGGGAATAGACTAATCTCACTCTAATTAACTTGAATCCCATTCATCCCTAATCTTTGAAGATGTTATTTGATTTAAGTATTAAAAGTGATTTTGACACTATCAATGGATAAACAAACTCTTCTCAATCATCAAATGACCATGTAGTCCGGTAGATTCCATGCACATCTATTTTAATTGCAAATAAATATTATGGCGAGGTTCATGAGCAGAGCATAACATTGTTCCGATAGAAAAATGAGAATCACATAGAAATTTAGTTGCGGATTATGAAAGTGAAGGGGTTTTTAAAAGCATCAATGCATCTGCATACTCTAAGCAATTGAACTAAGATAAATCTCATGCAGCAAACCAAACTGAAACTAAATCATAGTGAATGAATAATTGACTATAACTAACACACAGTATCACTTATATGCAATGTATAAAGCTAAACCCAGATGAGTGGGCCCGGCCACACCTGGGAGCTGGATAACTTACAGTAAAGGAGAGATTTCAAATGTGATCGACTTGTCATCATCAAAAATTCATCAAACGCTTAATTTGAATTCAAGATAGAACCATTATAGATATTTTTTATTAAAAGTAAGTCATGCAATAAACAGTAATCACTCCAACGTTTGTAGCTAGCTTTAACATATTACATCTCAGCCTTTTATAGGCATCTAATTAAGTTTAAATAACTAAACTAAAGATGGTAAATTGTAGTAGTCCAACTAATCTACTCCTTCAAAGCAGATAGTTTGAACAACTGGTCCAAATTGGTTCAACAACCTCCAAAAGACCCTAAACTTGTTGTCTACTCCAGTCAGAGAGAAGATAATGAGGATCTTAGGACAGAACACGTTCCTTGCATGGCTAGAGATATCTTGTCATCCAGAAGCATACGGCCCCTTATCTTGCACATCTACTGAGAGATCTACACTTTGATTATAATAATTTATTAAGCTTAGGAATCAGCTACTCATATCGACTTAAATCCACCAATAAATAGCAAAATTTAATCATAAAAGACTTTACCTCAATATGGAGATTAGGACAACGATTTGGATAGTATAATAGCAAGTAAGTAGGTTCAGGAGTGCCAAAAAGAGGTTGAAATAGGGATGGAAAATGATAATGATGGGAACAAAACAGGGGGATCAACATCTCCTCTAACCAAGGCTGTAGCTTGGCCTTAAGCAAGGCCTCCTTCTTATGTGCTTCATCTACCTACATGGGGAGTTTCTTCCCCTCCTGTAATTTGGCTAGGTGTTGCGCTGGTGCAATGGAGTGCACAATTTCCCTGACCTCATCATATTGTTGTTGCATCTCCCTTAATTCTGTATTCAATGTCTGTAGGTTTGGATCCTCCTACAGATTTGTTACCAACTCCATGGCTTGCTCAAATAATGTTGTGCAGTCTGCAACTTTGGCATCTAGAGTGGCCATTCCTTCCTTAATCACGGTCCTGCACTTCTCCTAGACCTCCAGTAAAGTCATGGGCTGCCACTTTAATTGCAACTCCGTGATCTTCATGTTGAGTTCAAACTGAACTCGGTTAACCTCGGCTTTGGCTTCATGCACACCAGTAGCTAGTTTTCTAATCTTTTCTTCTGGTTGTGCACCCTCAGGGATATGAAGCTCAAGCACTGTCCTTCATGCCTTTGTGACTGCTGACTCCAGTCGTGAACTATGCACCTAGATTCTCCTTCTCCTTTAGAACCTACATATTTTTAGCGAACAGCTACTAGTTGTTGACTTTGATTTCACTAACAACACTAAGTGCTCGTTGTTCCCTAATGCGAAGCTCTTCCACAACTCCTTGTAGTAATGCATGCAATGACTCAGGTGATATCGCGGTAAGGTTTAGCACCATTTTTCTGACTTGGTCAAGGAGGGCACGTTGTTCCTCAGTGTTAGCACGGACTGAACCTTCAAGCAAGGGGAAGACTTGGACATCTCATGGCCATGAAACCATCTACACAAATGTACTTTTACCCTGTGCCAAACTGCCTTGTGCATTGCTTTCCTTCCTGACATCTACTTGGATCTTGGTTTCTTGGAGTTGCAACTCTTGGAGGTCATTCTGAACTCCTCCCAATGTTTGCATGTATTGCTGCTCAAACTACTGTAGTACTTCTGTTGTTTTGTCCCTGACTTTATCACTGATCTCATCTAGATCGCTTTCTGTCAGCACCATGGGATCAACCTATGTTTTCTAAGCTTTATGCTTCTTCCGCGATCCACCTTGTTGCTCTAGCTTGTGCCTTTTCAGAATGAAGGGGGTGTGATTCCCTTCCTAGCCTCCACTACCTTGTCCTATAAGCTCTTATGTTTATGTTTCTAATGAAGTTGACTTGCCACCTTTCTGGGACTAGCACTGCTCCTGTTCTACCTTCTCCTTGGCAGTGCATTCCTTTTCAACACGAGCCTTCTCTACAGCATCCTTCTTTTTCTGCACGACCACATTCTACACAGCCTTCTTAGTTGCCTCCTTCCTTTTCTTCACGATATCACTCTTTGCACCCATGCTTGGTCGAGCAATGAGATTTGAAGCGGCGTGCCACTCTACGGGCCATTTTTCTACCACTTCGTGTACATTCGTCTATGTTACCAAATATGGAAAATCATGACACTTCTGCATTGTATCCTTCAATTCCTGGATATCCACCCTGTGGAAGTTAGCCTTGAAGGTTGTGTAGGATGACAGTTGCATGTACAAGGTTGGGGACAACCTTAGATGCTAGTTAATAGCCATACAGAGACTCGATTCCATCAAGACCCAAAAAAATTGTCTCTGTGATCCATGCAAGGTCCTTAATAGCCCATAAAGAGGTGAATTGCACTGCCTCAGGAAATCCTTCCTTAAGCAGAGGAAACTGGCTATCCTCCATAAATTCCCACGTGACCAGCACAATGGAAAGCAATAACCAATCATAGTGAAATGGCTTGGTTTCATCCTAGACCTCTCAATAGTTCATGAGTAACTCCTAGCAGAGGTATCTGAACCAATTGAACTGCATTCCCTTCGCGCATTATGCAACTAGGGACACTACAGGTGCCAAAACTTCATCTGCGTGGCATTTCCTCATCACCTTTCCTACTAATATCTGTGCAGCCAATTAGACTAGGGGGTCTGAGATAGATAAAATTGAGTACCCATGCAACTTCTTTACGAGTTTGTACTCTTTCTTCATTCTTTCTGTAAGCTTCTTCTCCCTCGTCTTTCCGCCAAAATCTTTGGCCAGGTTCAGACCTTCATATGGCAAGTGCGTAATATTGTGAATGAGTATATATGTGATGGCTATGGGCCCTCCTAGCCATAGGCACCCATCGTGCACCTATGTAAGAAGTTGGCGTACACAAATTGTGTTAATGGGGGTGTGGTGGTAGTGTGGCACCCATAGAAAGTTGAGAAATCATGATTGCTTGACACCGTGGACCCATTCCTCTGTTTCCAACATTGTAACACATGTTTCCTCATAATAAACTCTCTTCATGTATTTATCCATCGCTAAGTACGGGAACTTAGTGTGATCTGTGAGGTCCCAATCCTCCATCCTCAATAGTGGGAAACACACGATCCACGAACCTTCAAAAGGAACCTGCTCAGGTAGCAAGGAAGTGGAAATGATGAATTTCCCCAAGTATGCATCCTTTGTGATGTTCACCTTTCCCTCTCTCATAGGGATATACCAAGGGGGATTTGTTATTGGTTCTACGCCTTCAGCATCAATATCTTTAGTTCCCTGGCCTTCTTCCACCTCCAGGTCTACTACTTTCTACTTATCTTTTGTTGGTTTCTTATCTTTTTTCTGCGTTGGTGTCACAGTATTCTTCCTTGGGGAAGTGTGTACCTGCACCGTCTTTTTCTACTTTTCCTTTGTTGCAGGTTTTTTTCTTTCACCATGGAATGATTTGGCGTTGGTGACCTTGACATCATGGGCACAGCAAGTGTAGCTTCAACACTAGACACTTTAGGTCCTAGAGTGTCGGATACAATGGCTTCTGAACTCAAGGCTTCAGCAGGGTTGGTGGCAATCATCCTCTCCATAAACAACTCAACAACTTCACGAAAAATGTCTGTGTGTGTGAAGAATTCCTCCCAAAACACTCAGCTCAAGAGCGACAGATAGAAAATTTCAACAACAACTCTAAAGGTGCAAAGTGTTCTCTATTGGGTCGACATGTAGAATTTAAAGGTGTTTATGAATTCAAATCCAACCATTCCCCCCAATTTTTGACAGTTAATGTTGCCTTGGTGACAGATCTTCAAATATTTTTTCCTTAATTGTCACCAACCCACTCCTCTTAAATGTCTTATGGTTGTCAAGTCATGAACAGTGACTCCAATAGTTAATTTTCTGTTGTGCTGTGCAGCACCTCCCTCCATGGCGTAACTTCCTGAGTGCAACTTCATATGTTGCAACTTCACGATTTTCTACGCAACTCGCCTGCTGCATAGTCCTCTGACCCTAGCAGTGTATTTTATAGTCACGCACTCCCTTGCAACTGCTTGGAGCACTAATATTGTCCTGTCGCCATATAGTCATTGTGTAGGATCCCCTATATACAGCTTCAATTGGTTCCCACTCACTCTTCCCAGAAAAGGTTCTCCATTCATCTTCACGAGCTGAAGTATGCTTCCATCTGTAATTTCTTTGATAATATATGACCCCAGCCAATGCATATGAAATTTACCCATAAATTTAGTGAACTTACTATCATATAACAAGACAAGATCATTTACCTTGAATGTGTGAAGCTTGATGTGGTGATCATGCCATGCTTTTTCACGTTCCTTATGTACTTGCTGATGGAATCCTGCCAAGAATCAGTCCTCTTCAAGCTCCATCAGCTGTGTGAGCCATTCCTATAGGGCTTCATGATCTACCATACCTGTGAGAGCTTCTATGCACAAACTAGGCACAATATACTCCATTGGTATTACAGCTTCTACCCCATAGACCAACCTCAATGGTGTTTGTACTGTCAACTTCTTGCAAGTAGTCCTATATTCCCATAGTACTGCAGGGATGTGCATGTCCCAATCATTTCGTTGTGTGTTGCAAATCTTAGTCAAAGCGTTCTCCAAAATCCTGTTGAAGGCTTAAACAATTCCATTGGCCTGTGGGTGACACAATGTACTCTTCTAGTGGTAGACCTAAAATTCTTCTGTCAACGCGTTAATCATTTCGTTCAAAAAGTATGTACCTCTATCACTCATCAACACTTTCGGGCAGCCAAATCTGGTTAATACATATTCAAACAAAAACTTTATTATTATAGGCTTGGTATAATCCTTAACCACCTGTGCCTCTGCCCATCTAGTTAGATATTTTGTAGCAGTGATGATATAGCGCACACCAGTTTTCTTCCCTTGGGGCTGAATTGGTCCAACGAAGTCAATCACCCATTTTTAAAATGGATGCAAATATACTTGAGGTTGTAATGTAAATTCATCTCTTCACGATGGTTTTCCAGTTCTCTGACATGCATCACATTCCTTACAATACGCTTTGGAATTTTTATCCAGTGTTGGCCATGTTATCACTCAGAATTTTTCCCTAGAAGTTATCAGAAGAAGGAAAAGACCAAGGTAACCACAAACCAATCTTTTAAATATAGGCTTTAGCCAACCTATGACTCAGAGAGGGCTCTCTTATATGATTTAGCTTTGTTTGTTAGGATTTTAGGCTAATTCTTAAAGTTCAGGGGGTTTTGATTTGTATTGAAGTTTGGATGGTGGAATCCTTAAAATAGATGGATAGAATGATGTCTCTGGACTATTGGGATATGGAGTCAAAGAAGGGAAGTAGAACTAGAATTAATTCATTAAAGGAAGTGTTCAAAGGGCAAGCTATCAGAGTGAAGTACAGGTCTTTAGGTTGGATGGGTGAAATGATCTTAACCAGGGTGAGAGAGAACTTAATAATTCTCAAACTGCAATCAAAATGAGGAACAAAGGATAATCATGAGCAAAGGGAAATTAAGGATCCTTTACTATAGATTAGAGGGAAACTACCTAAACTAAGGAGCAACCAAGAATTCCTTAACTTAGATAATTAGCAGAAAACATTAAAATGCATAATAGTTAAAACAGAGTGCAATGAAGCAAAATTCTGAGATATCATTCCATATTATAGCATTCAAGTTTCAGATACATTAAATATTATGGAAATTTTTTTAAAGAAAGATAACAACACAAGAGAAAATACGTGTTTGTACTTCGCACTATACATGAATCCTATGAAATGACTTGGCTTTATTCATTAATCCAGCTTGCTGATCCAAATAGTGATACAATAGCTTATAGTCTTTGATCAAGAAAGTCTATAGAAATGTCTAAGAATCTACCCTACATACTTCGAATTGTGAAGTATTTATACAAAAAATTATTACAAAATATCTCAAACTAACTTGAGATTTAATCTAGGAAATACAAATATCTTCTTGCAGGAATATAGAAATAGCTAATGAACTATTTCATGTTATCCCTTTTTATGCGGTACTGTTGGCTTTTATGGTTGGATTTGTAGCCCTTTATGCTAGCTTGCAGTTGTGGTCTTTTTACGCTATAATCTTCTTCAAATTTGATCTTTCACCTGATACTCTTTAACTATGCTGCCCTGTTTTCATCTGTTTACCTGGTTGTTTTCATTTTTACTGTGCAATAAATTTATCATAGTAAATCAGTCATTGTCTCCCACCATTCTGCATCAGGTAATTTTACATTCATCATCCTCCTATAGATCTCATCAACTTCGGTATACTTGGAAAAATTGGGCTTGGTGAAGAATAAGTGTTTTATCTCATGCTCAAGAAAAAACAAGTTCTCAAATGTGTTGTACAAAACTTTACCTATTGGCAGTGCCTTTATGGATGAAGTGCTTGCTTGCTCCTTAGTCAAATATCTGAGTCTGTTATCATAATCCAATTGTGTCATAAGCTTATCGTTGATGACCAATGGACTAGGCAATCCTTTCTCCCTAAAAATTTGTAATTTGGTCATGAATCTATCAATGGCCACCTGCATGTTATGGCACTTTTCTTCTAAGTTCAGCATCAAGTTTCTTTTGGAAAGGACCTTCCTTATTTCCAAGATGGTTTCAGTCTTGTCTTCTATATTTAGTTCTTGGAGATCATACCTATTCTTGTTGTTGAGGAAGTGGATGAGTCTATTAGCATCCTCAAGCTTATCTCCCAACTCCTCCTTTACTTTTTGGATAGCTTCTATAGCTATCTTTACTAATTCTATTGGTTCAAAAATAACTTGAATTGATGGCCAAATATCCTTGACAGAGACAATGATATTGGACCACAACATTTCCTTGGTTTTCCCAAGGGGTTTCTCTAGCATTAAGACTTTCTCTAAGACTTTGTTTCTTTCACTCATTCTTTGGGCCTTTTATGCTTCTTCCTTTTGCTTAAGTTGGGAAAATTTTGTATTCATTTTCCAAACTTGCCACATTTTCTTTCAATATGTTCATTTTTGTAGCCTGGATATACATCTCTTCCATGGCTTTAACCAATTCTACTGCTTTCTCTCCTGATGCACCTGTTGTTGTAGATTATGCTGTGACTGGCAATGTTGTAGCAAGTGGAGCTGTAGGTGCCAGCGAAGCTGCTAGTGTAGAAGGGGCTGTTGTGGATACTGTAGGGATGACATCCTTAGAAGTTGTGGCAAAGTCACTTTGCTTCAATTGAACTAAAGCGTCCAACTCCTTTTCTGTCCCCTTTAATTGATCATTTAGCTTTAGGACCAAATCCATAAACTCCTCATGTATGGTTTTGCTCTCTAAGACTTCTAGAGTTTGAGGATGTTGCAGCTGGTATATTTTTAATTACCTCTTAAGTGCAGCAATATCATCATTTTTCTTCTTTATTAGTTTCTCTGTAGCTTTTATATCCTTGGGATCATGTCCCAATTCAATCACTAAGTCCTATAAGGACTTGATCCTATTATCCTTGGCTTGTGAGGAGGCCTTCTCTAACTGAAATTGTGCCAAAATGTTGTTCAAAGAGTTTTGTAGTTGATGAGCAGCTATGACTTTACCCATTTATGGTGGAGTATATCATCTCTCCAGCCTGTTTATGCAGTTCAATATGGTCTATGGGATGAATATCCCTTGCCAACACTTCAAAATCAACTCTTTTGAAATCAAATGTTGTCTTGGGTTGTTGTGTTGTAGGTTTGATGAAGGACATCTGCAGCTTTCCCTCTTTAATGTCAAAAGCTAACATTAGTCTTGTTTGATTTTTGGGAATCAACTTTAGGTATTGAGCATATGTTTGCGCCTTAAGCCTCTCATTTCTTGCTTTTATTTCCTTGTACCTGTCTTTTATGTCCTAGCCTTTATCAGTAGGCATACCGAAGGATGACACTTCCACACTAAGTTGTCTTTCCAACATGTGATTCTATGATGTGGAAGGCTCCTGTATGTCTTTATATGGAGTAGTAGGCCTACTTCTTTCTACCTATGTGTTGGTAACCTGTGCTGATCCTTCTATGTATTCCTGTTCAGAGGCTGGATTGAGCCTTTGCCTTTTGTTGTGACTTGTTTCCTACTGTAGATTAGAGGTGCCCATTCCTGAAGTGGAAGCTCCCCCTACTTCTTTTTGGAATTTTCTCCTCATTTCCAGGATTTTGCATGACTGGAGGGGTACTCATGGCTCTTTCTTTCTCTTTTGTTACCTACAGAAAAGAGCTCTCATCAAGCTGCTTTTCCAAATCAATCAGAGCATTTTCTACATCTACCATCATTTTGTCTCTGTCTACTAAAGTATTTTCCACCCATTCTGTTTGATTTACATATGCCTCTATTTCTGGTATGGGATGGTGGATAAAAGGTCCTAGCTTGAACTTTTTCCTTTTCTTGGTAATGAATTCCAAAGGGCCATATCTCCATACAAAACTCCTTTGGAATTTCATTCTTTATAGGATTAGGTCTGCCTCTCTGGAATTGCATATAAAGGGACCTAATTGGTCTTTGATTTTGAAATTGGCCTTCTTCTTGGCATTGACAAAGTTGACTTCATCTACATTGATGATCTATCTATAATATTCTAAGGCAAACAACCTCATAGGGAGGTATCTTGGAAACTTATATGGTGCGAGCAAGCAACCATATATTCTGATTTATGTGTGGTTTTGGTAAAGGTAACAATGCATGGAAAGCTGGAGGACTCTCTTTATCTCTGGGCTTATCCTAGGTGGAGGATTCCTAGTGAGCATAGTCATGATTGGATGCACAAAAGAGTATATGAAGTCAGAGTATGTATAAGGTGATCTAAACTCATGGAAAAGTGGGGTCCAAAAGATGACAAATCTGGGCTGGCCCCTAGTGTCAAGAATTTGGAGAGTGAAAGGAAACTTATCCGACCGATAATACAAAAATAGAGGGTACAATATAGAAGAGTATTTGAACACCCTCTCATTGCCCATTCTTGTGAATTGCTCATGCATTCTATCAGCTATGAATGTGGCAAAGTCATATATGGTTGCAGGAGGTTGTCCTGGAGTATAGATGGACATGAAAGCAAGGATAATTTCATCAATGTACTTAATTGTGATGTAACCTAACACACATGATATCATAGCTACAATGTTATAGCCCCATGGAGAGAAAATATCTGCTACATATGGAGGGTGGTCCTTAGGGATGTGTTTTTCTTCCCTAATGAAGGTTTGGAACAACTGGGCCAATTTTGTAGGGCTAAGCTTGGGATACTAGTCCAACAGGTCTCTAATTGAGAGTGGAGTTAGGTTTGGCCTTGGTTAGAATTGTAGCATTTCATTAATGGACTCAATTGTGAGAGTGAAAAGAACCTTCTAGTCATGAGACATTATGGTTTTATGGCTGGGAACGTGGGATGTATAACACACATGAACAATCTCTGAAAAGATGTGAACTTGGGGGAATTGGTATTTGGGAAAATTTGACTCCCAAAGGCCAATCTCATCAGCATGCTTGGGGTATCTGTCCCTACTTTGACAATGCACTTTGAGCAAGGGCTCTAGGGCAGTGGTATCTTTTATTTGGAACTCCTTGTCTGCCAGGGGAAGGTGGTCCAAGTCTAGGTGTGGAGTGGTAATGGGTCTTACGTCCATGGCTATAGGGGCAGCCATAATTTGTGGCTTTGAATTATGCTCAGGGGTTTCAGCAAAGGTTCTTGGGACTTTTAGAGGGTTTAGGTAAACAGATTCTTAAAATTGGTAGTATTTTTACTTAATTTCTTAATTTAAAATGTTGCACAGGCCAAAGGTTTTGAATTTTGTAGGGGTAAGAGGTATTTCATGGTGAAATACCTGGAATTGGGTGATCTGGCTCTGAAATTGTTGGTTCACGACAACTGCAGCAGTTGGTGTAGTCCTGGTATGGTTTGAAAAGGTTGGTTGGCTGTTTGCAGCATCTTCTAGAGCTAAATTGGAAGTATGTGGGTAATTTCAGGCATTTTCAATGGTTGGAAATGGGTTTTATAATTTACATAGAGAATGTGCAAAAAAGGGTAAAAGAGGGCTTCGTGGTCTTTTATAGGGAAAATAGTTAATTTTTGGAGGGTTCACTTTCGTAGAATAGTGGCGGTTTTTTGGTTAAGTGGGGGAAGCAGTTTTGAAGGGCCATCGCACCACTTTTGTGGTGCGGGCAGTATTTGGGAGGGGTCGTCCGATTCCATACATCGTTTGACATGTAGCATCGGGGTTGGGAGAAAAACAACTTTATCGGGCAACTATTGTTCAGTCATTGGGTGCGGCCAATATGATTATGGATTGTTAGATGTGGGGAAGGGATGATCAATGGCAGTCGGGAGGTAAAGCTACGCAGTGGGAAATGATAAGAATTGATGGGGGGCCTGGGGATTAATTATGGTGGTTTCAGGATTAGTTTAGGGACTAATCTAGGGTTAAGTGATTGGGTCGAGCTTTAATGAGGGATTATGGAGTCGGACAAGGCCGATGCGGGATTAACTCAAATTTTACCAGGGTTAGGTAAATTAAGTGAAATTATATTTAGATAAGGGGTAGTTTATATTAGTTTTTATTCAAAACTAAGGGGTTGGGATATTCTATATATGGTTTTAATTTAATACAGGCTTAATGGTTATCAGGGAATTTATATAATAATGTTAGTTTAATTAATATGAAAGTGATGGCGAAGTGGATTTTCTTAAGGAAAAGAGGTTTAGTGTATGTGATTACGCATTTTGATTTACACTTAGGATAAAAAAATTTGGTGGGTTTTTGTGTGAAAGGGTTTTTACAAGGGGGTTCCCACTTTTCCTAGGTAAATGATGTCCACCATAGGAAAGTGTGATTTTATTAGGGAAATGAGGGGAATGAAGGGGGAATGTGTTTGTATGAAGGGATTTCTAGTACTTGTCTCCCCTAAGTCATTAAGCCAAGGGTCCGGTCCCTCCAAAAGCCAGAGAAATGCTCTGAGCCTTTTTGACTTGTATAACTTAAGTACTAGAACTTATTTATGGGAAATTAGTGAAGCGAAGGGGTGAAATGAATGAGGGGGTGTTAAATAAACCATATTGTGAACCATTGTTTTTTCTTTGTTTACTACTTATGCATATTTGAAAATTTCATTTGAGACAATGGAATAAGTGATTTTGTATAATCACATGATATCTCTACAACCTTTCTACTACTTACCCACTTACTCATCCTATCATTTTTTCTTCACTTTATTAGGGTGCATTTAGGCTAGCAAACCCTTATCAATATTTTTATTTTCTTTACAAAATAAACTATCTAATTCTACCCTTATATCATCCAAGGGATCAGATTAAACTAATGAGCTCCTTTTATTCACTCTACCTATCTAATGATATGCCAGGATTACACTGTTTGGTCAAATTTTATTCTCTAACTATAAACATAAAATTCAAAACATGAAATAGCCAAGTTTAAACAATTTGACTATCATGGATTGTGGCATGAGTAACAAGCTGCACACAATCATTATTATGCATAATAGTAAATAGCAGTGGCATTTTGACTTACACACTTTCATGGTCTCTTTTTGTCTTTTTGGGTCCATATATCTTTATCTTTTTACCCTTTTCATATTCTTTTTGTCCTTTGATCATTCTTTTAGGACATACCCTCATTACATTTTTTTTTATTTTTTAATATGGAAAACATTTGCAGAAAGAAAGATATGTACAATATTACAAGGTTTCATCTTAGTCATTCAAAATTATGACTCGTATTGGTATAGGAATCTAATAGGCCACCAGAGACATGCGTGCAAAATATTCTGCGCAGTTGCCTTTCTTGCATAATGTTCTCCTGTAACCCCTCCATGAGCTTCATCAAGAATTCTATCTCTCTCAAAATTTGGCACATATCTTCGCAATATTTCATCTTCACCCATCTTACACAGATGTCCCGCAATAAATGAGAAATCTGTCACGTGCACTACGAGTTATTTCTTTTGCTAGCTTATATACCCTTCTAATGCCATCCCCCTAGTCAAAAAGTGAAGAAAAAATGATAGGATGAGTAAGTGGGTAAGTA
>Ga0181464_1000714_pt1 | contig 15322 bp, 9 predicted proteins | sample InSIn2gowninarea_FD_119074 | JGI IMG/M metagenome (GOLD analysis project Ga0181464, IMG submission 119074) | Clean room microbial communities from NASA Spacecraft Assembly Facility at Jet Propulsion Laboratory, Pasadena, California, USA -... ...
GTTAGCTTTCACTCATGCAACTCACATCAAGAAGACCTTCTCTGATACCAAACTTGATCTAGATATTTTACTTCATGGACGAATACAAAATCACATAGAAAAGAGCATGTAAACAAGTAACTTAAACACATGAAAAGAAGTGGAAATCAAAAGCAACCATGAGATCAAAGGCACAAGATGATTTGATTATGGAATTCACCTAGTGTGGGCTATGTCTTTGGGCCTTGCTCAATGTGGGGAGGCCTCTTTCATTAAATGACAACATAAATCAAATTACAATCAAATTACATAAATGATCCTTATACCTCCATTTTCCGACATGGAATGGAAATGCAAAGCTCAACTACAGAGACAAACATCACCATTAGATTTGTGGCACGGAATTGTGTCAAACGATTATAAAATTGATCTTGTTTTGAGCAAGTGACCTTTGGAGCTCTAAGGAATCTTTAGATTCCATCAATATTCCATGAAAAAAAGATTCTCCCAAGATTCCCTAGGAATATTTCTCAAAATCCATGCTTGCCTGGGCGCAACTCCAACCTAGGGGGCTCCTAGCTTTGCTTGCAATTCAACCTCTTAACTCCACTGGTCGGGTCTGCCTCCTCCTCGCCAAATGGAAAAAGTTGGTTCATATATAATTTTCTGGGTGGAGTTTTCAATCGAGCCATTTGGCTTGTTGGGTGGTAGTACTGTGGTTCGGTAGTTGACACTGATAGAGATTGCAGGGTCCAAACCCACCCGTGCCATGACTCTTCCGAATTCATTTAAAAAAAAAAATATTTTCATTGTTGTATTATGTGTATTTTTTTGGTTGGTAGGGCCACCAATGGGAAGGAAGGCCGGTGGCCGATGCGAGTGTTATACCTGTTGGCCCCATTTAACACTGGCCATTATATGGTGGGCGGGGTCCTGGGTCAATGCCGTGGGCCCCAATCCCCAATATACTCTATATAATAGAGCTGTTGGAGGGGGTGGCAGCCCATCACCCTTTTAATATATATTTATTGTTTTCATATAACAAATTGGACACAATTTTTCCGTTGAATTTTTAGGGCCACTGGGAAAATTAAAGAGGCGACAAATTCTCCCATTCTGACCACCCGTAAATGCTAAAGTGTTGCCTAATTAGTAGCTTCGAGTGGGCCTAGTTTAACCATAACTTTGACCGGCCATAAATTTCACATACGAACTCATATTGAGGTGTCATTCATGCTGTTGGAAAGCTTGCGTCGAGATATTCGATATGACCTTGGTTCCACTTTAATCCAATGTCTTTGATTTTTGAGCTTTTCCAAAGCCACTTCTGAATCTTGAACATTTCTAGAGCCACCTAAATCACTCTATATTTTAGTAATATACCAATGGACAAGCTCCACCTTATCCTAAGAGGTTGAACATCAAGAAAAAATGAAAAACCTAAAAAGAATGAACTCCTAGGAGAACTTAAGAGCTTAAGTGTTAAAATAGCCCTCCTTAAATCCATCAAGGAGGTTCCTATATGTAGAAGATGACATCCCTATAATCAATGCCATAGGAAAATGACGCAGGGTTATCCCCACTTACACCCATAGTTTGCATGGATTATGCAAATAGCCTGTCTGTCCCAGGAATTTTAACTCTATATCGAGTTCAATCTTCATTTACTAAGGCTTAAAGCCCCATTAATAAATCTCTATGTGGAATGTTTGATTAAAACCCAACATATTCTAACCCTTCCTTCAGTATGCATGTATCGAGACTTTATCAACCCTCAAACCTTCACATATGACTTTATTTAAAGCCTTTCATTAAATCCTTCCTATCGAGACTTTTAAACTCCTCATAACCTTCATTAATCCATTTATAAACCTTCGCTAACCCTTTAATCACATATATATAACCTTCCCCTCTTTAAACATTGGTTACATATATTTTAACACATAAAACCTTCCATCCTTTGATAACGTTGGAATTATATATAAAACCCACACATATCCGCACTTAATCCTTCATAAGCCATTTACAAAGGAAATACCCGCAAAACATACCTTTTCCGCCTTTATACGACCTCTGCACAGATATCGATGCATGCTCCTTTATCGCAATAGCTAATCACTCCTTTGTGGGTTTCATTAACAAAGGTCTCTATCGCATTTGATATGCGACTACTGCAATATTGGATTGCAAAACATATACAACTGCACCTATAATGATATCGGGTCCACCCTTATCATTCGCTTCCACTGCGCCACTATGATATTTGAAGCCCCGAAGCCTGATCGCTGATACTTCCGTTCGCCGATTGACGCTTTATCACTATTAGCGTATCGGTCCCGTTGCACATCGCTATTTCTATTGTCGCTGTCCCTTGACCTTGCGATCTTCGATTTGCAATTATATCACGACTGTTGATCTGGTCCTGATCCAACGGTCCACGATCAATCAACAATCACTCATCGCTCTTGTCCAGGGCCCGATTCTGATCTATCCATAAGGATTTTCCGATGTGATTTAATCTTGCCCATTGATCTTCTAGATCCAACGGTTATTGTGCGTCGATACTTCACTTCTCCACTCTTCCTTTTTACTTAAATTTTATGTTGTTTTTCAGTGTTCATTGTGGTTCTCAGGTTTCTTCAAAGGTTTCGGCCTTTCACTCTTCCATTGCTCAATTCACTTCCACTTGAACTTAATTCTGTGAATTATTACTCCCGATCATTCTGTAGCATCACTTGGGTTTTCAATTGGGTTTTACGCCATTTACGATCCTCTGTATCTCCTCCTCTGTATATTTGCCTTAACTCTGCCTCTTTGCATTCACTGCACTTCGCCTGCATAAATATATATATATGCAATTCTCTGATACACTCAATCTATCATTCAACACTCAATCAAACATTTATACAGGGTTTGAATTAATCTCTGTATATATAAATACAAACAATTAATTATAGAATGAGATCTTTGTCTCTCTGGCCTGATGTTCTAATATCAATGGCCTCTGTTTACAGTATGCTCATAGGCTTAAAACCACACTCTAGCTATCTATCTAGCCTCTAACTTTCTAACCTCTGACTAACTTCTGATCATGCCTTTTAGGCTTACATTTATACAAAGGGATTCTAAAACCAATTTCTAGTTTAGATCCATAAACTCCTCAACAAAATTCCTAAATCTCTTCCCCATTCCTAAAATTCCTCTCTAATCCATAAATTCATGATTTGACTCCTAATCTGAGTTTTACAATTAATTCTCAAACCACTCATCACTCAACTATCCTAAATTTCTCATGTTCTCCTACATTCGAGAACATTTACAATTATTCCTCACAATATTCAATTAAATCCTATTCTCATTAAAATCACTCAAAACCCTTAATAATTACATTAATTCAACATTTAGGAAACCAACTTCCTTAAAACACAAGACCCCCTATGTCTACTAAAATACAGTGATTTTCCTTGAGCTGAATGCTCCTGCATCAGATTCCCAAAGTAGAAAATTTTCATGATCTCTTGATCATGTGTCTTCATTTGTTGTTAGAAAACCTTCAGGGTCCCAAACTTTAGTTTGTAACTGTCTGAAAGCTCTGCACCCTTGTTGCTGCTGTATGTCTGCTATTTTATGTTTCATCTTCCTCTCCTTCTCAATCAGGTCCAAATTTTGATTGATCATGCTTCTTGTTGCTATCATTTTCCTCCATATGGACTGCTTCATCATTAACTGCCATATTTCTTCAATATCTGTGTCCAAAATATTCTTGGTTTGGTCCATACTTTGCCACTTATTGTTATTTCTTTTTCTCTGCTTCAGGTCGTTGTTGCTGTTCGCTAACTCTTCAATCTGCTGTTGGTTACTTTCAGTTTGTAGTTGTTGGTTCCTTACTTGTTCTTCTACTCTTGCTCCAACTTTTACTTTGATTCCTACACTTATTGCCTCCCTTTCATCCTTACCCTCTTTCATGATTACCTCTTTCTATGTTGAATCATGACCATCCAACATTCTCTCCAGCAATTGAACATCTCTGTTCCATGGATTGAATTCTTCCATAGAATCTTCTTCTTCCATTTCACTACTTATCTATGCCAAATTTTCTCCAGCATCTGCAACTAAACCTGCACTCACAAAACAATTGTTAAAATAAAAATCATAAGGCTTCTGTGCTTTATCTCCCTTTGGAAACACATTAGTATGCTACTCTGATTTTTCCTTCTCTATTAGCACATCAGTGTGTTGATTTAAATTCCCAACAGAATTCACGAGACTGTCTGCTAATCTCTCCTCCATACCATCTGCTTCTATGATGTCTCTCCACCCTTGTCCACTGTAGTGAAATCCTTCCTCTGCAATCACACTATTATACTCTGAATTTCTCAGCAAATACTCCAGCAATTCAAGTTCTTTGTGACACTTCATAAATACTTCATCATTACTTATGATTCCTGCATTTATACTTAAATTATCAGTTTGAAAATCACAAGGTTCAACAGTCTCAACTGTTGCTTCACATATCTTCAAACTGATTTTCATCTCCTTATTTCACAAGAAATTATTCCTCTGTTGTCACAGTTTCAAATATCAATGCATTATCAAATTATTTCTGTTGTAATAAATCATTGCTTCTCTCATTTAAGAGATATTCTCCATCCTCCTTTACATCAGAGTTTTTATCTTCTAAAAGATACTCTTCCATCCTTTTGACAACTTCAAAAGATGGCTCATCATCTGCAAAACCTGTAATCACATCAAAGTTATTAGATTCAACAATACAAGGTTTTACATTTTCCTGTTGCTGGTCTACATTTATCCAACAATTCAGAAAATCATCAATGATTCCTTCTTCTTCACCCAGAACTTCACCTTGCTCTAGTTCACAAATGGATACTTCCATTTCCAATTCAGATTCTCTGAGTTCTTTAGATCTCAGTTTAACACCTAGTACCTGTTCAAGTTTCATCAGCTCTTCTGCTAATTGCATATTCACCTGTTGAGTTTTCTTCTCTTGTAGCCTTCTTTGTAATTTATGCCACATCACTGGATTTTTCCTCAAGACCCAACCTAATCTCTGGTTTTCCTCAAGTATCATCATCAATACATTGAGTTGTTCTTTCATCTCTGCAATCTCTTTGTCAAGCTCCTCTTGACTCATCCTCTTGCCATTTTCCTTGGCATTCTCTTTCTTCACCTTTCTTCTGCTGTGGTCTTCTTTAGAACCTTTGCTATGACTATCAATATCTATCTTCTTATCTATCTTTGTGAGCTCCTCACTCTTTTACTATGAGCTGCATTAAAGCCTCTACAACAACAAGTCCTCCCTGCTGCCACTTACCTCACCAAGCTTTCCTCTGTACTCGGTATTTTGGCAAGCCCTTGGTTCTCTATCTCTAGAACCTCCTTTGAGCACTCTTCTCTACTCCTTTAGGCTTCAACTCATCTGCACCTTCTCAAGAACACAACTGTCCTCTTGTATTTCAATCACCATGAAATACTTGGTTTTGACCACTTCTTTTTTCACTTAGAAAGTCTTACCAGCTTCCTTCATTACCTTGGCAATTCCACCCACATCCTTTGTGGAATTACCTTTGTGATCTACAACAATACCTCTGCAGTAACAAGTCTCCATTGTGCTACATATGCCTCACTAAGCTTCTCTCCTCTGAGCTCAGTCTTTCAACATTTCTCTGGTTCTTTCCTTTGGAACCAATTGAGCACTCCTTTCTCTAGATTGCTTCAACCTTCACACCTTCTTATCACCTGCATATCAATGTATAAACACATATTCTCAAATCAAAACAGAACACATCACCTCATCTTCAATATCTTAGCATGATCTTGTTTCACCATTCCACCTATACCTTGAATGGATTGTCCTCTGTTTCTTGCATCTACAAGTTCTGCTACAGATCACCTCTATGTGCCTACTTTCTGTCAGATTAGAATCTGATCCTTCCTTGCTTGCATAAACATCTTTGACACATAACTTTGTTCTCAATTCTTTCACAAAGAATTTCTTTGTTCTATTTTAACACCAATTTTTCAATTACAATTATGCTCTGATACCAAATAACGCAAGGTTACCCCCACTTACACCCACAGTTTGCATGGATTATGCACATAGCTTGTCTATCCCAGGAATTTTAACTCTGTATCAAGTTAAATCTTCATTTACTAAGGTTTAAGGCCCCATTAATAAATCTCTATGCGGAATGTTTGATTAAAACCCAACATAGTCTAACTCTTCCTTCAATATGCATGTATCGGGATTTTATCAACCCTCAAACCTTCACATATGACTTTATTTAAAGCCTTTCATTACATCCTTCCTATCAAGACTTTTAAACTCCTCATAACCTTCATTACTCCCTTTATAAACCTTCGTTAGCCCTTTAACCGCATATATATAACCTTCTCGTCTTTAAACATTGGTTACATATATTTTAACACATAAAACCTTTCATCCTTTGATAATGTTGGACTTATATATAAAATCCACACTTAATCCTTCATAAACCATTTACGAAGGAAATACCCACAAAACATACCTTTTCCGCCTTTATACGACCTCTGCACAGATATCAATGCATGCTCATTTATCGCAATTGTTAATCGCTCCTCCATGAGTTTCATTAACAAAGGTCTCTATCACATCTGATATGCAATTAGCGCAATATCGGATTTCAAAACATATACAAATGCGCCTATAATGATATTGGGTCCGCCCTTATCATTTGCTTTTGTTGTGCCACTTTGATCTCTGAAGCCCCGAAGCCTGATCGTTGACAGACGCTTTAGCGCTATCGGCGTATCGGTCCCATTGCACATCGTTATTTCTATTGTCGTTGTCCCTTGACCTTGTGATCTCCGATTTGCGATTAGATTGTGACCATTGATTTTGTCCACGATCAATCGACAGTCGCTCATCACTCTTGTCCAAGGCCCGATTCTGATCTATCCATAAGGATTTCGCTGATGCGATTTAATCCTGCCCGTTGATCTTCCAGATCCAATAGTTACTGTGCGTCGATACTTCACTTCTCCACTCTTCCTTTTTACTTAAATTTTATGTTGTTTTTTAGTGTTTTCTATGGTTCTTGGGTTTCTTCAAAGGTTTCGGCCTTTCACTCTTCCACTACTCAATTCACTTCCACTTGAACTTAATTCTGTGAATTCTTACTCTCGATCATTCCGTAGCATCACTTGGGTTCTCAATTGGGTTCTACGCCATTTACAATCCTCTGTCTCTTCTCCTCCTCTGCGTATTCGCCTCGACTCTGCTTTGCGTTCACTGCACTTTGCTTGCATAAATATATATATGCAATTATTTGATACACCCAATCTATCATTCAACACTCAATCACGCATTTATACAGGGTTTGAATTAATATCTGAATATATAAATACAAACAATTAATTATGGAATGAGATCTCTGTCTCTCTGGCCTGATGTTCTAATATCAATGGCCTTTGTTTACATTCTGCCTGTAGGCTTAAAACCACACTCTAGCTATCTATTTAGCCTCTAACTTTCTAACCTCTGACTAAATTCTGATCATGCCTTTTAGGCTTACATTTATACAAAGGGATTCTAAAACCAATTTCCGGTTTAGATCCATAAACTCCTCAACAAAATTCCTAAATCTCTTCCTCATTCTTAAAACTCCTCTCTAATCCATAAATTCATGAACTGACTCCTAATCTGAGTTTTACAATTAATTCTCAAACCACTCATCACTCAACTATCCTAAATTTCTCATGTTCTCCTACATTCGAGAACATTTACAATTATGCCTCACAATATTGAATTAAATCCTATTCTCATTAAAATCACTCAAAACCCTTAATAATTACATTAATTCAACATTTAGGAAACCAACTTCCTTAAAACACAAGACCCCTATGTCTACTAAAATACAATGATTTTCCTTGAGCTGAATGCTCCCACATCAGAAAACTAGCAAATATCATGATTGGGAGGCTAGTTATTCCTAAGCATTTGGATCCTAGAAAATTAGTAATATTGAATGTGCATATCAACCAAAACTTGATCCAAAACCCCTTGATAGAGATAGGGGTTTCAATAAATGTCATGACTAGGGAAATACTGTTGAAACTAAACCTCTAGGGATGACTAAGACATAACACTACTATACTTTATCTTGTTAATAGGTCAATAATAGAACTTGAGGGGATGTTAGAAGATATAAATATTTCCATTAATCCCTTGGAGTATCCCAGTAATATATTACATCTCTAAGCCAAGGCAAAATTCAATGGGTATCCTCTCATCTTGGGAAGGAAATGGCTAGAAACAATAGATGCATACATCAATTGAGAGCATGCAACTTGACATCACAAATAGTCAATCCTAAAAACACATTTCTCTTTACCCCTCTAATTAACCATTAATATAAGAAGATTTGTGGGTAGTAGAATAATACAAACTTATTCAAACCTCCATTGGAAATATGATTATACTTGGAAGTGGGGTGAAATAATATAATGGAAAATTTAATTAATCCAAAACACTTGAATGCATATATAATATCAATTACAAATCAACATAAATGTACTCTAGATATATATAAGAAATTTCTTTTATTATTGGATGATCTTATAGGCACCAACCTACTATTACATTGATTTTCTGGCACCAACTAGAAGGAGGCACCAATTCTCTAAAATGTTTTACTAGCACCAAGCAGGAGGAGGCACCAACCCCATGAAACTTTTTACTTGCACAAACCAAAAGGAAGCACCAACCTGAAATTCTTAACTGGATCCTATATTTATATCTTCAACTCTCTTTTATGCTGCTCCTTTGTTCTGCATGTCACTCCCTATTTTGTCTCTTCAACTCGATTTCATCCACATTCCTTATATATTACTCCTCTATTATGTATTTACAAAATCTGATCTTTTGGAGGCCACACTTTGTTCTTCTTATTCAACACTTAGACAACATCCTTGCATATCAACTTAACATAGTTCACAATTTTGATTGCATCTAGATTGAACAACTTCACACATCTTCCATAAATTTCATTTCTTAGACTTATTTCACACTTCACACAATAGAACCACCACAAGCGATTATGCAAGACTAAAATCACTTCTATTAATATCGATCAAATAACCCAAATTCCAAACTTCTTTGGCTTATTTATACTAGACTATATTGGGAATTTCATGGCAGGCATGACATATAATCTGGATATCATATTATTTTTCTATTGGAAATATGGTCCCAATGACCCAAATTATTTCATATTCCCTTGGCTCCTGAGGGGTTTGTCTTTGCATACATGTGATCGTTCAATATAATAATTCTTTTAAGACATTTTAACATATTTAGATCTAGGTCCACTTAGTTGTAATGTTTTGTTGGACACTCGAATTTCCTTTGTTAGCTCCAAGTACTTTGATACTTATCACTTTGTGACGCAAGGCTGGGACTAACGACGAAGATCAAGTGCTTAAGCCCCAAGGGTGTTTAGGTTTGGACTCGTGCAAATCTCCTAGTGTTAAATAACAATGAACTTATAAAATGCATCCATTGATTTGATTAAAATCAATACTTCACCCCACACCCCCCACACCCCACCACCCCCCCCCACACCCCCGACTATTTGAACTTTAACAAAGAGGTGGGGGTCTACATTTTTTCCTATGTGTAATAAAAATCCATCAATTTTTTAAAGTGCACCCCATGATTCAATCAAAACATGCAATAAAGAAGTCACTTTAGGGACCCCTCGACTATCAAAACTTTAACGAAATGGGGGGTGGGGTCCAATTTTTTTTTCCTATGTGGTTTACTGTCGCAATGTGGCACCACATGAGGTTAATTTGGCCCATTGCATGCCACTGCCTCTATGGACTAATTAATTATGGAAAGTGGGCCATGTTGTGTCCACATCACTGCCATGCTGCTATTTGACACTTGTCATGCCATGTCATTGCCACATCATTACCATGTGTCACTCAGAAAAGGGCCACTTGGCCAGCCAAAAAGACCAAATATGGGTGCCATGTGTTACCCTCACATGATGCCACATCATCATCTGATATATCACTGCCACTCTATCATCCATGTGGATCCACATCACACCTCTGCTACGTCATAACAAATATGGGATAAAGTGCATTCCTTATCTTAATTATTGTGCATGTGTTTGCCCAATAGCTATATGGGTCATTATATTAAAACATCCACACGCATTGTATCTATTATGTGCATAAGAATACTTGAAAATTTGTGCATGTTGTGAGCCATTAGGGGAATTTTGAGGTCTAAAATGATACTCCTAAGAAAAATGTACAACCAGAATTTACATTATAAGAACCAATAAGATTCAATATGATGATGTCAACCATGGGGGATGACTAACCATTTTTGGAGTAAACAAGTAAAAAGATTGAAAAATAATAAATTAATAAAACTACTTTTTCAACTCATATTTTCAACTTATCTCCCTAATGTTTTACTCAAATTTCGAGCAGGAGTACTCGTTGGATGCAAAATTTAATTCCTCATCCAAAGAGTACCCATGTTGCATACTTTTGATGGACCCTTCTACATGAAAAATGAGAAATACATGAAAAACGTGATTGCAATCACATTTTTCATGTATTTTTCATTTTTTGTGTAGAAGGGTCCATCGAAAGTATGCAACATGGGTACTCCTTGGATGAGGAATAAAGTTATGCATCCAATGAGTGTTTTCACTCGAAATTTGAGTAAACCCATTGGGAGATAAGTTCAAAAAGTAGTTTTTTCTTTTTTCCCTCTAAAATTTGATGATGTAACCTAATATTATTTTATTATTTCCACTATTATTTTATGATTTCCTTGGGAGGCCCATTTTAGACCATAAAAATCCCCTAATGCCAATATCAACCTAAGCCATTGTATTAAGTCATTCTCTGCCATTAGCTCCATTGTGCGCATGACAAAACTTTGAACTCCACAAATGTTTATTTCCAATGTTAATCTAGGCCATCAAATCAAATGATTATCCATTATTGGATCCATCGTGTGTTGGACCACATATTAACCTCTATGCATGTTGTGCACTTGATATCGATTAGAGCCATTGATATTATTGGTGGTGATGAATCATAGTCATTGATTTTTCATTCAATGCTTGCACCATTTACTTGAATACATACTACATAAACAAACTGCTTGTTCTATATTTTTTTGATCTTACTCTTCTTACTCTGCATGATCATTTGATGCATTTTTAAGCCCTCAATTTGATGAGATTGTTACCCTGCTTGATGTTGTAGTCTTACATGAGTTACTTTGCACTACTGTCTACCCATTGGAATGATAAGAACATTTCCCTACTCAACTTAGTTTCTAGACCTTAGTTCAAATCTTCTTGTGTGTGACATTAGTGAATTTGGTGTTGACATAAAGGACAACACATTTAACAATCTCCCACTTTGGCATTGATGGAAACACCACTAAACATTGAATAGTCATTGATGACCTTGGAATAGACTCCCCCTGTCTGCTTATGTCTACTTATTCTCTTGATGTATACTTATTCTCTCCCTTTGAAATCAATGATAAAGGGAATATATTCCCCCTCAACTGATGCATACTCTTTCCTTGAACTCCCCCTATCACCAACATGCTTCTTGGTTGAAATAAGTAGATCACTCCCCCTTGTGAGGAATAAATTGTAGCAATTTTTTATCTAAGATATTCAAAACATTCTCTGATTAGAGGTTTTTTAAATATGTTTTCAATTTGTTCTTTTGTTGGAATGTATTCCAATCTGATGGTTTGATCGATAAATTGTTCTTGAAGAAAATGGTATTTGATAGGAATGCAGTTCATTTTAGAATGCATAACATGGTTTTTATAGATATTGATAGCAAAAGTATTGTCACAAAAAATGGGAAAAGGTTGATCACCATTTTCTTGAAGATCCTTGATATTCTGCTTCATCCATAAGACTTTTGTGCAACATGATATTGCTGCAATATATTTTGCCTCAACCATGGATAGAGAATTAAAGGTTTTTTTTCTTGCTGAGCTAGGAGACCAAACATATGCATAAAAATAAACCCCCCCACTGGTACTATTCTTATCATCAACACTTCCAACCCAATCTACATATATATAAGCTCTGAGAGTAATAACTATTCCCCTTGGATATCACAAGCCATAATCTATAGTTCCCTGTAGATATATAAATATCCTTCTGACTACATTCACATGAATTTCTTTTGGGCTTGATTAAAATCTGCCCACCAAATCTACTTCTTGCATGATATTCAATCTTGATGCTGTTAAATAAAGAAGGCTACTAATCATGGACCCATACATGGTATAATTTACTTTTGGATACTCATCAACCTTACTAAGCTTGCATCCATTTTCCATGGGAGTGCTCACAGGTGCACAAATTTCCATACCAAAATTCTTTAATATTTCTTTATGGTACTTGGTTTGAGAGATAAAAATGCATTTTTATGATTGATGAACTCGAAAACTAAGAAAGAAAGATAATTCCCCCAGCATAGACATTTCAAACTACTTTTGCATGCTAGCTACAATTTTTTTCGTATAGATTCAACATTACTTCCAAAAATTATGTCATCCACTTAGACAACAATGATTAGAAAGTTATATTTTTGAATATTGATATAAAGGTTACAATATTTTTCCACTCTTTTCTATCCTCACTCCTAAAGATGTTTATGCAATCTAGAGTACTAGGCCCTAGGTGCCCATTTTAAACCATACATGGATTTCTTCAATTTGTACACATGATCCTTATCTTATGATAGTTGAAATCCTTTTGCGTGCTCAAAATATACTTCATCTTGTAGTTCTCCATTTTACATGTTGATTTTACACACATCTAATAAAATTAAAACCCCTTAAAACTTGCAAAGGTGAAGAACATCCTTATTGCTTCAAGTCTAGCTACCAGAGCAAATGTTTCTTCAAATTGCACACCTTTGACTTATGCATATCCTTTGTATAGAATTATTTCTTTGTTACTTATTACTCATTCATATTCATGCATCTTATTTCTATAGACCCACTTAGTTCCAATCACATTTTTGTCCTTAGGTCTTAGAACATACTCCCATGTCTCATTCTTTTAAATCTGATATAGTTCTTCATTCATAGTCTTAACCCAATTTTCATCTTGACTAGCATGAGCAAAGTTTTGAGCTTCCATCAGGGATAGAAAATATAAGTTATCATGGCTCGTTATGTTAACAAGCTTCCTTCTAGATTGAAATTCTGATTCCTTATCTCCAAGAATTTGGCTATCTGGATGATTCTTTTGGACATATCTAGATAGGGGTTTTGGATGCAATAGGTCATATTCTTCTCTTTGTTCTTCATCACGCTCTTCATTCTAATTTTTTTCTTCTTATGCTTCTTGGTAGATAATTGGTTATGGTTTGGTTTGAGTAAACGCTTCATCTATTCTTACATCAATATATTCAACAACCTTTCATGTTATTTTGTTGTAGCATTTGTATCCTTTGCTTCTATATGCATGTCCAAGAAAAATTCCTTCACCATATCTGGAATCAAATTTCCCTAAATCATCTTCATTTATCTTAATATAACATTTTCTTCCAAACAATTTGAAATTTCTGACAGTGGGTAGTCTACCTTTCCATCATTCTTAATGAGTTTTAGTATCTTTTACCCTTATTTGAGTTTTTTTTTAAGATATATATTGTTGTGTAAATTGATTTTCCCAAAATCTATTTGGAGACTGAGCTCTAAATAACATGGCTCTAGAAATTTATTGTACTATTTGATTTTTTCTTTCAACCACTCCATTCTATTGTGGAGTTCCTATAATGGTTAGTTGTCTTCTAATTCCATGATTTTCAAAAAAGCTGTTGAATTCATTTGAAGCAAACTCCCTTCCTCTATCAGTTATTTAATTTTAGATTAGTTTCATTTTCAACTGAATCCTTGAAATATTTGAATTTTTCAAAAGCCTCAAATTTTTCTCTAAGGAAGGTAACCCATGTCATTCTTATATAATCATCAATGAACAACATAAAATACCTTTCAACTTTCAGTGTTTGAGTCTTGATAGTTCGACAAAGGCATCTATAGATGAAAAATAGAGGCTTCAATGTAGAATATTCTTTTGTTTTGAAGAAGACATTGGTTTTCTTTCCATGTTGGCACACCTTTCAGATGGAATTGCATGGTTTTGATACATTCAAAATGTCCTTCACATCCCATGATTTTGTAACCTTTACTAGATTATCAAAACTAATGTGCCCCAATCTTCTGTGCCATAGCCAGTTGTCTTATATCTTTCACATATAATTTTTTTCTCTTTTTGCTTCATTAATAATGTACACATTTCCCAAAGTTTTCTCAGTCTTTTCCACCAGCTTTCCTATACCAACATTTCTAATTTCACATCTTTTAGAGTTGAATGTGAGATCATACCCTTGATCGCACATTTGAATAACACTTAAAAGATTGTGTTTTAGTCCTTCCACATACAAAAGATTTTAATCCTTAGTTCTTCCATTATCTATGCTGACTGTGCCTTTCCTAGCTATTCTTTTAGATGCATTGTTACCAAGTATTACATTTTCTTCATCCTCTTCCTTTTATTTGATGAATTTACTTTGATCTCCTATCATATGTCTTGAACATCCACTATCAATATACCATTTTTTTCTTCCTTTTGGGCATATAACATAAGACCACACTCTTCCTGCTTCTCTTGCTCTTTTTCCATATTGTTGGACATTGTATTCTAAGGGAACAATCTTCGTTTCCTTGGTTTTGAGATCTATTTAGACTGCTTACGCAATCTCTTTCTTTGTGCCCACAATTGTTTTATATGTAGCATCAACATAATTCAATAAAGGAGAAAAATAATCACCTTTTCTAACACTACTTCATACAACCTTTAGATTTGCCGCTTAAATAACTATTCATTGGATTTTTAAGAAATTATTTACTTCCGTAGTTTCTTCTTGCATAGGCTCTACAATTATTACATGAGTAGTAGTATCCATAAAATAAATTTTGGTACCTGGATTTATATTTCCTACTAAAAAGGATAACTTTGTTGAATCCACTTTTCTTGCTTCCTTTTCCATAATGTTTCTCATCCATAATTGTATTGGTGCCTTTTAGTGTATTTGCATGGCTACCATCTTTTCCTTTTTTATGATTCCTTTTAATATCTCTTGTCTTTTTTCTGAATGACTTATCCTTGTTTGGATGAAAGAAGATTCATGGCCTCTCTAACCCATTATGTTGGGTGTGGAGCTTGATTATCTTATGTATTCAAAGGTATTGCTGCATTGGACCCCAGTT
>Ga0181464_1000720_pt1 | contig 15275 bp, 14 predicted proteins | sample InSIn2gowninarea_FD_119074 | JGI IMG/M metagenome (GOLD analysis project Ga0181464, IMG submission 119074) | Clean room microbial communities from NASA Spacecraft Assembly Facility at Jet Propulsion Laboratory, Pasadena, California, USA -... ...
CGGAATTGCCATGGGGGGGGTGGGGGGGGACAATAAGATGATGATGATATAATTGAAAATCTGATTCAGAATCCACCTCCTAGTCTATCACCCTTAGAGGACATAGTAAGAGAAACCCAAAACAACCCCTTGACTTATCTCTGTGCAACCGACTCCACTTCTCTCTGTATTAATAATATAGAGTTTGGTCTAGAAAGAACCTTGAAAATCAATCCATCCCTATCCACTTCCCAGGAGAAGGAACTATGTAGCCTATTGAGAAAGCACTTAGATGCCTTTGCTTAGAGTTATAAGGAGATGAAGGTAGTGCACACTTTAGTCTGTACTCATCATATATACATTAAGGAGGGTTGTAAGCTAGTCAGGCAGCCTCAAAGGAAGTTGAATCCAACTCTTAAGGATTTTTTTAAGGAAGAACTGCAGAAATTGATTGATGCAGGGTTCATAGTGAATGGGTCTCTCCATTGTGCTAGTGCCAAAGAAAAATGGTAAGTGGAGAATCTGTGTTGACTACTGGGAATTGAACAAAGCCACTAAAAAGGACCATTTTCAATTACTTTCATATATCAAGTGTTAGACAGTCTAGCAGGGAAAAAGATTTTCTCTTTCCTAGATGGGTTCAGCAGGTACAATCAGATTCATGTCAGCCTGGAAGACCAAGATAAGATCACTTTCACTTGTCCTTGGGGTACCTTTGCATACCGAGTCCTTCCTTTTGGTTTGTGTAACACTCTAACGACTTTCCAAAAAGTGGTACTAAGTATATTTTCTGAATTAGTTCATGATGCAGTAGAGATATATATGGATGACTTTACTCCTTATGGCTTTGAATTTTAGGAAGCCTTATCTAATCTAGGGAAAGTTCTAGACAAATGTATTGAGATGAACTTGTCCCTCAGTCTAGAAAAATGTGAATTTTTTATGACTGAAGGGACTGTGCTAGGTCATGCAATATCTCAACAAGGACTGCAGGTGGACCCTAATAAAATTGCCATCATCCAAAGGGTCCCACCTCCTAAAAAAGTGAGAGATGTTAGAAGTTTCCTAGGCTTAGCTGGGTATTACCAGAGATTCATTAAAGATTTCAACAAGCTAGCCTCTCCATTGTTTGGCCTCTTAGGTAAAGATGTCGAGTTTATATGGTCGGAAAATTGTGAAGAAGCCCTAGATACCTTGAAGAGAAAACTCGTGACTGCCCCAATCTTGAGAGGCCCAAACTGGGCCCTACCTTTCCACATTCACATTGATGCCTCGAACAAAGCAATAGGAGTAGCCTTGGGACAAATTGATGAAAAGTTGCCTTATGCCATATACTTTATAAGCAAAAACTTGTCAAAGGAATAGCTAAACTATACAGTCATCGAAAATGAAATCCTAGTTGTAGTGCATTCTTTAAACAAATTCAGACATTATATCACAGGCTATCAAACCTTTATGCACACTGATCATGCTGCAATTAGATATTTAATGAAAAAACATGACATAAATGCTAGCATATTATATGGTTGCTCTTACTGTAGCAGTTTGATTTGACCATTGTTGATAAGCCTAGCAAAGAAAATATTATTGCTGACTTTTGTCTAGAGTAAATTTTCCTACAGGTGAAGAAGGAATGGTGGATGACCAAATGCCAGATGAACAACTGTTTGTTATCTCAGTACTCTCCCCATGGTTCGCTAATATAGCAAACTACTTAGTTTCAGCATAGTTCCCACCACACCTGTCCTCAAAAGAGAAGAGCAAGATAGTGAGTAAAAGCACCCCTTTCACTTGGATTGGGGGAAATCTCTTCAAACTTGGCCTAGATCAGATCTTGAGAAGATGTGTTAGGGAGGAGGAGGTCTTTCACATCCTCCTGACCCATCATGACGGGCCTTGTGGAGGACATTTTGCAGTAAAAAGAACTTCCTTCAAGATACTACAAGCAGGCTACTATTGCCCCTCTATTCATCAGGATGTGAGGAGATATACCAGCCAATGCAATCGGTGTCAAAGGATGGGGAAACCTACTCCAAAGGATGAAATGCCCATGCAACATCAAGTGACCTTTGAGTCATTTGAGAAGTGGGGCATGGACTTTTTGGGGCCTATCAACCTCCCTTCACAACAAAAGCAATACTTCATTGTGTGCACCTACTACCTGACAAAATGGGTAGAGACAAAAGCAATCAAAGCAATGACAGAGGAAAAAGTAGCTGAATTTTTGAGAGAGAACATATTCTACAAGTTCGGGTATTCAAGAGAATTGGTCACAGATCAAGGCATCTAGTTCACTTCTAATTTGATTGAAGACCTGTTCACACATCATAGAATCAAGCACAGGACTTCCACCCCTTATCATCCACAAGCCAATGGGTAGGAGGAGGTCACTAATAGAGCTTTGGAAGGGATCTTGACAAAGGTAGTGAGTAGCATGAGGAAAGACTAGGCAGACATATTAGTTGAGGCCACTTTGGCCTATAATAAAACATGGAAGACTACTACAGGGTTCACACCCTATGAGCTGGTCTATGGGAAGAAAGCTTTGTTGTCAATAAAATTTGAATTCAATACCCTGAGGATGGCATCTCGGCTAGGCCTAGACCTCATCCATGCATAGAAGGAAAGATTACTCCAGCTCAATGGATTGGATGAACATAGAATGTAGGCTCTTCTCCATACGGAGGTAGTTCAGCTTTAGAGAAAGATATCACATGAAAAAAAAATCAAGGAGAAACAATTTCAAGAGGGAGATTCGGCACTACTCTATGATTCAAGATACAAAGATTTGAAGAGGAAGCTGAGGACAACATAGCTGGGACCCTACACTATGGAGAAATGTAATGACAATGGTTCAGTTCTAATCAGAACCATTGATGATGAAGCCATCCCATGCTTGTCAATGGATAGTGGTTGAAAGCCTACAAGAAACCCCTTTCCCAGTGAGAGTTCATTGAAGACCTGAATAAAACGGTGATGGTAGTGGAGCATGTCTTAGCCTCCACTTCACCCACTTACTAAAGAAAAAGAAAAAAACAAAAACAAAATATAATAATGACTCAAGTGAAAACCTCCATGAGATGCTTGGGTCCCATCATTGGGTTGAAAACCTCTTCTGAGACAGCCCAGTGATGTCAAAAAAAGAGAAGAAAAAAATAAGATCCCTAAGTGAAAACCTCCCTTGGAGGCGTCCAGGGCAGGAAACTAGGGTGAAAACCTCCCTAAGGAGCTCTTGTTGTTTTCAAAAAAAAAGAAGAGAAAGAAAATGAATTTGCAGTTTCATTGTAGGTTTGCAGGAGGACTAAAGGAAGTAGCAGAAGGTGCCAAGGGAGCCCTGAAATTAATACTAGCACCAATCCTACCTTCCCACACCTTTCTCCATCATTCTTAGCATTCTTTCAACCTCACTGTGCTTCTTTTCCAAAAACTATGTTTTCTACAGGAGGCTTTGTGTTTCCTACAGGAATTACAGAGAGCCAGAAATGGACATAAAAAGTAGTTTGAAAAACATGGAATCTTCATAAAAGGTCTATAAATTCTCCTGTAGTCTTCAAAACTCCTTGCCATCATTTCCAAGCCTGAATCACATCCCATGCATCATTCTTCTTCCTTCCCAAGAAAAAAAACACAAAAAAACAGTTTTTAGGAAAAAGAAAAAATAAACAAAAATGAAAAAATAAACAACACCATCCATCTCATCTGAAGCCACCCATTACCTCTCCATCTCTATCTACATCTTTGGCATCATCCTCACAAATCCAAGCACAGAAATAAGTTGAAATTTCAAAGGGAGAAGCACCTAGAGGAGCTCCTGTAGGAATTCCTCTAGCAGCTGATCCCATTAAAATCCAGCATCAATAGCAAGGTGAAAATATGAAGGTTGAGGAAGACACCTGAAGATCAGATCCAGCTAGAGAGGAACCTACGCAAAGCACAGCCACACATCAGCAAGTAGACAAGCACACATCAAAGGAAATAAAGGCATGCAGTAGAGGTAGAGAGCCACAACACCTCACAACAAATGCATTTAGATCTTAGATAAGTAACTAACCTGCTCCACTATTTGCATTTGTGTAATTAGAAGGCATGAAACAACAATGAGATGGTTGAGGTTGAACGAGAGAAAGGTGGCCAGTTAACTGGGCCACCTTCATCTACTTGACTCCACTCATCTAAAGATGTCACCCATAGGTGCACAGAGTCAACTCAAGAGGAATGTCAAGGACAGGTAGTGGAGGCAGTGTGAACTCCGATGCAATCATGTGGGATGATTACAAGGGAAGAGCCATGATAAGAAGGTGAGTGGGGACCAACGCTCCTAATATGGCCAATGTACACTTGGCCAGCTCACCCTCCATCACTGGAAATATCCATAAAAAGTAATAAGTACTTCTCCCCGAGCACTCTCACCACCTTTTCCTTCATTCTCTCCTTGAAACTACACTCCTGCAACCTTCGCAGCCCCCACAGCCTCAAAACCATTATTCTTCATTAATCTCTCCCATATCCCTACTCTCAATATTTTATACGGGAGCACTTACAGGTTCTACAGGAGAACATCAAGAATTCTATAGGAGGGCTAGCAGTCTTCTACAGGAGGGCCAGTGAGTTGTTTTGGACAGAGGAAAACATGGGTTTTAGCATAATTCTCGGGCTGAAGAGGTAGGTTCTTGGCATACCTCCATTGAATATCAAAATATGCAAGTAGTGGTTTAACTTATGGGAGGAAATAAAACTTTTGGGTGGAGGAAAATCATAAAAAAATTGCTGCTTATTTCTTAAAGAAAACATAGTCTCTTTGACTCTCAGTTTTTTTTCAAAAATTGTTCTCTCCATTTCCATATTTGGTTTTCCAAGGAAGCATAAGAAAAATGACAAGAGATTTTATGAGGAAGGAGCCCACCAACTCCTCTAGGCTCCATGGACATCCCCAAGTAGTGGACATATTCATAAGAGCCAATTGGATGAACTTTCTTTAGAAATTCTAAGGGTTTGATGAGGAAATTGTTCAAGAATTTGCCCACTCTTTGGTCCCTCACACTAGAACACATACCACTATCACCTTTAGAGGCCTTTCCATGTAGATAACCCCTGAATTTATTAGTAGGGTCACCACCCTTCCTCTTGGGTTGCCTTGGAGTAAGGATGAAAAAACAATTGGCCAGGCTACCAAGAAAATCTTCTTCCAAAATAATGAAACCCTTGTAGAAGATAAAAATGGAATAAGTAGGGCTAGCATACCATATCCTTGGGATAAGGTTAGCTATCAAATAATCAAGTATATTTCATGTGAGGGGAGGTACAACATTGTCTATGGTTACCACCTTAGAATCATGCATGCATGAATTAAGGTATGGCATGGAAACTCCAGCTCCTCAGAAGCTCAGCATCCCCTACTTTCCATTACTAAGGTAAAAGCAGGAAATCCAGAGCAGCAAGCTCACCATGGGTTAATCAAAATTTTAGTGGAAGAAGCCCTTCATACATTTACACTCCCTATAGCATGGGAAATCTTCCCAAACATGACTACTAAAGATGACATAAATATCCTGATCTATGATATTAGCCCTACTAGTACTGAGGAGGAAGAGTAGCAAGGGGGAGAAGGTGAAGAAACTAGTGATTTAGAGGAACAAGAAGGGAATAAGGAAGAAACCAAAATAGATGAGGAGAAAGCTAAAGAAACAAAGCAGGGAGAAACAGATCAAACAAAGATAGTGAAAGAGACCGAAGGAGGAGAAAAAGGGGCAGAAAAGACATAAGTGACCCCTGAGACTGTAGAAAGAGAGGCAACAACTGCTCTCACTGCCCTTAGCACACCAATTAAGCCAAAACAGAAGAGGAAGAGGTAGACCTAAATGTATTTCAGGGCTAGGAAGAGCACAAGGATCAAAATAGGGAAACCCTAGCCTTCTTCTAAAGTGCCAATTAATATTGAAGATTCACCCTCTACCCAAGGAAAAGAATCCCCTTCCAAGGCACCTATCACTTATGAAAGGGGGACTCATAGATCCCCCACATGGAAAGAAAAAGTAGAACTACAAGACACAAAACAGTCCTACAGGAGGCACAGACTGACCTTATTAAAACTAGAAGAGACCCAAAATATGGAAAAAGGGTAGAAAGATAGCCATAGGGAAAGGAGGAAGCAAAAAAGGCACAATAACTTGATCCCCATCCTAGTCTTTGCTCCTACTACAATCTTCTTGAGGGGGGGGGGGAATCATTCCCAAAAAATTTGAAATTACCCTATTCTTTGAATTAGAGAAAGAAAGAATAAGGACTCATAGATGGATGCAAATAGCCAAATCTAAAGGAGTTGATGATATTAACCATATGGAGAACAAATTCAGAGAAATGGGCAGAGAGTTGAGTGTTGTCAGACGCAGGGAAGCAATCACAAGAAGTCACCTTGAAACTAAAAATGAATTGCAAAGAAGATATCTACAAGAGAAAGAGACCCAACTGGCATGCATGGCCAGCTAGTCCATGGAGGCATTGCAATGTAGGACACTAGTAAAATCCTATGGCCTCTATCTGAAGGACTAATGGATTCAATTTCAGATAAATACTTTCGCACAAAGAGGCACAATTCCTTTCCAAGATTATAGGCAATTTATGGACCTGTGTGACCAAAGCACATCAGAAGATAAGGGAAAGATGGCAGAATTCTATTTGCATAACATGGCCATCACAGACATGAGTGTGTGGAACCCTAATGCTAGGCTAGGGTACCTACAACTAATGGCCATGGCCTCATGGATGAACCATGAATATTTAAGGGCAACAGAAATAAGAAGGTTGATGATAAATGAACATAACGAGCCCTTAATGACCAGATCTGAGCCATCAAACCCTGTGGCACTCATCAGCACACATAACCTGCTTACACATAATCCTCAGATTGCCCCTAGATATATCACTGATCAGGCACAAGCCATTGCACATTTTGAGGATATGGAAAGGTTACTTGGGGATGACTGTGTGCATGCATGTATGAGGAGATGGAACACCTTACCATATAGTCTGCAGATCAATGAGTATCATTCCCCAATAAGGATGAAAGAGGCATTAAGGAGAGTGCCAATGTACAAGTGCTCCATGCAGAGGTTGAAGGTCAATTGGATTGGACTCAAAATGAGTCCCCCACAACTGCTAGGAATGTTAGAAGGCAAAAAAGAAGAAGAAGAGCAACAATAGTGGGAAGAGATATGCAGGAAGGCATGATTCTATGGCAAGGAAGACGAGACCACATAAGAAGCATGGGATTCTAGGGAGGCCACCAAGGCCATAAAGGATGAGGAGATGGACTAAGTTGCTCAGAGGATAAGAAACACTTTCAATAGGGGGTGATGATGAGCCTCATAAATGGGTAATTATGTGGGATCATTTTACCTCCTAACCTAGTCAAATCAACCATTCTCTTAGCTTATTGTATGATTTTATAATTATATTTATGCTTATAGAGTGATTTGAGTTAGTTATGATGCCATGTGGTCTAATATGTTTTTAATGCAGATTACTGATGAATTTTGTGGTCAAAGTCAAGGATCCAGTGGACAAATGGCAGCAATAGCTCAAAGTGGACAAAGGAGAGGACTTATAGGATGGAATCCCCCTCATTTATTACTCCTCACTTCTTACTCCCCTTCATTTAGGTTAGAGTACAAGTAGCCAAGTCATGCATTAGCAGGAAGCCAAGCAGGTGGAGGATGACTGATGATTATCTCAAGTTTTGGGAGCCAAGCCTCCCAAATTTTAAGGAAGCTATTGGTAGTTTCATTTGTATAAGTAGAGAGGTTTATGATCTCACTAGCATCAGATTTTTCTTGGATTTTTTCTGCACTTTTGCTTATGGAAACTCTGGTCAACTTCGAGCTTATTATCTTGATAGTTCATGTGATATTGTTATTGTTTTGAGAATAAAGGTGGAATCCTTTTTGAGCTAGCACTGAGTTACCTCATAGGGCTGAAGTTCTTGGGTTAGGACCCAATCCAAGCAACCAAGCTCTTCTTTACTTGTATTTGTATGTTTCATTTTTGTCTGTAGATTAGGTTGTTGTTAGATGCATTTCTTTTAAGGTTAAGAATAGGTTGCTTTTGATGTTTAGTAGTTTGATTCCGTTTGTGCTTTTTATAGAAGATTAAATAGTGATAAAGAAAATATTCAAAAGGCTAGCAATAGTGCCTTGGCCTCTCTTCCTCCCTTTGGGACAATGATTTTAGGTAAAGACCTTCTTGCTGCCCCAAAAACACAGATTTTCCTCATTCATATGACTTCTAGTGTTTGCAGCTTTCTAGATGTTTCATAGTATAGTTTAGCTTTTCTTCAAAACTTATTCATCATGCTCATTTCCTTATTTTCAATAGTCTTCTTTCATGCTTTATTTTACTGCAATGGTTATCAACATTTCCTTTCATAGATCATAGTTTACTTGATGCGAAGACTCTATTTTTCTAGATGCACTTATTTCCTTGCTTTCTTAATCTCATTGGTTGACTGTCAGTTGTTTATGCAGCAAATATCTTCTAGTAGTAGGCCAGCCTATCATCCATCCCATCCTCCATCTGATCCATGCCCTACAGGTCGCCCAAGTCTTCCCTCAATTCTACCTTAGTTTCCTGTATTTTCCACAGAATTTCTTCCTCTCTCCCTGAGCAAATCCAATCGCCGTTCTCTCTCCTAATGATTCTTGGTAGACCCTAGCCACCTTAAAACTTCACTCCAACCCTTATCCACCTTTTCCACCCACTCTCACACCCTCAAAATAGACAAAACTGCTCTCGGGCTCCTCTTGTATGCCTCTTGTAGAACATTGTTTTTCCTCCTGTAGATTTCATGTGTCCTCCTGTAGATTTTCTTGTAGGCTTTCTTTTGAAGTCTGAGTATGGGAAAAGCCTCCAGAAGGCCACCTGAGACCCCCTAGGACCCATCCACACCATCCTACATCTTCTCAAGTCCCAAAATTGCCCTTTAACGCCACCTATTCACTGCCACATTCATAAACAATAAATTACATGCATGACAAATTCACATAAAAATCCAAAAAGATGTTTCTTTCTCATTTGCTTCCATAAATAGTTTAGTTAGATGTTTTTTACTTCCTTTAATAGGTAATGGCATTCTTTCCATGGTTTTCATAGTGCTTTCTGCAAAAGAAGGATTAGTTGGTTAATTAGGATCTCCTTTGTTTGCTTTACATTTCAGTCTTTCTCCTTTCTGCAGTGAGAATGGTATCTGTAGAATATTCTTTCGCTCATTTCATCACATATAGAGCTTCTCCAGGAATCCATAGAAGTTGGCTTGAGCTCCTAATGATCTTGTGATGGCTGACCAAGTGACAACCTATAGTGAGAACTAGTACTTGTGCATACAACATCGTCGCTTCCAAGTTTATTACTAACTACCGGGCTAATAAGAGTAAAGTAGGTAGCCCAAGAGCTGCAGCATTATTGCTACAATAATAGTGCTCACCATAGGTCCATTAGGTAAAGGATTGTCAAGTACTAATTTAATTTAGTGTTTGACCTGGAAAGAAGCACCCCCACAGGTGGAAAAAATATAACTTTTTGTGTCTCTAGAATCTTTTCCACTTGCTTTTGTTATGTAGAGAGGCCTTTTGGAGGTATTTTGGTGGTTGTAGTGACATTCCTTTCTCCTTTTAACCTAACCATGAAGGGAGCAAACTTGTTAGTCTGAGAGATTACCTTTTGGTAATGTTTTATTAAGATTAATGAAATTGTAGTAGTTGGGAGTTTTGTTGATATCCTATAGAGCTTACCTCTAAGAGTAATAATGAAAATATGGAGACTAGACTCATAAACCATATGGAATTTAAATATATAAAGTTGTCCTAAAATAACATCACAAACTTCAAGTGGGGAAATCACACAATACCTCATTTTTGAAGGGCTTGATGTTGTAAGATAGGTAACACTGTTGAATGACATGGATCTCCCTTCCATGGCTCAACCAACCAATGTTGTATGGTTAGGGGTGTGGTGCTATCAGAATCTTTAATATCATGATGATATTAGCTAACATTAGGTTCTTTTGGCTCCCACTATCAACAATGAAATCAATTGGGGTCCCATTCACCCACATTTGTGAATGGAATAGGTCATCTCTCTCTTCAAGATCCTTTGTCTCTTCCAGTTGGATTTATGTGGTTTTAATGGTAGAATCATGTTTTGCATCGATGACCCACTTTTCTTTATCACTTTCTAAATTAGAATCAAAGACAGAGTTTATTTCTTTTCTTTAATATCTTCCAACCATGATTTTTTTCAATAACATTCATTAGTGTTGTGCTAGGAGCTTTTGTGGAACTCACACCACTTTCTAGTGTCCTTTTTTAAACTTCCCATTACCCTTCTTTATCAAAAAAATAGGTTGGTTTATTGAGGTTGGATGTATTTTCTTTGTCCCTAATTTTGTGAGCTAGGTCAACCTTTTCTGGATGTCTATTATGGCTGATTTATAGGCTCAAACTCTCGCTTATTCAGCTACATCAATTTTTTCTTAATTTTGACAACATACTAGTAAGCGGCTCCTAGTGAGGAGGTGTCTAGGAAATCCATCTCCATATAGATGTACATATATAGGAAACTATGGTACTTCAACACCAAGTTCCACTTAGAGTATCTGAAACCAAGCTTTAAGCACAAGGTATGGAAATTATTGGTTTACTCCAACATTGTTTGGTCTCTTTCATATCACAAAGTTGTCCATCTCATGCATTGGCCATCATGGTTCCCTATAGGATATAATTCCTCCTTAAGGTAATCAAGAAAAGAAAGCCAAGTTGGTCCTACATCAAACATCTTAGATTCATCCTTATTATGTCTCTCCCAGTAGCCTTCCCACCAATATTTAACACAATAAATTACTTTTAGTAGTGAAAAAGTGATCTTCTCATTGTCAAATTTTTTTGATAGAATAATATCCCTTTATTAGATTTGACCATTTATCCAAATCATATGCATATATTTGGCCTTCGAATAAGGGGATATCAAATCTAACTTGTACCTTGAAGGGTGTTGCACTTCCAAAATTGCTACTTGTTGAAGGTGCCTTGGCTATTATTGGAATTCATAAAAAGATCTAAATGAAATTTTCCATCATCTCATTCCATTGTCACACGAGTGCTTCCTCGCGCAACAAATTTATAGGATCTCATTCATTTTCAACTCTTTTTTATTTTTCCATGCAAGGACAATTACGTTTGTAGGAGTAATTAGTCCCAACTAAAACTAGCTCAAGACCCAACTCTTTATACCTTAACCTTGTTGGGGACACATATTAAGAAACAACAAGGAGAAAATTTCTCTAATACCACTGATTTGATTTGTAAAAAGGAATGAAATTAAATTAAAGAAAGTAAATGGAACACACATAGAGACAAATATAGTATAAATACCAATAATACAATAAAACTAAACTTCTATTAATAAATAAAATAAGATAATATTGTAGTACAAAAACTAGCTAGAATGGTGGTAGCTATCTCTAAATAGAGAGACATTGTGACTACATGCATTCACAAAACCTATAACAATAGGAAAAAATAATATCCTTTCTAACATAAATAAACCACCTTAGAGGTTCAAAAACCTAACCTTAGGATTTGAAACACCAAAAGATCTTTGGGCCCCTAGGTGGCTAGTTGGTACATCAACTTCCCGATGTGTAAATTTTGCATACAATATGTTTGGTGTGTGTAATACATCATCGGATATAACTATATTAGGACTAAAAAATTTGACTATGGACACAACGCTCAGCCCCCTAAATTTCTAAAAAACGTTGTTTAGGGAATAAAAATGACCTTAGAATACTGGGACCCAAAAATCATAAAACAAATTTCAAGAAGATAGAGAAGGGTGTTGCACTTCCAAAATCGCTACTTGTTGAAGGTGCCTTGGCTATTGTTGGAATTCATAAAAATATATGGGTGAAATTTTCCATCATCTCATTGCTCTATCACATGAGTGCTTCCTCAAGCATAAAATTGATAGGATCTCATTCGTTTTCATCTTTTTTTTTTCTTTTTCCATGCAAGGCGAATTGTGTTTGTAGGAGTGATTAGTCCCAAGTGAAAATAGCTCAAGACCCAACTCTTTATACCTTGACCTTGTTGGAGACACATACTAAGAAACAATAAGGAGAAAATTGCTCTAATACCACATATTTGAGTTGTAAAAAGGAACAAAATGAAATGAAATAAAGTAAATGGAACACACATAGAGATAAATATAGTATAAATGAAAACAATTCAATGAAAACTAAACTTCTATTAATAAATGAAATAACATAATATTGTAGACAAAAAACTAACTAGAATGGTGGTATCTATCTCTAAATAGAGAGAGATTATGGCTAGATGCATTCGCAAAACCTATAACAATAGGAAAAAATAGTAGCCTTTTTAACATAAATAAACAACCTTAGAGGTCCAAAAGCCTAACCCTAGGAGTTGAAGCACCAAATGGTTTGTGGGCTCCTATGTGTTTAGTTGGTACATCAACTTCCTAATGTGTAACTTTTGCATATAATATGTTTGATGTGTGTAATACATCATTAGATAGAACTATATGAGGACTACAAATTTTGACTAGGTACACAACGCTTAAGCCCCTATATTGCCAAAAAAACATTGTTTAGGGACTCAAAATGACCTTAGAATATTGGTACCCAAAATTCATAAAACAAATGTCAAGAATATAGAGAACCATTGAGATAATGGAATAGGTGGGTGGCCATTGATATCCACATGGATCACTAATAAGAGAAAATAATTAGATATGTTTGTATGGGATAAAATAAAGAGGTAAAATAATTGGGTATTGTTGTATAAGATCAAATCATGAGTAAATAAGTCTAATGGGAAGAAAATTGTAAGTAGAAAATTGATCAATTAATTGCTAATTTCAATACTGATTTTTTTATGACTGGGGAAGCTCATGATAAAGAAATGCATTCTTTTACATAAGAAATTTAAATAGGTTACTAAATTGAACTATGTATAATAATTCCAAGCCTTAGAGATCTTTGGGTGTAACCAAGAAATTTTAATTCTAGAAGCTTAACTTGATGAACTGAAAAATAAATAGGAAAGTGTTGAATTTTTAAATATTGAAGCACTATTAATTATTTTTTTTTTTTTCAAATTACAGAAATAGTTGTAAAACATTGAATGGGATTGAGTTGTTGCATGACAATATTATTGAACAATTTGACATCGTTATAAATCATGAGTATTGACCAAAAATATGCACATGTTTCTTTAGACAATTTAAGATTATAGCCAGGGGTGTATATTGGTACTCTTCAATAGACTACTAGATTGAAAAAACAATAGCATCTCTTTTTTCTATTTTTTGCTTTGGATTCTTGGTAAGGTAATTATGAATTTAAATAGGGAATTATAATAAAAACTAACAAGAAATGTTTAGAAATTTTAGATGGAGTGCTGGAAATTACTAAATAATTTGAGATGCCAACTCTGATTATATTTCTTGGGGAATTAATTCTACTTGTGCATGGTTGACTAATGCAGAAAAAATTAAGGATCAAATAAAGAAAGTTAAATAAATGATTCATTGGAGCGGAAATTTAATTCAAAGGCTAATTTCCAAGCTAGAAGAATGTTCAAATTCTCCCTTCCCATATAACTAAAATGAAGAAAAGTCATATAAGGATTTCAACTCGACTCTATAGTTGTGAACTTATCATGAAATCTCCATGGCCTACCCATATCACCCAGTTACTTGAAATTGTTTGAAGATGGAAATCTTATTTTGAGAAAAGAGAAAATAACTCTAATGAAGGATCTTCTAAATCCATAGAGTATATTTTTGCTTTTATTTTCCATAGTATTTTTAGACAACAATAGAAAGAAGTGGAAATTGTTCCTTCTTTCTAGAAGTATTTTCTCTTTAATGAAATTTTGTACTTAGAATATGATTTCGAAATTTTGTATAAGGAAATAATTAGTCTAAAATACAATTTGGTGAAGATTAAATTTCAATGAATCAAAACTTATGCAAGTGGATGTCTATATGAATTACATTTTTGCAAGTTGACACAGTGTAACCTAAAACAGTGCTACCCACGTGTATGGTTAAGACCCTTTTCTTAATCCCCACAAAATAATTCATTATAATAGCCCAACCTTGAACAATTAGTGTTATCAGAACTTTATAACACAACCCTTAACCTTACACAATCCTTAAGCCACATATAAAACAAACCCCACTTTATAGCTATGGTAATGTTGGACTTACACATAAATCCTTCATATTTGCGTTGTTTTTATTATATATCTTTTATAATAGAAATACGCCATAAACATGCCTTTTCCACTTTTAACCTGGGCTTTGCACAGCTATCGAGGCATACTTTTATCGCAATCACAATCTCACGTGGTCCTCTTTAACACTTTCCTCCTCCGCTTCCCATATTCGATAAACACAATAGGACTTCAAGCCATATACACTGCATTTATAACTCTATCGAGTCCGCCACAATGCATGTTCTATCCCTTTTCCACCGATACAATAGTGCTATGTTTTGTGATGCGATATTTTAAATCCCCATCATTTATCCTCTTCATAGATCTAATGGTCCTTGCTCTATCGCATGATCGAAATCAAGTATTGACTGAGGTTGAGGTTATTCATGCCTCTGTTCTCCTCCAATGCGATAGTTATCTCCACTGTTAATATTCCGCCATCGGATCAATGACTGGGGTCTTCTCCGAATAAACACAACTTGCCCGATAGTTCCCCACCATAGATCTGCACTTAGTGGATCAGACAGTCTACAAAGATTTCAAGTGAGACACAAGCATGGAGAATACCCACCCGAAATGAGCGGTTTTCTCTCTCCACCTGACTGCTACGTGTCAAACAATAAGTGGAATCATGTGAGCTCCACTAAAAACCACTTATCATTTTTACTTCACTCGAAATTCCACTTGTAGTTTTAAAACTGCCATTCATCTTGATTTACGCCCAAACTTTTTCAAGTTTTCTGTGGTTTTGGGTTTTCTTCGAGGTTTTGGGTTCCTCAATGGTTCTGGCCTTCCACTAATCCAACGTCCAACTCTTCTCTTCTAAACTTAAAATCTATGATTCTTTAATCATGAATGCTTCAAACACTTCTTTGGTTCTTCCTTCGAATGGATTCAATGATCCATCATGATCCTCTGCCTTGTTTCCAATTTTTCCTCTCTATGTATTTGCTCTCCTCTTTGTGTTTTCCGAATTCACCTACACACACACACACAGATATA
>Ga0181464_1000454_pt1 | contig 15273 bp, 19 predicted proteins | sample InSIn2gowninarea_FD_119074 | JGI IMG/M metagenome (GOLD analysis project Ga0181464, IMG submission 119074) | Clean room microbial communities from NASA Spacecraft Assembly Facility at Jet Propulsion Laboratory, Pasadena, California, USA -... ...
TTCCGTCTGGTCAAAGTATTCATGGAGTACCGGGTATTCCTGGTGCGACATCATTATTCTTTCGAAAATGTCCACTATATCCAGGTGAATCATTACCAGAGAACGACCGATATTGGTAGATTCTTTTACAATACTTCTGGTCTTGAAAAGTAACTCGGCTAATTCGTTATGCTTGTGTTGGACCTCCGCCTGCTGTTCCAATAACTGCTTGTAAGTATTTTCATCGTTCACTTCTTTCCTGTAAAACTGAGCCCGTGTCAGCAGGTATTGACCTGTTGCCTGGATGCTCCCAGCGCTTGTTGCAGTAGCCGATACGGACGGAAGTTATACAATAGCATGCTAAATGCCATATACCATAAGCCACCGGCGACGAGATAAAAAGAATGAATAACTACTTTCAAAGGGGTTTCTAAATTGAGGCGAGGGTCAATTGTAAGGGTGGTAACCAGCATAACAGCGGTACCAATTGAAGTAGCCCTTGTACCATAGATACCGATCATCGAGAAAAAAAAACAACTGGCAAAAAGAAAGAGGGCCAGAAGAATGGGAGACTTTGCAGCAAAACCAATAATTAGGGTGGCTATGAGAATGCCAAGGATACAAGCGAGCATTCCGTTTTGCCGGTGATGAATGGGACCGGCACTATCTGTAACACTGACGAAAAGCGCTCCTAAAGAAAAAATAATACCAATAGAAAGCAAATCAAAATATTCGAAAAGCAATGCCGGAAGTATAACGCCGGCGGTTATCCTTATGCCCTCACTTAGGTAATGACTGTTTATGAAACTCCTGTATGTTTTTATATAATCCATAGAGCTGCCATCATTGTATTAACCGTTTTTTCCGGCTTCAGCAAAAATCTGAAAAGTAATCTGATATGACTTTAAAAATACCTTTTTGGGAGTCAAACAAAGCCAAATGTTGCAATAATATTTGGCTTACCCTTCTGCCTGCCCCTTTCTGTGTATCGAACAACGACAAAAAAACAGGCTTCGGGAAAATCTGTAAAAGAAGTATCGCGAGAAATAAAATATTTGCCGATTCTTTTCGTTATGGAGTCGCGGCACCAGGAATGCCATAAACTTAGTAAATAAAATCACTTACCAGCATGCTGAAATTAAAAAGCTTACCTATAAACAGGAAAGGATTTGCTATAGCAGTATTTTTTCTTCTAACTACCTGTGTCTTACATGCCCAGGAACCTCCGGGATTTGAAGATGAAAGTCCATGGGGAGTGACAGATGCGCAAGTTCCGTTCGATGACTGGGTATTTGTACTGGTGGCAGTTGTTATAGGCTATGTACTGATAAAGGCGAAAATTTATACAAAAAATAAAAATAAGGGAACAGCATTGTCAGATTAAGTATAAGCCTATCCCTACACCCTTTTCGCCATTAAAAGCACTGTTTTTGCCAGAAAATTTTTAGGGGGTGTAATCGTGCTTAAACAAGTGATCGAAGTGGCGAGGGAATTGTGGTGATGAAATTGTCTTCGCTTCAACAGATTTACTCCGCCTGGGTCCACTTCTTTTTTCTTCGACGAACTATTTACTCTTTTTCCGCTACGGGAACTTCGACGGTAAAACAGCTTCCCTTTCCTAAGGTGCTATCAACCTTTATACGGCCTTTGTGAACATCAATAACCGTTTTCACATAACTCATACCTAAACCAAAACCTTTTACATTATGAAGGTTGCCGGTATGGGCACGGTAAAATTTTTCAAAGACCCGCTTAACTGTTTCCTTATTCATTCCAATACCATTATCCTGAATTTTAATCTGGAGGTTTTTACCTGTATTGCAAGTGATGACTTTCAAAACCAGGTGTTCCTTGGAGTATTTGATAGCATTATCAAACAGGTTAGAAAGCAGGTTTGTAAAGTGGTTTTCATCTGCTATGATCTCATCATTTCCCGCATCGAGCTTCAACTCTACTTTACCGTTTTTGTCCTGGATCTGAAGCTGATAATTGTTGAGGGCACTTTGAATTAAAGAATGTGCATGTACCTTTTTCATATCCAGTTTCAACTCTTGCCTGTCAAGCAGTGCTGCCTGCAAAATCGTTTCAACATGCTTATTCATCCGCTTGTTTTCTTCCTTGATTATCCCGCTGAAGTAGGACATTTTTTCGGGTTGTGAAAGCACTTTTTCGTTTCTTAATGCATCTACTGCCAGTGATATGGTGGCCAATGGTGTTTTAAACTCATGGGTCATGTTATTGATGAAGTCGGTCTTGATCTCACTAAGTTTCTTTTGACGCAGTAGCGCCTGGACAGTCACGCCGAAAGCTGTAACTATAATAAGGGTAAAGACAACAGCAAAAATCAACATCCACACCATCGATCCTAACACCTGTTTTTTCAAATCCGGGATGATCACAATTAAGTGTTCGAAAGGATCCCTTGGCTCAATAATGCTACCGTTTTCGGGGGGGATTATTGCAACGATCAGTCTTTTATTATGCAACTCGTCATTAGCCTCTTTCAGGAAATTATCGGTTTGAAGTTCCAGGTTGTATGCCCCGGCATTGGATGTTACTCCAAATTCAAAATGGACATCTTCAAGTCCTTTTTCTGTGAACGCCTTTTGAATTTTCTCCTTAATCTCGAACGTCGAAAAATGCTGTGATAAGAGCGGTCTGCCATATCCGATAGCATAGTCATTTGGAAGCAAGGACAAATTTTGCCGACGCGGAATCTTTAAGAAAGGAGCGGCTGAAGCATGCTTTCCTAACTCCAGAGCAACTTCGGCGCAGGCTTCTTCTGCCCGCTGTGTAAGCTGTCCCTGCCGCAGCGCCGTCATATCTCTGAACCAACTCAGCTGCAGTACAATTATACCGAGCAATGATAATGTTATAAGGACAATAATTACAGGGAAAATTCGCTTCATCAATACAAATATAAACTCAATACAGCGGCATAAAAATCAGATGATATTGTTTTACACTTTTTAACGCCTCGTTGGCATCGAAATTTTTTTTATGAAAATAGCTTTACTCATTGTTATTATATCTAACTTGTCAACATGGTGGAAGTAGCGCCGGGAAAACTATTAATAGCAGATCCATTCCTACGGGATCCAAATTTTATGCGTTCCGTTGTTTTTATGTGCGAACACAGGGATGAGGGCAGCTTCGGGTTTGTGTTAAATAGAAGGTATGAACAATCACTTGGTGACTTAATTTCCGGTCTCGAAAGCTCCGATTTTCCGGTATACTATGGGGGACCGGTACAGGTAGACACCATCCATTTTTTACATCAACGCCCGGACCTGATACCAGGTGCAGTAGAGGTGATTGACGGGATTTTTTGGGGCGGCGATTTTGAAATAATTGTTGACCATTTAAAAGCCAACAGACTGACAGAACACGACATCCGGTTTTTTATTGGGTATAGTGGGTGGGGCGAGGGACAACTGGAAGAAGAAATGAAATCAAAGAGCTGGATAACCGGTGAAGGAACGCGAAATATTATTTTTCCTTCAAACGTAGAAAATACGTGGAAAGAAGCGTTGAGGCAGTTGGGTGGTGAGTATGTGCAGATGGTGAACTATCCCATCGATCCCCAGTTAAATTAGGTGCTGAGAGCTGTGTCTCGTGGGCTGAACATATCAATAGTGTCTCGGGGTCAGAAGACGTGGTGGTTCTTTTAGATGCTCCCGGATCGCAATTTTTTTTAAAAAAAAGAGGCTGCCTCTAGTTTTGAGACAGCCTCTTTTTGTAGTTTAAATCTACAAACTACTTAAGCGCGAAAACTACCCCCGCATGAAAGCCTACTGTATTTAAACCGGAGAGCTCGTTACGGTGATAATTTGAGTAGTTATAGGTGGCGCCCAGTTTGAACGCGGTTTGATTGTACCTGTTTCCAAAAGGAATTTTTATACCTGCACCTGCCTGAGCAGCAAAGTTTCCTGAAGATTCTGTTCCGCCAAATTCCCCCAGGTACTGGCCGTAATTAACCAGGTTTACACCTGCTCCCGCCGATACATAAGGCTGGATCTTAGCGTTTTGAGCAGCACCTAGTGGGAAAAAAGTACCGCGTAACAATAGTGGTATAACGTCAATAGTGTTACTTACCACCGCTGACACCATCTCATTTCCCTGTAATTTGTACACCTGGCGGTCATACTTCTCATAGTAGCTTTGGAATCCCGAGTGCAAACCAACGGACCACTTAGGATTAATAGCATAGCTGATCTCTCCCAAGCCGCCTCTAAAAGATGTTTTGTTGATAAAATCATTTTTAAAACTACCTACTGGCATGCTCACATTATATCCGAGCTCCAGTTTCAACTTTTCCTGTGCAGATGCAGTTAACGTCATCATGCATACCACAACTACTGTTGCAATTAATAAAACATTCTTTTTCATAATATTTTTACTGATTTTTCAGATAAGGAGATTGAGTGAATAACATATTAACCTGGCTGGCAGCTGTACCGGCATTGAAGATCCCTGACCCGCGAATAAGGCCTGTCCAGATAACATTGATCCTGTTAGCAGCAGACGCATTCTTAAGGTCAAGCATATCGACAGATAAAGCTCCTTCTCTAACCGAATAGGTCGCATAGCTATAGGGACTGTAATAGCCGTAACCGCCATACCCCCAGTAGTAAGGATCGTAGTAGCCACCGTACATGTCATAATAATTGTTGTAACTGATAATACCCGTGGAGGTATTATAAATCCGGCTTACGTTGATACCAAGATCAGGATTGGCACCTTTGCTGACCATTGTATAACCTTTTGCCTGCATCGCTGATTTCACCGCATTGATAAAAGACTGATCCGTTGCAGTGATTTCTTTCGACGCCCTTCCTTCATTGATCACGGCGACCGAGTCCGATATGCTAAAAGTCCTGAAACTGGAAAAATTAGCGGTAGAGTCATGGTCGGTGATATAAATACGCGACTCCTCTTCTGTTAAATTTGCGACTGGATCCTTTGTACAACCTGTAAAAATTACGCCTAGAGCGATGATCATTAACCACATCACATTCTTACTTTTCATATTGTTTTCCTTTTTCTTTTGTTTTGAATCACACCTATTATTCTCAAACAAAATGCCTGTTAATGCTATGCAATGTGAAAGGCGGGTCGAACAATAGAATTTAAGAAAGCTTTAAAGAAAGACACTTGGGATGCTCGTAAGCAAGCAGGAGCAATACGAAATTAAGTCAATATCCCTGGTTAAAAGAGACCTAAAATAGGGTTAAAAGCCAGCTACAATGGTAAGAATTGATCAAAGCAAAATGCACCCTCTTTCTGCGATAGGAGAATTACTTCTACAAACTGACAAAACAGTGAGACAAAAAAATACCCCGAACAAAAGTCCAGGGTATCGAATAGCATTTTATTTATGTTACTATAATTCTACTGCACCTTCAACCAACACGGTCGCTTTATTATTTAAAACCTCGACGAATCCGCTTTCGATAGAAAAATTGGAGATTGTGTTCTTATCCCTGATCACTTTCACATTTCCTTTGCCCAGGGCGCTCACCAGGGGAGCGTGCTTGTCGAGTACTTCAAACTTGCCATCGATCCCGGGAAGTTGCACGCCAAAGACATCGCCACTATAGAGTCTTCTTTCAGGTGTTAATATCTCAAGTATCATATTCCGCCCACAAGGGGTAAATTTTCTTTTTTATAAATTGATTTGCTGCCTGCCGGTACCTAAGTTATGCTTTAGCAGCTTCCATCATCTTTTTACCTTTCTCAACAGCGTCTTCCAGGGTGCCTACCAGGTTAAAAGCTGCTTCCGGGTACTCATCAACCTCACCGTCCATGATTGAATTAAAAGCGCGAATAGTATCTTCGATACTTACAAACACTCCTTTCAATCCGGTAAACTGCTCTGCCACATGGAAAGGCTGAGAAAGGAAACGTTGCACTTTCCGTGCCCTTGATACTGTCAATTTATCTTCATCGCTTAATTCATCCAAACCAAGAATTGCAATAATGTCCTGTAATTCTTTATATCGCTGTAAGATCAGTTTTACCCGGTTTGCGCAGTCGTAATGTTGATCTCCAACAATGCCAGGTGTAAGGATACGGCTTGTACTATCGAGAGGATCCACTGCCGGATAAATTCCTAAGTCGGCAATTTTACGGGATAACACGGTTGTAGCATCGAGGTGAGCAAAAGTAGTTGCAGGAGCCGGATCGGTCAAATCATCAGCAGGCACATAAACTGCCTGAACAGAAGTGATAGAACCGTTTTTAGTCGACGTAATTCTTTCCTGCATCAATCCCATTTCAGTCGCCAATGTTGGCTGATACCCTACCGCCGAAGGCATACGACCTAATAATGCCGAAACCTCAGACCCTGCCTGCGTGAACCGAAAGATATTGTCTACGAAAAATAATATATCTCTGCCTTTTCCCTGGCCGTCCCCATCACGAAAATATTCTGCAATGGTTAAACCGCTTAGGGCCACCCGTGCACGTGCTCCGGGAGGTTCGTTCATTTGTCCAAAAACAAATGTCGCCTTTGATTCTTTTAATTCTTCGAGGTTTACAGAGTCCAGGTCCCAACCGCCTTCTTCCATGCTGTGCTTGAACTTGTCGCCGTACTTCATAATGCCGGCTTCGATCATTTCTCTCATCAGATCATTACCTTCACGGGTCCTTTCACCTACACCCGCAAACACTGACAAACCACCGTAACCGATAGCGATATTATTGATCAATTCCTGGATCAATACTGTTTTACCCACACCTGCACCACCAAATAACCCAATTTTTCCACCTTTCGAATAAGGCTCGATCAGGTCAATCACTTTTATGCCGGTATATAATATCTCCGAAGAAGTGCTAAGATTTTCAAATATTGGAGGCTTGGAATGAATAGGACGACCGTTTACTTTACTTACAGGAGGCAAACCATCGATTGCATCACCTGTTACGTTAAACAAACGACCATTGATGCCCTCTCCTACCGGCATACTGATGGCTTTGCCTGTATCGTTTACCACCATTCCGCGTACCAAACCTTCCGTGCCATCCATGGCAATGCAACGAACGCTATCCTCACCGAGGTGCTGCTGAACTTCCATCACAAGTATATCCCCGTTTTCTCTGGTCAACTCCAGCGAATTGAAAATCTGAGGTAACGTGCCCTCAAACTGTACATCCACTACCGCTCCGATAACTTGTTTTACCTTACCAACTTTTGACATATGACAATTTTTATTGGTCTAAAATTTGCGCAAAGGTAAGGGTTGAAGGCCTATTTTTAAAACTTTGAAGGTTTTTTTCCATACAGACCAACCATCTCTATCTTCCTTTCGTTTTGCTTATTTACCCGCCGACAGCTTATATATTTTTTAAGTAGTGTTGGTATACTGTTTGTACTTGAAAATCGCCCGGGGAAAACATTTGGGCCGTTTCTAACCATTGAAATTACAACACCAGCACCTAAGGCTCAACATCTTTATTTTAGCCATGCTGACTGAATACAGTAAGAAAGGAAGAATTGCACTTCTTTTCTTATTGTAAATTCAGCTTTCCATGCTGCCTCAAATTCAGAATATTGCTTTCGGTGCCTTGTTTCAATTGACCCGCTATCTGGTATTTGTAAACCCTCTTTTGCCTATCGATTAATGGTTGTATTTCTCAACCGCGGCCGTTACCAATCCTCATTCTTTTTCTGTTAGCATCGGTTTGCGTAAGTCGCTCCCACTTCTAGACATTCGTTAACTTGCACCCATGTTTATTAAATCATCTGAGTACCTGATATCCAGTCCCGAATATGCTAACTGCCCCGCTCCGGACAGGCCGGAATATGCTTTCATAGGTCGGAGCAATGTAGGAAAGTCGTCTTTAATAAATATGGTAACAAATAATCAAAAACTGGCTAAGACTTCCGGCTCACCTGGTAAAACTCAAATGATCAATCACTTTTCGATTGAATCGTGGAAAGGAGACGAGGCTCCGCCGGTCCACACCAAACCAGACTCCTGGTACATTGTTGATTTGCCCGGCTACGGTTTTGCGAAAGTATCGCAAAGCAGTAGAAGAAGATGGGAACAAATGATCGAGAATTATTTAAGAAAAAGAGATAACCTGGTCAATGTATTTGTGCTGATAGACAGCCGCCATGAGCCACAAAAAATAGATCTTAGCTTTTTAGATCAATTAAGGAATTGGCAGGTTCCTTTTACAATTGTCTTTACTAAGAGCGATAAAGAAAATCAGAGAACTGTTGCAGCCAATATCAAGTCTTTTTTCGAGGCAATGAGAAAAACCTGGCAGTTTCTGCCGCAGCATTTTGTCTCGAGTGCAATTAAAAAAACAGGAAGAGAAAAAATCCTTTCGTTTATACAGGAATGCAACGAGCAGTTCTACAAAGGGGAGTAGGACGGTTGAACGTATCATCTACCTCCAGCCTGGCCTCAAGCCTTTTAAAAAAAGATACGGGAGAAATAAGTAGACGACTAACCTCGAAGAACGTATTCTTCAAAAAAACGCGATTTTCCTGGGGAAGCTGGCGCTCCTAGTTTACCACTTTATTGGCGCAGCTACTGCTGGCGAAAGCTTCCGGCTTGGCTTTGAAGGCGAATCCCATCCCCAAAATGTAGCCCATCGCTTCCCGCAGCGCATCATTGCTTTTAAAATGAGGATTGGTGTTGATATCGGCATGCACCTCCATGTCTACATCGTACCGGGTGAAAAGACTGCAAAGTTCATAAGCCACTTCAATGCTTTTCGCTACTTCAACAAGCATCCGTTCCTTAATTGAATACTGTTGCCTTGTCTTATCATTATAAATGTACATGAAGCCGCCGTGACCCTGCCGAAGAAACACGATAACAGTAGCAAACTCCGTTTCCTGTCCTTTTACCTGGCTATCTGTACCAATACAAACCTTTAGCTTATTGCCGGCCGTAGTTTCGTTTTTAATCGCTGTTTCCACAGCTTCCTTGATGGGAAGGTGAATGGGTTCACCGCTGAACTTTCTCCAAAACATATTAAATGGGTTTGTGTAATTTACCCATTATTTTTAATTCAGATTGTATTTATCAATTATTTTATTGAAATTATTACGGCAGTGTTGTGGCTTCTTACGCTAAAAGAATATAGATCTGAAGCACCGGGGATACAACAATAAACACGAGTGAACCCACTTTACTAATCTGGAATGCAGCCGACCGGGGTACGGTCATTTAAAGCTAATCAGGGATGTCAGGGGATATCGAAGATTCTGGTAATTCATAAGATCGACCTTTACAGAGCCTACCAATAAGGGGCTTTCTATTCTCAGTGGTACTTTATTGGCATCGTCACTTACATACACAGTCATTCTTTCACCACCTTCAAACAAGGTTCCTTTCACAAGCAAAGGTTTGAACACTATCGCCTTGAATTTACCATAACGGGTCTTAATTACCTCTTTGCCCTGGTATCGTATGTACATATTATAAACCTCGTTATCCAGAAAAATAGTGAAGGGAATTTTATCGCCGGCTTTATATTTATTAAAATCAATATTACGGGCGTAATACATCGAACTTACCACGTCCTGAATACAATTGGGTACCTTATATACCCCCTGGGTCGATAAAGCAGTGTTAGCAGTGCGGTTAAACGTAATATTCTCGTATTTTTTATACCCTCCTTCATCCACGTTCCTTATGAACCTATAAGGCTCTAAAGTAGTGGTATCAATATAAGATTCGTATCGGTCCCTGACTTTAAAAATGAAGTCATATTTACTGTTTGTTACACCTGTGCCTACAAGATGGTAGACCGGCTTGTTGTTGAGCCTTTCAGTTGTAACGGTAAAGTTGGCAGTACCGGCGTTTATGTACAATCCAAGTGCATTATAGAAAACGATTAGAGAGAGATTCTCTCCGGCGTGAAAACTATTATTACGAATGCTACAAAAATCGTCGCCGGCTGATAGCCGGACGGATACAGATATCAAAAAAACAATCAGTATGGTTTTCTTCACGCTACTTGCTTCTAAATAATTTTATCCCTAAAATAAACAAACTTCCTGCCAAAGCGGGCACTACAAGGTTGATCAGCCAGATTGCCGAGGCAGTGAAAATGATTCCTAAAGTATTGGTGCTATACATCCCAAAAAGGAAGATACTGATCCTTCCCCTTACTCCCAATTCGGCCAATGCAATTGTCGGCACCACAGCCAAAGCGAGAAACATAATCGTGATCACCCAAAATGCAGTAAATATCGGGATACTCACATTGAATACTTGTAATAATAAAAGGTACTGAACAACGAACACACAATATCGTAACGTGGAAATAATTAACACTTTAAGCAATTCCTGCCATCGAAAGTCTTCCAGTTTTTGAATAAAAAAGGAGTATTTTTTAACAAAGGGAATCCTTTCCAGGAGTTTTACAAGCCAGCTCAGTTCGAAATATACACCGACCAGGAAAGTTGTGAAAGCTACTGCTCCGTAAGCAATTGCATCAATTAAGTGAAAAGACAAATGGAAAGTATCACTGGTTGCATTGTAAAACTTATCCCGAAGCAAGAAAAGCCCGATCGTACCCAGAACCATGGTAACTATTAATTGGCTGATACTACCTACCAACGTCAGTGTTATTGCCCTTAGCCTGTTTCCCTGCTTCACATACAGGATACGGCCTATGTACTCTCCTGATCCATTTGGTGTATTCATGGCAAGTGACACACTTAGGCCTGATAGAATTGCCTTGAAAGCAGTGACAAAGGATATTCTTTGTATATGACCAACCAGCACCCGCCACTTTAAAGCTTCACAACTCCAGTTTGCCAGCATTAAAACGATTACCAGGATCGCTTTCCATCCCTGTTCGCTATACAATGAAGCTTTTATCCGCAAAAACGCCTGCCTGGAGTCAGGCTGGTTAACGAGATGCCGATAAATAGAAAAGGATAAAGCGATAAATAAAAGCGGTCCTAAGAAATAATTTAAAAATATTTTGAGCCTTTTGTTCAGGGGTAAAATTTCGCCAAACGTACAAAATAATAAGACCACAAACATTTAAACGGTTAAAGATTAGCCAGATACGGGTAGATAAGCTATTTTCACGCCGTAATGATAAAGAGCAAGAATGTCATCCTGGGTATCGATCCCGGAACGTTGTTTATGGGGTATGCGATCATGGACGTGACAAACTCTACGCCGAGACTTCTCATGATGGATGTTTTAAAGTTGTCAGGCAAGAAAGATGCTTATGAAAGACTACAAAAAATTCATCTGACTGTCTGTGATCTGATTTCAACCTACCGCCCAAATACCTTTGCCATTGAAGCCCCTTTTTTTGGAAAAAATGTGCAAAGCATGTTGAAGCTGGGCAGGGCTCAGGGTGTTGCCATTGCTGCCGCAATGCAGGCAGGATTGACTGTAACCGAGTATTCCCCCAAAAAAGTAAAACAATCCATAACCGGAAACGGAAATGCGGATAAGGACCAGGTCTGGAAGATGTTAGAAAGGATTTTGAACCTCGAAGAAAAGCCACAATATCTCGATGCTACAGATGCTCTGGCAGTTGCCTTGTGTCACCATTACCAGTGCAGTAGCGTGCTGGGAAAACTAGGGAAAGGATTGAAAGGCTGGGAAGAATTTGTAGCGAAGAACCCTGGAAGGGTGAACTCCAAATAGCCTTGGAATTAACCCCGGTAAAATCCTACTTCTGCATAGTACCTTAACTACACAAATTATTGCTACTTCAGCGCATCCAGTTTGGAAAGTATTTTGTGTTGTATATCAGTAAATTCTTCTTTCGATAATTTCAGTTTGGGGTTTTCAAGATGCATGTCACGTGGAGAACTGGTCGGGATAAGGTGAAGATGTGCATGCGGTACTTCGAGACCTACGGTCATTATGTTTACACGGTTGCAGGAGAACGTTGCTTCAATAGCCTTTGCAATTGGTTTCGCAAAGGTCAGCATCTCGGCGAGATATTGATCCGGCACATCGAAGATTTTATCAACTTCTATTTTTGGTATTACCAATGTGTGCCCTTTCTTTACCGGAAAAATATCGAGAAAGGCAAAAAATTTGTCGTTTTCCGCTAGTTTGTAGGATGGAATTTCTCCCGCTAAAATCTTCGAAAAAATAGTCATATTTAGACATTTGTAGGTTGCTAACTCCAAGTTGGTAAAATAAAAAAAGCCGGCACCAGACCGGCTTCGTCGGAAACCTTTAAAATTACACTGTAATATCTTCTACTTTAAACTTTAAAATACCGTTAGGTGCCTGTACTTCTGCGATATCACCTTTCAATTTCCCGATCAAACCTTTGCCAATAGGTGAGGAAGCCGATATTTTACCAGCCTTTAAATCCGCTTCCTTTTCGCCCACAATCTGGTAGGTAACGGTTTTTTTCGTTGCTATGTTAGTGATTGTTACCCGCGTAAGTATGGTGACTTTACTTGTATCAATTGTATTAGTATCAACTATTTTTGCTGTCGCGATAACCCCCTCCAATTGTTTTATTTTTGCCTCCAGCATTCCCTGCGCTTCTTTCGCAGCGTCGTATTCCGCATTTTCTTTCAAATCACCTTTTTCCCGCGCTTCAGCTATGGCACGTGATGCTGCCGGTCTCTCAACAGCTTTCATATGCTGAAGTTCCTGCCGCATCTGTTCGAAGGTCTCCTTGGTTACGTAATTTGTCTCACTCATAATCTTCTCTGTTTAAAAAAGCATAAAAAAAATACAACGCCACAAAAAATTGCAGCGTTGCAGTGTACAAAAATAAGCATTCATTAAATATAAAAGTTATCTCACTTTTTGGCCCCTTTATAAATTTAAGGATTTTCGGACTGTATTTTAACAAACGTTTTTACTTGCTGACCCATTAATTAACTATGGGAAGTCTCTCGTTTTAATACAATTACTTTTGCATGCATTTACTACTCACCTGATGCCAAGTTTATCTAACACTACTTTTGACATCAGGTAAAATGCTTCGTTTGAATAGCCGGCGATATGCGGCGTCACTATGACATTGGCCCTGTTTAAAAGATTTGTTAGTTGTTCCTGCTCGGCTGCTGTATAAGTTTTTAATTTTTCATTCTCCAGAACATCCAGGGCGGCACCACGTATAAGCCCCGTATCCAACGCATCTATTACTGCCCCCGTGTCCATAACCTTGCCCCGGCAGCAATTTATAAAATAGGGTTTGCTTTGAAGAGCGTGAAAAAAATCCTGGTTTGCCAGGTGGTGAGTTTCTTCAGTTAGTGGGACATGCAAACTAATGACATCACTATACCTGCAGACCTGTTCCTGGCTCGCCTCTTTAATATAGCCGGCTGCAAAATTGTATTTGTATTTATCATACGCCAGTACCGTTACATTAAATGGTTGTAGTAACCTTGCGAACGCGCTTCCTGTATTACCATAACCAATAATACCTACCGTTTTTCCAGATAATTCCGTTCCCCGGTTTTCGTTCCTAAGATAAATACTGCGTTTCAATTCTTCAAAGCTTTTGCTGATATTATTCATCAGACAAAGGAGTAAGCCAAGAGCGTGTTCCGCAACTGCATTTCTGTTTCCTTCAGGGCTGCTTACACAGCGAATACCCTTTGCTTCGGCGTATACTACGTCTATTAACTCCATTCCACTGCCCAGGCGACCAATCCATTGCAGTCTTTTGGCCGCATCGATCATGACACGGTCAATTTTAAGCCGGGTGGTTACAATCAATCCTTCTGCCTCGGATACCTTTTCTTTTAACTCCTCGTAAGTAATTGATGGAACATACAATACTTCGTATCCATTTCTTTTAAGCGTATCCTGCAAATAGTGATGGGCGGGTGCCGTTATGATTACTAGTCGATTCAATTTTTGATTATTATTAGTACGATTTAGGTGGTTACTTAATTCATTCGAAAGGTCAGCGCAGCAAATTCCTCAACGCTTAAAACTTCTGCTCTTTTGTTAAAAAGTTCATCTTTGAGTTCCTCTGAACTAAACAATGACTTCACAGCATTCCTCAATGTTTTTCTTCTCTGATTAAAGGCAGTCTTCACCAAATTAAAAAAAGCCCTTTCACTCTTCATTGACGGCGTATCATCGCGGCGGGTGAGCCTGATTACACCGCTCATTACTTTTGGAGGTGGATTGAAGCAGGATGGATCGACATCAAAAAGATAATCAACCCGATAAAAAGCCTGTACCAATACACTTAGAACACCATATACTTTGCTTCCTTCTTTCGATGCTGCCCGTTCCGCCACTTCTTTTTGAAACATACCGATAATCATTGGTACCTGTTCTTTCCAGTCGAGCACCTTGAAAAGTATTTGCGTGGAGATATTGTAAGGGAAATTTCCAACTACCGTAAATATTTCCGGGAAAGGCGGATCGATATCCAGAAAGTTGTCGTGAATGATATTGCCCCTGATGCCGGGGTAAGCCCTTTCAAGGTACTGGACTTTTTCGTTATCCAGTTCTACTGCCTTGAAGTCAATTGAAGGAATTCTTAAAAGATATTTTGTAAGTGCTCCACCTCCTGGTCCAACTTCCAACAAACGTTCAAAATTGTGTTGATGCAACTCGTCTACTATTTTCTGGCACACATTTTCATCTTTCAGGAAGTGCTGTCCCAACGATTTTTTTAAGCTATACTCCATCGGATCAAAAGTAAATCTTAATTGGAATATATTTCATCCGAAAGGAACTGCGAAATGATCAGGATAAAAATAGAAAGGAATAAAATCAAGGGTCCTGAGCCCAGGGATTACGAAGTAAGTGGGTTATTTAAACACCCTATTCCACTGAATCTGCCGGGATACTAAGTTCACATTCGGCACCCGGTAAAGCGATTTCAAAACCGCTTTACAAAATAAGATGTGGTCGTCAACATTTAAATCCCACATTTTGCCTTAACTATAGTTTCAGTACTTTTGCCGTCAAACACAAAAGAACATGACCCAGGAAGTGCAAAAACCCATTATAGGCTTTAGCTGTGGAGACCTGAATGGGATTGGCATTGAAATCATTATAAAGGCTTTGGGTGACAACCGCATACTTGATTTTTGTACCCCTGTAATTTTTGCAAACAACAAAAGCATTAATTTTTATCGAAAGTCTCTTGGTGACGTAAACTTCGCCTATACGATGACAAAGGACTTAAACAGGATCAGTATTAAGCAGGTTAATATATTCAATTGCTGGGAAGAGGAAGTGTCGATTACACCAGGCCAATTGAATGAAACCGGTGGCCGTTATGCTTATAAGTCGTTAAATGCAGCCGTAGAGGCACTTCAAAACAAACAGATTCAAGGACTGGTCACTGCACCTATCCATAAAA
>Ga0181464_1000013_pt1 | contig 15264 bp, 11 predicted proteins | sample InSIn2gowninarea_FD_119074 | JGI IMG/M metagenome (GOLD analysis project Ga0181464, IMG submission 119074) | Clean room microbial communities from NASA Spacecraft Assembly Facility at Jet Propulsion Laboratory, Pasadena, California, USA -... ...
ATGGCGGCCCTTATGGTCGAGCACCTAAAGGTCCTTAACAGTCGAGCACCTAAAGGTCCTTATGGTCGAGCCCCCTAAAGGGTCCTTATCAGTCGAGCCCCCTAAAGGGTTAGGGTTTACTTATTGGGTGGGGGGCGGGGGTCGAGCAATTTCATTTCCTTTCTCTTAAGTCCTATACTTAAGTTGCCTATAAGGCCCCCCTGAGGGTCTACCGATTAAGGCATCGTCTCAATGGAAAGACACCCCCCTCATCGGGGTGGGAAATCCTGGTTCAAATCCAGGTGCTTTATCTTTTCACGCGAACTCGTGACGAAATAGCTTCTTTCTTCATTTTCAAGAAGGAGGCAGGCATGAAAAGCAAGAATGGGGCCCGATCTGAAAGGCAAGTCATAAGGCAGAGTTACGAGCATGTATGTAGGCAAGTCATAAGGCAAGCAGAATAACATATATAATAGCAGATCAAAATGAGAGGGTTGATCAGGACAAGCAAGTCTTCAAGTCATTCATTATATACGTAATGACATATATAATTCATTCATGCATTAGGTCTTGCCAATAGCCTTTTTCACCTTGGCGGAGGTTTTCCTTGCACTAGGAAGCGCAAGCCCCTCCGGGACCTTCCTTGATGCTTATTGGGTGGGGGCGGTGGTCGAGAGTTCGGCAGGCTCACCCTCCTATTATAGCATTTTCAGGAGGCGGAGGTTTGGGGGGCACTTTCGCCCATGCACTACTATCCTTAATAGGTTTTGAGTAGCCTTAATAGGTTTTGAATAGAGGGCGATGGCGGCCCTCTTCGCGTTCCTCTTCAATTTACTTATTTGGTGGGGGGGCGGATGGTCGAGCACCTAAAGGTCCTCTTCAATTTACTTATTTGGTGGGGGGGCTTATGGTCGAGCACCTAAAGGTCCTTATCAGTCGAGCCCCCTAAAGGGTCCTTATCAGTCGAGCCCCCTAAAGGGTCCTCTCTTTTGGGGCAGGGGGTGCTTATTTGGTGAGGGGCCCCAAAAGAGAGTTGTTCGTCTCCTCACACGTTACCTCACCCTATATTTATTACTTAGGGGCGGAGCCACTCACTATTCATATGGTGAGGGGTCACTCGACCATCGGGAGAGGGACTGTACTACTGAGTTGGGTATAATTCTATTATTGTTCTACTAGTGTGGGGAAGGTTTTCCTAATCTCCCCGTCCTAATTAAGCAAGGGTAGGTAGGTACTAAGAAACCTCTATTTAGTCAAGTTGAATTAATAAGCTCAAGGTTGTAGTTTCAAACACATACATGACTAAGGGTCTGACTGGATGGTCGGATTGTTCCCGATATCATGTTCCTTCCATCCTTCCTTCCCCCAATCTGTCATTCTCTCTCTGTGGATGGCTGTATGGGGTGTGAGTAAACAGCTACGGTACGCTCCCACCTGTGGCCCACTCACTACCTGTTGCCCCCCCATTGGTTTGGATTACGGAACGCTCATTGTAGCAATGATTCGCAAGCAAGTTGGGTTCATAGGCGAGAATGGTTCAGCAGCTCCTCCCTCATGGGGTCATGGGTAATAGTGTGTATAGAAGCAGCTTTGCAATTTGTTTCTGTTTGGGGCACATCGAGCGAGTTATTTATTGGATGATGACACATTTTCCTTGAAGCACAAGACTGTCTTTTGAGAAGCACCAGACTGTCTGTCTTTACCAGTTATTCGATCTAAATGAATTGTCCATTATTGATAAGCCAGACTAGTGGAGTGAGATAGATGGCTGGGTAAGAGGGAGCAACTACTAAACTTTTGAGAGGCAGTAGCCGTGTCAGGTTGGGTGAGTGGTTAGCACTTGGGCGAGTGAATCCTCAGGTTCTGGCCGGATGGCGGGAATCATTGTTCCCCAAATCATGTTTATTCTATCCCCTGATCTGTCTGTCTGTCTGTCTCTTTGGATGGGTGTATGGCAGGTTGCTCCCGATGTGTAATGGATTTAAGTTTCTTCCCGACCCAATCTGGTTAGAGAATGAGTATAAGTATAAGCGCCTAAATAACGACATGAAGCGCCTACCTACCTTACGACTGAGGATGAGGGTTTCTATATAGGTGAGAGGGAGAGTTCTTAGTACCTGCCTGAAAACCTGAATTCATAGGGGGAGGTTGCAAGGGCCGGGCATAAGGTAGGATGGAAGGGCCGGGGTTTGGTCGCCCACCTGACCATTGTGAGGGTTGGGGTATATAATTCGGATAGGTCTCAGCACATCCCTAACAACTGCTTAGGATGAGGGTTGGGATGTTCCTTCCTAAGAAGGCAGGTCAAACTTCCAACAACTAATCTAATCAGGCTATTGAGCCCAGGCACTACTTCCTCTATATGCACGCTTGTCTTGACCGGCTACCTTCCTTCCTTCCTTCTTATTAGTGAAACCTAGCGCTTCCAATCCCACTCCTTCCCGTCCAGCCTAAACAGAAGACTAATCAGTTAAGAGAATCAATGAAAAAAGAACCTTGCCTACCTTGCAGAGGTAACCGATACCACTATTCTCAATCACCTACCTTTGGCAGAGATAACCGAACCTAACCTACCTTCTTGTACCTAGGCCTACCTTGCCCATACCACTACTCTCACTCACCTACCTTTGCAGGGGAAAAAACTACCCACTTGCAGAGGAATGAAAATCGCTCGACTGATAAGGAGAGGTAACCGATATCTGTCTGTGGATGGGCATTGCGGAAGTCGGATATATTCCGATCTGCCCCGAAGGAGATCGATCATGGCGAAGGAGATGACCGGCTAACTTCCTGCCTGAAGTAAGGATCGAAAAACGAGGTGGAGGTGGTTCATGAGATCAACGTAAATAAGAGGACCGAGGAACGAGTTAATCGACCCATCGGGAGAGGCATCATGCTTTGTGGTTGTAAAACAGGCAGGGTGACAGTACGACATGGTTCGTAAAGTAGATCCAATCCCGCTATGAATGACTGGATCCCGCTATGACCTTATCCCGGTTCTGAGCCCACTGCAGATCGATCGTGTTTTATGCTACGCCTTCGCAGTTATCCATTGCGGAAGTTAGGAGCTTATAAACACTATAGGTAGGTAGGATCAATCTATAAACCACTTCGAATGCGGAATAGAATGTTTCAGATAGAGGTCTGCGAATTGAGGTCAACGTCCCGGATAACCAAGAATTCCCAGTGTAGAAGGTGGTAACCCACTCGCTCGGTAAATCACGCGCGTGAGTGTTGTTCCACCAAACCTTTGCTCTCCGCCTTAAGTCAGTCAGAACGATTCTTCGACGAGGACTTATCAAACATAGACGGTATTATCCATCCGAGACCGATGAGGTGCCCCGCCCGGCTAACCAAACGTGGCTTCAGTGGCTGGCTGTATGTAGGAAGAGGAATAGGAATCCATAGTGTCCGTCTGGCTGGGTTATCAGCCAACATCGGATACATTAGAGTTTCCAACCAATCCGGTTCAATGATCACACTTCCCCCTCCTTTTCTATGGTGTATTTGAGAGAATAAGCCCTAAATCCTGGGTCAAAAATCATCCGGCCGATTCACCCAATCACACCTGGAATCGATTTAGTAAGTAAGGGCCCACCCCCAAGCCATACCATAATAGCACTAAGGTGAAGGAAGCTCCTACGAGGCTCTAATCTCACTCAACCCAACCCATTACTCTCGTTAAAAGCCATCTGCTCGCTCCAGAGCTAACCAAGTATCCATATTTCCATCGAACAAGCTTGGCACTATATATATCAGGGATTCATGCTATCTCGATTAGTTGTTACCGGATTCCGGATTCATGTTTACCCGTCGATCAGGATCCATGTTTCCATCAGTCACTATGTCATTATACTATTCCGGATTCATGCTATTGCCTGCCATGCTGAGGGTTAGGGATTCGAGCAGAAAGGATTTTCATACCTCCCTTTTCCAAGGGCTCTCTCTTCTCCTTGGGGCTTCCTTTCATCCTTAGCTTGCAAAAGGGGATAGGGGTCACAAGTGTGTGTATAAAAAGGGGTAGCCTATGAATAAGGGCAAGACCCACTTGGTGAGATTAGACGCTTTCACACTGGTATTTTCACTAGTTCAAGGGTGGCCTACGTAGGAGGTGGAGGGAAGAGGATGAGGAACTATACCAGAGCCACCAACACACCAGGGAGGGGCTTAGCCTTTAGCCTTTAGCCTTACCCCTTTTGCCATAGGCCTGCAACCTGGAAACTTCAGCCATTCAGCACCAGCCATGCCAAGTACACCAATGCCTGAACCTTCAGAAGCCTTGAACCTTTCACCCCTTAAGCCAAGTCCCGCAGATACAGCAAAGAAGGTCCTACCTTACCTTAATCTACCTCACCTGAGTCTGCCTGAATAAGGTCCTGCCCTGCAGTCCAGGCTTATAGGTATAGGTTGGTATCGAAACGAGAAAGAGGCGGCAAGTCAATTGACTCTTACCTGTAGATGTAATCTTACGACGCATTCTTATAATGCAGTCTTATGATGATATCTTATGATGTAGTCTTTTCATTTATCAATGCGATCTTATCTTATGATGATGCGATCTTACATCTGACAATGCGATATTTTGATACAATCTTATGATCCAAGCTATATTTATTGTAATTGTGTCAAAGTCCCCTTCAAGCAAAGGCAGGCCTTACTTACCTACTTCCCTGTCTCTTACCTGAATAACAGGTATCACCCGAATCGTTCTTACCTTGAATGGAGTTTGTTTGTTAGCCCAGTAAGAAAAGATGTATGTTACTTTGGTCCCCACCCGAACCTTATAGCTCAGCTTCTCGCGAGACAATAGCAAAGATAATGGTGTAATGCCTTAGGTAGACTAACCATACCGACCGATGAGTAGATTCATTCATAGAGATGTTGCAAGCAAATGAATCTTATTTATGTTGTTCCATGATTCAATTTGATAGTGATTTTCGCCCTCGAGTTTGGGATTCGATCCCAAGTAGAAAGTGCATGTGGTCTTATCATACGATGCATGCTACGTGAATCTCGTGTTATAGCTTATTTTTGTCCACTTCTTGCAGCCTGCATAATCGATCATACTTTTGCGTGACACCTATCTTTTGGTTGAATTTGTTCTTAAGCCTCGTAATGAATATTTCTTTCACGATTTTGGTATTCTTTTTGGTATTCTTTTGCTACTTCATTCTATCCTTGAAGACTTGAACCATTTTGGACCTTCTCTCGCTGCTGAATTTCACTACTTTTTCACTCATTTCATCAACTAACTCATTGGATTTCGTTATGTTTTCTTTTGGATTGGCTCCTGCTGCTTCTTACGCTTGGTAAACTCTTTGATCTGCTGGTGGATCTGGATTAGATGCTACTGGTAGATCTGTATCCGGGTAAAGGGAAGCTTGAATTGGGTCTTTCAAAGCATAAACTGGATCTCTATAACTACTATTACGTTCCTTATAGTTTGTCATTTTCACCCCTATTTTTATATATATAGCGCGGAGGTTTTAGCAGAATACACTATTCGTTTTGCCCTTTTAGGAGGCGGAGGTTTTGAGGCGTAATGACATATATAATTCCTGAATGCATAATGACATATGCCCATATATGCATTTTCTGCTAAAGCGTAATTACGTAACTAGCAAATAAACAAGCATTATCCACTCCTCATTTCAATACGGAATTCACTCCATCATTGACTCATGGAAGAAAAAGCATGCATCCTTCATCATGATTGGTATAAATGATCCCGGATGTGTTTTGATCAACTGTGAAGGACCGACGGACTCAGCTAGACCGACACGTGACTATGCTAATGACTATTATTAGCAAAACTCACACCCATACAGACGACGAGCGATTTGACGGGGGACATACAGGACTCGGATGGCTCTTTCTCACTTCATTATGTAGGTTGAGCCGCAGAGAGATGCCCCCGGGTCCCCCAGAGAGGAGCGAGATGAACTTGGACGAGACCCACCTGAGGAGCTAGTGGAGTCGATAGGTGAGGATGCAAATGTTCCACCTAAGGCTAAGGGTGAGAGGCCACGTAGACAAGCACTAGTGAATATCCCAAATCCTATTCTGGCATCGGAGAAACTAGCGAGAGAGGTACTACTTACGAGGTATAAGTGGAGATTTCATCATAACCAATGCTAGGGCATTCTCATGAAAGAGATGCATAGACAGGCATTAGGACAAGGACCAGGTTTATATGCTCATGATATGAAGTTCTTGGAGCAGTGTGGACTACTGTTAATCTCCATCTCATCTCAGCCCAACAATCTCTAAGCTCTGTCCCATACATGAAAATCCCACTTTTGCGGGGACTGCCCTCTCCCGGGGGTCGAGCGATTTCATCCCTGATTTTCTCTCTCTGACAGCCTGAGCTCCGGTGCAGCGGCTTCAGCTCCCCTCTCAAGATCTAGCTTCCTGGATTTTCCCCTCCTCCGGGTGCTCCGGTGTCCTGCTTATAGGGGTTTGAAGGGGAGTGATTAGGCGCCCAAGTCAAGCAAAGTGCCGGGTGCAGTAATGCAAGGCAGGTGCTTATGGTGCTCTTAGGGACTGTGTTCCGTCCAGGGTAAGCTCTATTGCTGCCATTATTGCGTAGGTGGTTGACTTCTCTGCTCTTTCCATTGTGCCCTCGCCAACGCCATTGCCATTGCTAAGGCCAATCAACATCATCAACATATGTACCACCCACTTTCCTGACGGGCATAACCATCCTAGCGTGAATGGCTCTATCCCACTATTGACTCGGACACAACCTAAGATAGATAGAGTTTGATGGAGATGGAAAGGCAAGAACAAAGACTTGGTTTCTTATATAAAAGGTCATAGCCTTACTACTCTAATATAGACTTCTTCTTTATAGTCTATGGCCGCTCTATGTCTTTATGGTGCTTACTTCCTAGAATGAGCTTCAGTCTTTCTTGCCCTAAAGCTATAGAGAGAGATACACTATTAGTAGCTTCCAGGTAGTACTACTAGTAGCCCTCACTTCAATTAGTATGTTCCCGTATGCTCTAAGATTGCATATTTCAATTACTTAGGCTAAGTGAAACGTATATATGCGAGTATCTATCATAGACTAGGGACTATCTATAGCTTTTCATTCCTGCACCCACCATAGATAGTTTATGCACGTAGTAGTATAGGTTATGTAGAACTTGGCACGAACACGTCCTTTCTCTGGGCAACACGGCGGGCGGATCGAGAACTGGTGGTCACGTAGAACTCCATCCTGTTCACATAACTGGTACCACATAGATGACCCAACCACTAGGGCACAGGAGATCTACCTACGGATCACGTCCAACTGGTAACGGGGGATTCTCGGGTGGGCCCATAAAATATCACCTCCTGTCTATGTCTCATGGGGGGGGGTGTTTTGACTATTTGGAAGAGGGTAGGCAAGCCGCTGTATCTGCTATGCTAAAGAGAGTAGCTGTAGTGTAGTCCACATGTGCACTAAGAACTACCTGTGGAAATTCACCACAACCACCTCCTGTTGTGAAAGGGTCATGCATGGGTAGTGCCGTTGTGAGGGCCTGTTTTCTCCTTTTTCTCGTAGGATCACCACCTCATTCCTGCTTTGTTCCTGCCCCGACCAAAGAACCTGAGGCCATGTTGATCTCTTGTTTTGATACACTGGCGACTATTGTTGGATGACCAGCTAGCTATGACCTCCTGGGCACTTACTTACTATTGGCAGACTTATGATGATGCCCCAGGATTTTGCCCATATGGGATTGGAGCGGATTAGAGTTTCCCATAGGCATTGACTATAATGGTCTCCCGGGTATCGATTGAAGACCCTATGGCGGCTGCATGGCTAAATCAATATGCTAATATGTAACCAAGAATGTCTTCTGGTTGTTTTAAACAATGGGAACTTCTTTTTCTCCTTCCTCTCGGCTTCAGATTGCAGATTCAGCAGATTACTTACAATTCACTTGCAATGGTAAAGGTAAACATATATATGCGCGATATCATATATTTGGATTCTTTCCTCTTCAATTTACTTATTTGGTGGGGGGGCGGATGGTCGAGCACCTAAAGGTCCTCTTCAATTTACTTATTTGCCCCTCAAATAAGTCAAAAAATGGTCGAGCCCCCTAAAGGGTCCTTATCAGTCGAGCCCCCTAAAGGGTCCTTATCAGTCGAGCCCCCTGTCGGGTCCTTGTTGTGTTGATTCCCCATTGGACACTACTATAGGAGGGTAAGTAATCCCCCCATTGGGTTAGTCGGGCTGGTGGGTTTAGGAGTTATAGAGAGAGAATCAGAACGGCAAGAGATGAAACTTACGGACTGGACCTAGGCAAGATCAAGGCAAGTTGAAAGTGCCAAAGCTAATATTTCTCTTTTGGGAGGTTGAACTACAAGTTGTTGCACTAATTAGATAGTGTGCATGGGCTTGACTCAACTCTAGCAGCAGAGAGGTAGGCACCCAATAGCATAGTTGAAATAGGCCTTCTTCATATTTTCAATATGTTTTCTCACACTAGCTTATGTGATATGGATTATTCCCCATTAGTCCTGATAGCCTATGCCCTATGGTTTTTATGACCTGACAATGATTGACTATCCAAGGACCGGGAGTGAGAATGTCTCATAAGATTGTATATTAAGATGACTTACCGATGGCAAAGTGAAACGTATAGATGCGACACGTTAAGTAAGTTCCATACTTACCTCATTACTATACTTATATGCGGAGAATAGTGTATGCGGAGAATAGTGGGTTAGAGCCAGCGGATTCAGCCGGGGGGGATCCAAGCTAGTTTCCAAAGCAAGCTATGACCGGACAATGATTGACTATCGCTAGTTGAACGTAGATATGGCGAGTAGTTCTTCTGCTTCATGTTCAGATTCAGATTGTATAGATTACACATTTCCTGCTTCCTTCCTCTCGGCTATGGAATTCCTATCAGCTATGGAAGTGGGAAAGGGTGCAATAAGGGCATACCCCCAGCGGAGAGAGAACTTTCCAGAAATGGCATGCTCCAATAAGAAAAAAATCCAGTTATGTTCCTCGATGGAATTCATCGAACCCCTCAAAAGGCTGTTGTTACTAAGGAACTTGAGTTGCTCGACCAACCTTTAGTGACTTATTTGAGAGGGCCCACCCAATAAGTCAAATGAAGGCAGGGCTCGACCGTAAGGGAGAGGATGCCCCCGGCAGGGCTCGACTAACAGGAGAGGAAAATGGCACTCTGAAGTTCTAACTGTCATGCTTCACTATCTCCGGTTTTCCACACACTAAGCACAGTCCATCCGTGAGTCCACTTTTCGCAAAGCGGGCCTTGGTTGGCTACCCCTGGTATATGACCAACCATGCAAATACCTGCAATTTGTAGGAGAGGCGGAGGGACCATACGATGTGCAACCTACGAGTCCACCTGTCCTCTGGGTCGGAAGAGCTCCAACGAGCATTAAGAACAAGGGCCAAGTGCATTACATTGAGGTCGTATCTGATAAGGAAGAGGCTGGTTATGAAACTGATGGACCGGAACAGCAACAGGCAGCAGAGGAGCAGAGTGCTGAATATGAGCCTGAGCAGTTGCTATAGGGTAATACCGGCACTAGAGAAGGTACACTTTCAACTCTTTCAGGAGCACCATGATATCATCCTTTCAGGGTTCGTGGAGAGTGATCTGGACAGCGGATTGTTGTGCTCATTGATAGTGGGGCTCAATCTTATTGATGAGGGCCTTGTGGCGGCTTAAGGCAGAGGCGGGGTTCAATGTGACTGTTGCTTATGGTTTAAGCATCCCATGCATCAAGGTCATTCGGCAGTTCCAGTTATCTTTGGGTGATTATACCGTATGTGATTACTTATATGTTTTTGAATTGGGTGGAGCACACATGGTTATGGGTATACAGTGACTCCGGCCAATTTTCAATTATCAGTCCATGGAGCTGAAGTTCAAGTCACAAGGGAGAGATATGGTACTTAAGGGCATACATGGAGACTCGCCACAGATAGTTAGTTACAGCCAAAAGGATGGAGAGGATCTGGAGAAGCTTTATGGGCAGCCAGTTGCTTTATGATCAAAGGCATGCCGTATGTACCTTCAGATGAGCACCGCACTTATCATGTTGACATTCAGCCTATCTTGGACCGGCATAGTGTTGTGTTCGGTGATATGCCCGCAGGGCCGGATAGGATATTCCAACACATCATAGAGTTGGAGCCGGGCTCTAAGCCCATCGTGATCACCCCCTACCGCCATCCACGGATATAGAAAGAGGAAATAGAAAAGGCTATAAAGGTCTAAGTGGATATATGTAATCTTCACTCACTTCTGGAGATGGGTCACATCAGGCCTAGTTCTAGTCCATTTGCTTCATAAGTAGTGCTCGTAAAGAAGAACGATGGTACGATGAGGATGTGCATAGATTACCTTTTCACAAGAAAACAATCAAGAACAGGCGATCGATGAGCTTATCGATGAATTGCATGGAGCCGTCTACTTGGAAAAAATCGACTTAAGGTCCGGCCCAGATCCGTGTGCGTGAGGAGGATGTGCACAAGAAAGCTTTTAGGTGTCATTGTGGACACTATGAGTTCATGGTCATGCCATTCGAGCTAACAAATGCGCTAACCCCTTTCCAATCAGCCATGAACCAGGTATTTAGTGCCCAGTTTAGGAGATTTGTTTTTTTATTGATTGATGACATCTTGATTTATAATCAAACCTGGGAAGACCACTTTAGACACTTGGATACAGATCTTGCAGCAGGTAGTCTTTGCAAAAGAGTCCAAGTGTGAATTTGGAGTTATAGAGATCCTATACTTGGGCTTCCTACCAATTGATTGATTGGACAGATAAAGGCAACAGATAAGGAAGGATATAAATTGATTAATCAAGTTAGGCGCTTTATGAACCCAACCAGGATGGATGGATATTTTGATTGGATAAATGGTAGGCACTTCGGAAACGCTTAATGTTGATTGATTGAAAGGACTAATGATAGCGAAAACCCTGGCTGAAAAGAATAGTGATTTCGATTGCTAATTGCTAATTTTTCGATTCGATTGCTAACGATAATTTCACTAATGGCAAGGATACCTTAATAGCACTCCATACACGCCCCTCTGAGAATTCGACAGCCCCTCCTTGGTGATGTTCACTGCCCCTCCTTTATGTTCACTGCCCCTCTATGTAAGTTCGACTGCCCCTATATTGAAGTGATTCTCGAGCGCCAGCGAAAAGTATGTCTTTTCGAACGCCAGCGAGGAGACCTATCGAGTCGTACCGAGCGTTAGCGAGAATAGCTTGCCTAAGAGCGTGAGTGATAGGAGCCTAACCTTCTGACTAATCTCTCTTGTCTTTGTTAGCTGGCTGACTAGAGGAACCTATGCAACGCCTATCTCTTTTTATTGGCTGTAGGCTACGAGCGACAACGAAGGGACCTATCGAGTATTACTCCGAGCGTTAGCGAAGATAGCTGGCTGGATAGTTTGATTGGAAAGCAGAGCCTGACCAAGCAAGTCGTATTGGAAGGCGGAAATTGATTCCAATATTCCCAACCTATTCCCAACCTATTCCAATACCTATTCCCACACCTAAGCGGCTTAACGAACCAGGAGCCTTGCCTATGGATCTTTTTCTTGGAAGCATGACGCTAGCGCTAGGCCAATCCATTCTCTCGGCACTGAAAAGAAGGCTAGTCTCTGTATAACCAGGCAGGAAAGCCGTCAAGCCCTCTCCTGTTAGTCGAGCATGCTTACGCATCCTCAAAGCAATCCATGTCCTGCCCCACCCGGCGAGTAGTCAATAGCAAGCCAAGCCATCCAGCCAATAAAGCAAGCCAATAAAGCAATCCATCCAGCCAGCCATTCAGCCAGCCATCCTCTACAGCCATCCCAGCCAGACCAGCCGTACCATCCCCCATCCACCCCAGCTAGTCCATCCATCCCATCCAGCCCGTACAGCCACTCCTTACAGCAAGTAAGCGATCCCATCTGACCAAGCAAGTAGTTACGGGATTCTCACTGGGACACGTCACTCGTGCTGCTATTGCGCTGGTTACCTCGTGAAACACCAGCGCGTGGAACCTTTAGCCAACCAAATAGACCAAAGCATACTCATATGGACAGTTGGTCAAGTCAAGCTAGTAATGACCTAACCCAAGCCACCTTACCTCCCTACCTGAACTGATTTCAACGAACCATACAAGCCATACATCCAAGCTAGTTAACCCCATACCCCCCTATCCATCTCACTAGACCTACTACCAATAGATATTCTCCCTACCTACCTCACCCAATCAACCAAACATACACTTAGTTACTGGTACAAGGAGAGCTATAGGTACTAGTACTGGTACAGCTATAGGTGTTACAGCCATACTCCAGCTCACTAATATACAATTTTTTTTGCTATATCCGGTCACTTGCCCACCACCCAATAAGCATCAAGGATAGTACACTCGACTGTCAAGGCCGCCATCGCCGCCATCGATTTCTCGCTCATCCATCATATGGGTGAGGGACATTGGGCTACACTTACTTATTTCTTTCCTTGGCCGGCAGGCGGCCCTCCTACGTCTCTTTATGCACTTCACTTTACTTATTTCCTTGCCCTCAGAAGCGCAAGCCCTCCGGACCTTGGCTTGGCCTGGCTAGTTACCGAAAGCATACGAGTAAGCACCCTGCTTATCAGTATCTAAGCTAGCAGTATTTAAGCCGGCATAAAAGGCATAGATGGTTTACCGAACGTGGGGGTTCTTCAATAGCCCTTGCTGAGGGGACAGGGGTTTCTTTCCCTCTCAAAGCCCGGCTTATGATCATCTTGGCTAAGTGGAAACCCACCTTTTTGCTTGTGGCATAACGCCGAGTACTAATAAACTGGGAAATTAGAACTAATAACCTAACACTGTACTTGGTCATTTCGATAGTGTGAACATGGCCATATAGTTGTGAAGACGACTTTCATAACCTAGCGTCATATTGGTAATTGATCCAGCAAGAGCCTGGCGCTGTACCTGGGAATTTTTGACCTTGGTTATCCTGGCCTAGCGCGTAGAAGATTTCACTTATAGAACCTGGCCATGAATAGACTATGTATCTTATTCTTATCCTCTTATCTCATTATTAGTCAACTACTAACAACAAGTAATCTATCCCAATGGAATCTACTTCACTAAAACTAGAACTAGCTTAGGAACTCTAACTAAACTTCTCTAACTCTAACTAAACTCTAATCTTCTAACTAAACATAGCTCTTCTAACTAGCTCATAGCTCCTAACTAAACCTACTCATTATTCTTAACTAACCCTAACACACTCATCGATTCACTAACACATTCATTGATTCACATAAACAACACATTACGCCCTAGCATCTCTAATTAGGTAGGGAACAATCCATACCCTTTCAATTTAGGGCACCAGCACTTCCTTCATTAGGTAAGGGGGCACCTCACCCTCCTTAGTCTCGCCCTACTTACTGACCTCGTCCTACTTGGGTAGGTGTTTGAAGCGTTCTCACGTTGAAGTGCTCACCGGAAGAACATGTTTCTTCGGGGCCAACCAAAAAAGACGATGAGTCCTTACACCGGAGTATGCCCTAAGGTCTTGCCTCACCTGAGTCTGCATCACCTGAGCCCACCTGATTATGCCTTACAAGAGCCTGCCCGACCTGGTCTCGCCCGGCCTAACCTCGTCCTGCTCGGCCTTCAAGCTTCCTCACGCGTTCTAACGCCTATCCTGGCTGGGTATACGCTCTTCGGTCAATAAGAAAATATGTCTGCGGTAATGGTTATCAACCTACCACAAATTACCTTACCCAAAGCTGTCTTATCACGAAGCTGTATCACGAAGCTGCCTTATCACAATCACGAACAACATATACTTGACTGATCACGAACAACTATAAATCAAACTATCAATAAGAAGATATGCGTGTGGTAACAATACTCATCTGACGATGTCTTATAATGACTGACCGATTAGCCAGCCATTGAGGATTTGTCCTGACCCTACGCTTACAAAGGAAAATACAGTTTCTCCCTTGCCCGGTGCGGACAAGCAATAAATTACCTTATCTTTCGCTTCTTACTAAAGAGAATAGGCGCTACAATGAGGATCCTTATTACCTCAAGTGAATGCAATGACGACGATGATGGATTAGAATTACTTCACAATATAGCCCTTCATAGGCGGGTCAAATTGGTCCTTACCTTAGCTTACGAAGGAGGCCTTAGCTTACGAAAGAAAGTAGGTGTGATTGTTCTCGTTACCTTACGCCTATACTTTGAAGGAAGATAGGTGCGAATGGGTTAACTGCCTATTATCCAGTTGCTATGGCTCACTGCCTATTTGCTAAGCATTCCATTTGCTTCCCTCAAGGAAAGGAACGAAAGGATTGGCCCTTGAAGCCTAGGTTCTGCCCTTCTCCATGGGTTAAGCGGAGTAGCATTCCCTCCTAAGTGGGATTAAGTGGCATTCCCTCCTAATGGGTTTCCCAAAGCGGAGTTGCTTATAACCCTTCTAATCTATCTTACTCACCCTCCTAAATGGTAAGGTAAGTCTTAGACTCCTAATAAGTAAGTCTTCCCCCCCACCCCACCGGAGATACTTGACCTGCTATTATTCATTCAAACCAATGACTCAAACTGAAACGAAATCTTGAAAGACCCAGCAGACCAATGAGCCTTACGTAACTAACATAAGCAGTTACCTATTCTAAGGTTGTACCTCAAGGCTAGTCCCACCCAAGGCTGTAGGTCTGAGGCATAGGGTCCCAAGTAAGAGAGTAAGGATGTTCCCAATGAGGTATGAGTAAGGATAGGTCAGAAGGCAAGGTTCGTTCAGAGGTTAAGGAAGGAGAGTTTATGGATGAGTCTGAGAATGTCTAGGTGAAGCTGTTCCCGGTAATCAGTGGTACCGTGATCCGTTCATGGGTAACACGTCATGCCAGGTAGTATCAGTGGTTCGTTGAATCGGTGACCTAAGACGACTTCACTTCCGTCCCCTTTGGCCGCTCCGATACGGCCAAAAGCATCAGTGTAAGAATCAAATCAGTAAGAGATTCATGACTGATCTTATATATGTCATTTCTTACATGTATATATAGCCCAAATCCCACCATAAAACCTACTATATATGTCATTGTGCATGAAGAAATTGCTCACATTCCAGTAGCGAAATTCCCATTTCTAGTAGCGGAATTCCTGACATATATTCTATATGAAACAGTACCCCGAATTCGGTGAGCCTTTCATGAATTTCTAGTAGCGGAATTCCTCTCCTCTCCTCTCTCTCTATTGTTACACCTTAGCATAAAACACTTTCTT
>Ga0181464_1000723_pt1 | contig 15254 bp, 6 predicted proteins | sample InSIn2gowninarea_FD_119074 | JGI IMG/M metagenome (GOLD analysis project Ga0181464, IMG submission 119074) | Clean room microbial communities from NASA Spacecraft Assembly Facility at Jet Propulsion Laboratory, Pasadena, California, USA -... ...
TTAACAGTCGAGCGAGAAATCCCTCACCATATGAATAGTGAGTGACCCCTCACCATCGGAATAGTGAGTGGCTCCGCCCCTAAAGAATATAGGGCCCTTATGGTCGAGCGATAAATCGATGGCGGCCAGTCGAGCCCCTACCGGTCCTTATGGTCGAGCACCTAAAGGTCCTTATCAGTCGAGCACCTAAAGGTTAGGGTTTACTTATTGGGTGGGGGGCTTATGGTCGAGCCTGCTTGCGCATCCTCTGATGGCGGCCCTTTTGGTCGAGCACCTAAAGGTCCTTATCAGTCGAGCACCTAAAGGTCCTTATGGTCGAGCACCTAAAGGTTAGGGTTTACTTATTGCCCCTCTCAAATAAGTAACCAAAACAGTCGAGCCTGCTTGCGCATCCTTATCAGTCGAGCCCCCTAAAGGGTCCTTATCAGTCGAGCCCCTGCCGGTGATGGCGGCCTTATCAGTCGAGCCCCTGCCGGTGATGGCGGCCTTATCAGTCGAGCCTGCTTAAGCATCCTGAAGCACGGCAGTAGTTCATAAAGAGGGGCAGTTCCAACAATCCAACGTAGCTGTCCAACATGAATACCAAATAGGCTAATAAAGTCAATACAATTGATCTAACTAAGTGCGTACCCAATGTCTAATCACGTAAGTAGTAGAGAAAGGTAGTGAAAGGTTGGTAAAAAGAGAAAGGTTGGTAACAGCAGTAGGTAACAATGAAGTAAAGACGTAGGCATAAGGTTCATGATCGTGCCCCCCCTTCCCAGGATGATTCCTCGAGCAAGTATAGTTGAATGCCTGTGCAATGCTGAAAGGTGAACCATTCATTCTCAAAAAGTGAGTTAATACGTATGCTACGCCATAGTCAGAGTGAAGGGTAAGGGTAGAATACTCTAGCTTCAGTCCCTAGTATCTGCCCCATGTCCTCTTGCCTACGGTATGGACTTATGCTGGTGGGAACTTGGCTCAACAACAAACAACCAACAACCCCCTTCCCTCCCTGAATAGGTCTAGTCCCTTCTCCCTGAGGTCTGGTCTATATGATGTGGGTGCCTTGGTGAATTGAACTAACCTATCTTTTTGGTATGTTGGCTTGAAAGGGGGGGACTTATCTCATAAACTTTGAATGGGTGTGAATAAGGAGTTAGGGGAATGATGATGAGTGCTACCTACAACCTCACACTGGGGACTACTCTGTTCCCTCTCTCTGGCCTCTCCGATAGGCTAGCAGCATCAAAGGACTCGGAAGTATCCTCTATATTCTATATATAGATTAGAACATCATGAATATAACTTAGCCTATGGAAAGGCCCCCTATGGACTTCCGGTAGTCTTAGTCCATGCCCAAAGGTAAGAGTGAAAGCCATAAGGTCCACTTGCCTTAAGCCTTTCTATACTAGCCCATAGAGACTGCCACTGACAATAGCTTGTAGCAATGGGGGAGAAAACATAGCATGTCGCAACAAAAGCTTGATTCGAGGCGTCAGCAGGACACACTTGCGCTGCTGGGTGATGCGGGGCCAGAATTTGTGTAGGCAACCGATTGATCTATCCATCGTATGAACCCTTCGATGGGGTTGAGGTAGGTAGGTGCCGGAATTACGGCAACGTAGATCAATAGTGACAGAATGGAGGTGATTGATACCCACTCCTTACCCTGGCACTAGAGATAGACCGGGACGAGACCTTCCTTATGGAGAGATACCGGCCTGACCCGACTTATTAGAACCTTTGGGTCAACTCTGAACTTTTGATGTTCCGGGATACAAACGGAGGGAGCTTACGAACTTTAGATTGAAGGTTAGGCAGACTTACTCCCTCGTGGCTTGCTTCCGATCTCCGAAACTTCTTCGAAATTGAGTGAGGGATTGGGGGAAGGATGAGTGGGATGAATCGCTGGATCAGCTGGCTTGGGTGGGTGAGCTGGATGGGTCTGAGGGTAGGGATAACCCGCATTCAAAGGGTATTTTCAAAGGGTCTTCGAAGGATGAATGGCTGGAGGGGATGAATGAGATGACTGGTCTTGCTCGCTGATATGGCTAGCTGGGCTGGATGGTATGGCTAGGATCGTCTGGATGGGATGGCTGGGGTGGATGGCCGGTCTTGCTAATTCAAAAAGGGCAAGGGACGAAGTCGTGACGAGACCGACCTAAGAAGGGTTAGGAAGGTCCAAGCGGTAATGGCAGCACTCGAGGTCTTTATTCTCTTTGGACTTTTCTGGTTCTTTCATTCGAACCTATATGGATAAGGAGTCTTAAAGGTCTTATCAAGTACTTTTTTAGCCTGGTCAAATCGTTCAGTCAGGACCTTACCTGCCTGAGCAGAGCTAAGAACTAGAGCTCGAAGAAGGGTTGGTCCCTTTTGAAGCCTTGTATTTATTCCCCCCCAATGAAAAATGAAAGGAGGAAGGGAAGGTCCCGGAGGGGCTTGCGCTTCCTAGTGCAAGGACCCGACAGGGGGCTCGACTGATAAGGATGCGCAAGCAGGCTCGACTGTTAAGGCCGCCATCACCCTTTAGGGGGCTCGACTGATAAGGACCCTTTAGGGGGCTCGACCATAAGCCCCCCCACCCAATAAGTAAATTGAAGAGGAGAGGAAGATTATGAAGCTTTACCCCGATATCACAAACAGCTTACTAATATGAACAACTTATACCAACGTTAGCCTAGCCAGTTTTTACGATGATAAACCATTGATTCTATATTGCTAAGCTTGTTCCGCCTTCTAACTATCTAACTATTCAATTTTCTATATTGCTAAGTTGGGCAGCTCGAGATAAGGTTGACCCGGTTCCAGCCTTTTTATATAGTAGTTGCGTATATCAATTCATTTCCTGTGCGTTGTGACGCAGCCCTTATATATGGGAAATTCCCCTTAGAAACCTGGCGTTGCCCATCCAACCATTCCTATTAGGTCAATGCCACCTTTTCTTACTGAATTTCCCATCCCCATACGATGCGCTTTAAGGCTCGACTGATAAGGATGCGTAAGCAGGCTCGACTGATAAGGACCCTTTAGGGGGCTCGACTGATAAGGATGCGCAAGCAGGCTCGACTGTTAAGGACCTTTAGGTGCTCGACCAAAAGGGAGAGGCCGCCATCACCCTTTAGGGGGCTCGACCATAAGCCCCCCCACCCAATAAGTAAATTGAAGAGGAGAGGACCTTTAGGTGCTCGACCAAAAGCACTATTTACCCACCCACCCCAATCCCCAGGATGCGGAGCACGCTTTTTTAGTTACTTATTTGAGAGGGGGCACCCAATAAGCATCAAGGAAGGCAGGGTGAGGTAACGAACGCTCGACTAATAAGGCCGCCATCGCTCGACCAACGGGAGAGTCATTTCTTGCTCGACCACCGCCCCCCACCCAATAAGCATCAAGGTACGTTAGTGACTCGACTGATAAGGACCCTTTAGGGGGCTCGACTGATAAGGAGAGGAGAGGAAAGCACGCTCGACTGTCAAGGCCGCCATCGCCCTTACTTCTTCATAGGGCCCTATATTATTTAGGGGTCACTCACTATTCATATGGTGAGGGGTCACTCACTCATTCCGATGCCCCCCCACCCAATAAGTAAATTGAACCGGCAGGGTGCGTAAGCACACTCGACTGTCAAGGCCGCCATCGGCTCGACTGCTAAGGCCGCCATCGTTTGAACGCTCGACCAGCCCCTCACCAAATAAGCAACCCAAATGAAGGTCCGGAGGGCTTGCGCTTCTGAGGGCAAGGAAGTAGAATATTTTGTTGAGAGTCTCATAGAATGCCTAGAGTATGAAAGGGAGAATAATGGAGTATAAGATGCTTACTTGATATTGATACCATAAGTAATCTATATAAGAAAAGTATAAGTCTAGTATAAGATGGGAAGCAGCACCACTCCAACAAGGGTGATCGAGGTTCCTATGCCTATGTGTTTTTGAAGGAATAGCATGACCAGATGGAGATGGAGATGCCACGTCCTACTATTGGGTATGAGGAGTCAGAGTATAGTAAGCATTCTATCCTGGAGATAAGGAGTAAGCTAGTAGTATCCCACTTGTAGTATCTAGCTGTACAAGATATGAGTGAGTATAAGTATTAGAAAGTCCTGCTGTGTTGAAGGTATCTAATTGAGTGAGTTCCTGTGGTTTAGATTTTATGCTGTTATGTACGTGATGTTCTGATTGGTTATTTGACTGTGTAGTATATGTGATGTGTTGGTTCCTGCTGTGTATCTAATGGAGAATGGCTGGGTAGTGAATTGAGAATGCTGGTAAGTAGTTAAAGTCGAGTACAAAGGGTTGAAGTGCTGTCCAAATGATGGTGTAAAAGTGTGGGTAAGTGTCTGCTCCTTTCAAAGCTAGGTACAAGGGGTGGTAGTGGTAAAGCTAAGTACAAAGGGTAGTGGTTTATGATATACTTATGGAGAATATGGTATATGTAAGAAGAGGCTGTTTGCTCCTGGTGTCATGGCTATCCTGGCTAAGCTCTCAAGGCTGGTTTGTGTGGTTTAGGTATCTCAAGCCATGATTTGTATTTCCTTGCACTAGGAAGCGCAAGCCCCTCCGGGACCTTGCGTTTTGTATAGGTGAAAGATGTGCTTGTAGCCGGTTTCTGAACACTGCTAATGAGTGGTTGATCGATAAGGAATAAATGATGAGGCTGGGGTCACTCACATGCGAGGTGGTGGTTGGCTTGGTTGGATACGAACGAAGCGTAATGTCGAAGTAGTGAAAGGTGAATATGATGGCGAACATAAGGGTGCGTAAGCACACTCGACTGTTAAGGAGAGGAATTCCTGTAGTGTCAAAGCATAACGAATTCCTGTAGTTCGGGTGGTGGGATCTATGCCTTGGTCCATAAGCATGGTAGTAATGGTCTGACCTGGTGCATGATGGATAGTACGTTCCACAGGGTGACTGGTATGGTGAAAAAGATGTGTAGTCAACCTCAATCTTTGTCCCTGGTATTTAAGGTATAAGTAACAAGAGAAATAGTAGGTGTATACGGCAAAACCCGAGTAAGGGGCAAGCAAAACGAAGAGGTCAATACCCGGTGTTGCAAGCTTTTACGTGAAGGGTACACATCTCGACAAAGGCTTAGGGGCCAACATGATCTATTAGGGTACACTGTAGTAATTAGCAAGAGAAATAGATGTATTTGGGGGAACCCACGTATGTTCAAATGGGCAGGTAGGGACCCACGTATGTAAAAATGTGAAGCAGGGATGTCAGATGATGAAGTGGAATCCGGCAATACCAATAGCAAAGACTAGACAGGAAGGTATTCATAGCCAGTTCCAGCATAAGTCTAAGATGCATAGCCATGAACAGGTTGACCAGCAACACAGGGATAAAGGACTAAAGATTACATGAAAGTGAAGGTTAGATATTGAGTTGGTGAAGAAGCGAGGTCGAGATGAAGAGTTCAGGGTGGTGGGAACCAATGATCACTTGGTGTCAGGGTGACGCACATAATCTTCACGTCATGTTGAAGTGGGATATACAATGTTATATAGGGTCACACTACTGATGGTAGGGAGCATGCTCCTGGGATGCAAAATATGCAAGTGTGACGTTTCAACTTTCCTATCATACACGTTTGAAGGGGTGGGGGAATCGGTATGGTGGTGGAAGAGTCTATAGAAGTGACAATGCCCTTGAAAAGCTCATATTCTTATGTGGTTGGCTCTTAAAAAAGGGCTCTTACCTGCCTGGGATATGAAAAAAAAGAGGCAAAGGTTGGTGTATCCTTTGCAAGGCATGTGATGAGACCATTGTTCCTCTATTAACGTTTTGTCTCTACATTGGTCAAGTCTAGAAAGAATTGGAGGGTCTTATAGGTTTAAGGGAGGTATGGGGGGGAAATTTGATTGATGAAGGCCTTTCCTCCGTGGGGCGGTGCTTTCGCTAACCAAGACACTGCGTTCACCCTCTTAGGACGTCCCTGGGGATCGTGCTGCTGGTCATCCGGTTATATATGTAATTACGCTTTGATGCTCAGTGGGGAAGTAAGGAAGTGGTTAGTCTAGTATATGGGAAAGGATTGGGCATAACTTTTCAATTGACCCAGTCACTTGTGTTCATTGCTGGCATCCGCCTATCACTGTATGAGTTACCGATGAATCTCACCTTTAGGCAGAGGCGACCTGCTCTGAGAGGTTCGGCCTGCCCCACGGAGGAAAGGCCTTATATCTTATCCTTAGATAGATGGTCATATTCTGGAAGGGGTTACTCTGATAGGTTCGAACCGCAAATACACATACAAATACATACTACATGTAATAGCAGTAAGCCATGTAATAAATTTCGCCAGATTTTCATTCTCTGCAAGAGAAATTCCAGTTTGGGGGCGCATAGAAAGGCCATCTCGATCGCTTCCGTGACACTTTTCGCTTAATAGCAGTAGGCCATGTAATACATACAGGCCAAGGTCATACATACAGGCCTAATAGCAGTGGGCCATAGGCGCAGTAGGCGCAGTAATACATACAGGCCATAGGTCATAGGCGCAATAGCAGTGGGCCATAGGCCCAGTAATACATATCCACAAAAAGAATGGCATCGCATCACACTGAATTGATTGGGCATATAAAATATCCAATATAAGCATTACGATTTATCTCCATGAAAAAGAAGGTTGTGTACAGAAATGAATTGATAGATTTTCGATTTCTTTGATCGACAAAATCACTGTGAGAAATAAGGAGTGGCTTACGGAAGGATATCGAACGGAAAGTCCCGGTCAATCACTGTGGTTTTATACAGTTGAAACCTCGTTCCCATCTTAGTTCTTGGGGAAAGCATTGAATAGGTAGCATTCTGTTGGAAAAGCTCACCACATTCATTAGTGAGGAAAGAGCTAGTCATCCATTGCCCCCGCATCATTTCATTAGGTTATCCCATGGGGGTGGGCGGAGGCCTAGTATTTATAAAGAACAAATCTCTTGCCACTATTGAATAGAAATTCCCGTTTCAAGCTGTTGTTAGGAAGGTCACCAGCATTCCATGAGATCCCCTCCGGGCCTTTCCTTATGGAGCATGGATAGAGTTGCCTAATATTTTAGACTGCCCACGGACTGTCCGAGGAATGCCACTATCCAAAGGTCGAGTTCATTACGGTATAGGCGACTTCATTACGGTACAGTCACTAGGTCGAGGACTAGTCATTGATGTATCACTAAACGAAGTCTGTCACGAGGAATCAGTACGCCCGACGGTACTTGAAAAGGGTGAAAGTGGAAATACAGCGCATGAAAATGGCCTTTGACACAGTTTATCACTCATATCTGTAGGTAGGAAAAGATAGAGAGATTTCTTATTTGAAGAGAGCAGCCTTGAGCAATATATAAACCCCCCAAAGAAATCTTTCTATCTTTTCTTTCGGTAACTAGGCAGCCTTGAGCAATATATAAACCCCCCCAAAGAAATCAATATCATTATATATGTCATTTAGTTCGAGATCTCGATTGCATAATGACATATATAAAGAATGAACCAATCTCTCCTCTCCTTATCAGTCGAGCCCCCTAAAGGGTCCTTATCAGTCGAGCAAATTTCATTTCAATTTACTTCTTTTTTTTTGACTTATTTGAGGGGCAAATAAGTAACTAAAAAGAGCGATTTCATTCCTGACATATATTCTCTATGTTGCGGTAGTTTTCCAGATGCATGAATCGAGAGCCCCGTGGAATATAGATAGGGAGGGCGGGGATCAGGTTCGGGGTATGGCGGCCCAGTTAGAGAGACCTCCCTTTGGGAATAAGTTGGTTAGATCAGTCCAAGAGCTGGTTCCGCTGGGCTCAGGGAGGCCATTTCCATTAGTGGGAAAAGGGCCCGGGAGGGAAGGAAGCAAAGGCATCCCCATACTAGGGCATGAGGAGATTAGGAATGAAAGGTTCGGGGCCCATCAAGCCGGTAGAGCCATGCCGGTAGAGATTGATAGTCAAGGATCCATTCTTGCTCCTTCTCTGGCTCGAAGAGCAAAGGATCCATAGAGCCGTATCCATTCTCTGGCTCGAAGAGCATACATTATATATGTCATTTATTAGGCCTGAAATAGGGGTATCAGGCCTTGAAATCTCGACCCACCTGGATAGATTGAAAGGGCTGATACACCAATACGTTTGCCCCCTGAAACCAATACGTAGTGGTTTCAGAAAAGAGATATTCTTTACGCTACATGGCATAAGGCCTTTCAATCTCTCCTTTAGGGATGGTGGGTCGAGCCCCCTAAAGGGTGATGGCGGCCTCTCCCTTTTGGTCGAGCACCTAAAGGTTCAATTTACTTATTGGGTGGGGGGGCTTATGGTCGAGCCTGCTTGCGCATCCTTAACAGTCGAGCCTGCTTGCGCATCCTCTCCCTTATCAGTCGAGCCTGCTTACGCATCCTTAACAGTCGAGCCTGCTTACGCATCCTTAACAGTCGAGCCTGCTTGCGCATCCTGGACAGTCGAGTGTGCTAACGCACCCTCACCCATCGAAATGAGTGAGTGACTCCGTCCCTTATGGTCGAGCGAGAAATCGATGGCGGCCCCCCTCTCAAATAAGTAACTAAAGGCAGTCGAGTGTGCTAACGCACCCTCACCATATGAATAGTGAGTGACCCCTCACCATCGGAATAGTGAGTGGCTCCGCCCCTAAAGAATATAGGGTGAGGTAACGTGTGAGGAGACGAACAACTCTCTTTTGGGGCCCCTCACCAAATAAGCACCCCCTGCCCCAAAAGAGAGGACCCTTTAGGGGGCTCGACTGATAAGGAGAGGAACGCGAAGAGGGCCGCCATCGCCCTTATGGTCGAGCGAGAAATCGATGGCGGCCTTAGCAGTCGAGTGTACTAACGCACCCTCACCCATCGGAATGAGTGAGTGACTCCGTCCCTCTCCTCTCCTCTCGATGGCGGCCTTAACAGTCGAGCACCTAAAGGTTAGGGTTTACTTATTGCCCCTCTCAAATAAGTAACCAAAACAGTCGAGCCTGCTTGCGCATCCTCTGATGGCGGCCCTTTTGGTCGAGCACCTAAAGGTCCTTAACAGTCGAGCACCTAAAGGTCCTTATGGTCGAGCCCCCTAAAGGGTCCTTATCAGTCGAGCCCCCTAAAGGGTCCTTAGATTGAGAGCCCCTGCCGTTCCTTGCCCGGTGCGGGACAAGTAATAAATTCCTCTCCTCTCGATGGCGGCCTTATCAGTCGAGCACCTAAAGGTGATGGCGGCCTTAACAGTCGAGCCTGCTTACGCATTCAATTTACTTATTGGGTGGGGGGGCTTATGGTCGAGCACCTAAAGGTCCTTATGGTCGAGCCCCCTAAAGGGTGATGGCGGCCTTAACAGTCGAGCCTGCTTGCGCATCCTTATCAGTCGAGCCCCGTTGCCGGTCCTTGCACTAGGAAGCGCAAGCCCCTCCGGGTCCTTGCTTTCCTAACGTCAAGCAAGCAATAAATTCATTTGACTTATTGGGTGGGGGGGCGTTGGTCGAGCCCCTACCGGTCCTCTCCTTATCAGTCGAGCAACTAAAGTTTAGGGTTTACTTATTGGGTGGGGGGGGTTAGATTGAGAGCCCCTCTCCTCTCCTCTCGATGGCGGCCTTAACAGTCGAGCACCTAAAGGTCCTTATGGTCGAGCCCCCTAAAGGGTGATGGCGGCCTTATCAGTCGAGCCTGCTTACGCATCCTTATCAGTCGAGCCCCCTAAAGGGTCCTTATTAGTCGAGCGTGCTACGCACCCTGCCGGTCCTCTCCTTATCAGTCGAGCCTGCTTAAGCATCCTCGATGGGTACGAAAAAGATTGTTTCATATTGGAACGTGAGATTGAATCGTATTGGGAGATCTATATAGATTCAAGTATAACTAAAGCTAAGCATCGAAATCAACGCTGGGATCGAACCTACCTGGCATTGATACTTGGGTCGAAACCTACCTGGCATCGACCTCACTCGTGCATGGAGTAGCGGTTTAGAGACCCGAGAATGCATGGGCACACACCTGGATTGCATATGACTGACTCATTGCGCATAACCTGGCGTTATATATGATTATCCACCATATCACCTCTGAGGTAAGTCCTTTCTTTGATCCTCTCGGTCGTAGCTGGGAACACCTCTCTATCTAAGCTGGGTAACTTCTTTTCTTATATTCGGAGTCTGTCTGTTCTGGTTTGCTTGGCTATAGGCTGATCGGCTGTGACTGACACCTCCTGGGGCTGAAGTACTATCGGCAGGGTGGCATTTCCCGTTGGGTAATGGCTATCGGCGGGCTCAATGAGGTGTGCTACGTGGGGGGCTCTATAACAACCGGGGGGGTTATATGGAACAACAATTCGTCTATCTATGGAGGACTCTACTACTACTGGGGAGTTTATATGGAACAACAATTCGTCTATCTAAATCAGTGTCTCGGCTAGCAGCAGCTAAAACTCGGTATCCACTCATCTATCTATGCGGCAGGTTATTCCTTCCTTGCTCCCGGGTCTCGAGTGGTAGCGCTCCTTCCAAATCATGGTGGATCTTGCGGTAGCCATGAAACAAGGGGGCAAGCTGTATCGATCCTTCAACCATGAGTGTTAGCAATTTTCTGGTGAAAATGTAGGCAAGCGTTAGCAGCGATAAGTGTGATTACGACCAAATGAAAGTGGTGATGTGTGGGCAGGTAAGGTTACTGAGAGCGTAATGGGGGAACGGAAAGCATCCTAAATAACGTCATGGTAAAGTAAACAGAAAGCGTAATGTATGAACTGAAAGGGTGGGGCGGGTACAAAAAGGATGAATAACGTAATGGGATTGGTAACTTCCAAATGTATGTTTATAGGGTTGGTTCCTTTACTGAAAGCGTAATGGGGTATTGAATGTTGTACTGGGGAATGACAACTGACTGAATGCGAGACTGGGGGCGTAATGCGGGGCGTATCATCCATCGAGCGGTAGCAATCCATCCAACCTCATGGGGCAAGCGTAAGAACCCGGCAAGCAGCACACCTTCGCATACAACATATCATATGGGGACCACCCTCTGGCGACATCTACCGGCAAGCAACAAATCATATACCTATCTCTATTGAAACACCTTTACAACACCTCTGTTCACTGAAACCGGAAAGCAACACAAACTATACCTACCTCTCGCTATCGTTACACCTTTGCATCCAACATGATCTGGACCCTTTGGCGACATCTCCCGGCCAGCAGCAAATATATACCGTAAAGCGGCACATCATATTTCTCTATCTATTGGTCCACCTCACACGGCTACATCATCCATCCGTTGTACCACCCCTATTATCTATCTCTCTCTACCCCGGCATAACTAGTCCTCCCCCCCCCACCCAATAAGTAAAATAAAGTAAATAAAAGCAAGCAATCGCCAACGTCAATCAACATTGAACATCAACATCGAATTCATATCCACCTTGGTGGGTGCTGCTATGTCTGGCTTTAAGGGGGGAGGCTATGTGTGCTGCTACTTGTGGTGCTTATTGTGACTGGCGAGTATGTCTCTGTCTGGGTGCTACGCTTTTGGTGTTCTATGCGCAGGTGATGAAGTGCTTCCAGTACGTGTAGCTCAATTAGGCCTCCTCAAGTGTATGGGAATCGGGATCAACGTAGCTCAATAATAAAGCATAATTGTGTCACTTCATCATTGAATCTCTACGCGTAACCTACCTCATTGTGGAACCCTTCCTAATCGCGGAACCCTCATCTCACCTCATCATTGTGTCACTTTATATGTAATCTAGCGCTACGTGTCTTCAGTGAGTACTCTACTCTCGGTGTCTCTGTAAGAGTATCCCCAGTCAAGTAGCCCGGCCCAGTGGAAAATCCCCATCGTATTAGAGGCATCGGATTAAAGCAATCCCATCTATTAGAGGCATTCGATAAAAGCCCATCGCCAATTAGCGGAGTCAATTCATCATTCGTCAATTAGGCCATCCGAGTAGGCATTATGTGTACACTATGTGTAGCTGGAGGAGTAGGCTCCTTCGTCGCCCCTGTAGGCCCATTGTGTTTTGTATCGATTTAGCTCAAGCTAAGATCAACAAGTTTCACTACACTACTAGTTGGAGCAGCTTAGCATAAGCTAATTAGTTGTTAGAGCTGGTACTACTGAACTTAGTTGGATTGGACTTTAGAGAGCTGTAATAATGAAAGCATTGATTATATTCCCTAACTAATAAGAAATACTCTATATATGTGAAATTATTACATTCCCACCCATATTTCCACTCCTGGCTATGCTCAATTATGATCTCCTATGATAAGCTATGCCTCATGATCGGCTGACAATGGCTGGCTATCAACCTTCTGGAATGATCTTAAAAAAGAAATAGAAAAAGAAAGCTCAATTTTCATTGGGTGGAGGGGGGCTGAGCTCTAGCTAAGAAGCTAGAAAGGGGGATTACTATTTCCTATTCCATTCTTCTTATTGTAAAGAAAGAGAACCTACTTATAGAGCTGAACTAAGTGTGAAGCTTTGTCCCCTGAGCTACAGCGAATAACTATAAAGCGAAGAAGCTTAGTCCCTTTCCCCTCCCTGAGCGTAAGCGAAGAAGCTAGAGGTTGTGTCCATCCATCGCTATTTCTTGCCTGCTCCGAACCCAGGTAGTCCCTTTATAAATCAATCTATTCTGGTGGGGGCATGTTCTAGCTCTCAAGCCCATTCCAGTTGAGTAGCCCCGGATCCAAGCCCAGTTGACATGAACTGGACAGAACTATTTCATTGAACATAACGTCATAAGTGTGATACAGATAGGAACCAGCAGTTTTCAGCGGAGGATTAAGTTCTTAATCAATTGGTTAAACTCAATCAATATGCTCATAAGGTAACAACTTGTCTCAATCTATTCTGAGAGTGATTGAACCTGGCATTTCCATTTGACATGGGAGTACCAACATATAGTGGTGGATCGAAACCTCCGTGGATCCGCTACCGGGGCATCTACACCTTCCTGGAGAAAGTTTCTTTCCCCTTCCATCTGACCCTCTAAAAACGAGGATGCGTAAGCAGGCTCGACCATGAGCCCCCCCACCCAATAAGTAAATTGAACCTTAGGGCCGAGGTACGAGGGAGAGAACGCGAAATCTGAGGTACGCCCCCCCACCCGATCAATCACTTAGGTTTCATTGATCAACAACATCAAATTAGAAGAAGGTCATCTTGTGCCAACAAACACACTTTGTTGTGCCTGCCCCGACCGAACCTGAGGCCATTGATCATTCAATATCGTCTGGTGGTAATGTCAGATATAAAGTACAGTGTAAATGGAACTTAATGCATGGACTAAGATAAGTCTATTAAGGCTGCCGTGGGACTTATTCTCTAAGGGTAGTTGGACTAAAAGCAAGTAGGTATAGCTTACGGAAACAACTATAGTAGTTCTTACACTACTACAGGGGATGGGATCAATTGAGAATATCATGAATATAAGGACAGGGAAGTAGTTTCATATTTAGAGATTTCGACTTATTCCAACCATTTCACAGTATCAGTTGGGAACTGTGGTTGGGGTATGTTTACGCAGTGCTCCAAATAGTAACCAAGGATAGACATTTCTTATCATAGTAGGGTGGTCCCACCCAGCAAGGAGAGTCCTTGCCGATCTAATAAGAAGTTTCTTTCGTGTAGGGAGGAAATGGGGATACAACACCTACCTCTATAGGTCTGTTGACTTGGAAAGGGGGCTTCTATCATAAGAAACTTTGTGGGGTGGTGTGGATCGTGAAATGAGAAGGTTTTACTGATATTCAGTAGTAGTCCAAAGCAAACTTTTAAGGCCTGCGCTCAACCTGTCTGGTCCCACCCCAACAAAGCAGAAGACCTCTTTCGATATGTTCGGTAAGTGACAAACATTATCAATGTCTTAATGAGGGCATTCCGGCTATCATAGAGAAACTTCGTGAATGGGACGGAAGTTCTTATGGATGGAGACTACAGTCTTTAGAGCTAGTACTTATTGCTAAGACCTACCGGAAGGAGTCTATGGAACTGACTTTACGGACTACAGGCTTTCACGTATTTGAACTAAGAAAGGGGACTTGGGACACAACAACCTAAGAGAGATAGAGAGTTCAAGCCATAACTACTAGCCATTACTAGCTGCTATGACTAGCTGCTCTGGCTAGAGCTTATAGCATAGATATATGATATTGCATTTCTACGTGTCACTTTTCGCATCGATACGTCCTCGCCCTCCTTATGTCAGGCGAGCCCTACGTCCTTGCCATAGAATCTTGGAATCTATATAATAGAGGTAGGTGTAGTATCCCATTTTCACACTTAGATCAGCAATAAATCCTGGGAATACCTACCAACACTGCCAGTAGGAGAGAGTTGATGCCAGCAGCAGGTTTCAATGCACTTTATGCCTTATGCCATTCCTATTTACTGCTAGTCGATCCAAGATGGGACTAAGCAATAAGTGTCTAAAGTATATTACCAGAAGTCCATATGGCTAGTTAGAGTGGTACCTTCTTATTATTAGGTGAAAATAGAAAAGATAGGTAAGCAAACTATCTCCTATACAACTATCTCTCTATGAATAAGGCCTATGTCAACTATCTGCTGTTGCTATTGGGTCTACCTATCCGCCCTAGGCCCTATAACCTATACCTATATCTAGCTATGCCTTAGCTCTGCTATATGGAGCTATACGGTAAGTAGTACTATTAGCCTGTTGTCTCTCCATTCTTTGAAAAAGAGAACCTGGTAACAAACAATCTGAAGTTGAGTTGGAAGTGTTCCCGCTGCTCTGAAGAAGAAGAAAGCCAGTATATAAACTATCTATATATAAACTATGCTCTCTTTGAAGAGGCCTATGTCAACTATGCTGCTGCTGGTTCAACACCCCACCTAGGGTCAAGTGGTTACTATGAAACTGATTCAATCGTGACTCGCGCATATATATCTACATTTTCACATACGATATCGCCATGTAGACGCTATAATCGCATATCTACGTTTTCACTTTCCGATGAAGAATCTGCAAGTCTCTTAACCATAGAAACAGGTATAAATTGCATGGAGGAGTTGACCTTGTCCAATCTCTAGATCTCTACTAGTGTTAATATCTGATGTTGCATACAGACGTTTACAAAGAGAAACAGGTTTCAATCGATGGTTCAATAAATGGATGGCTTTTAAGGGTGCGACAGCAGGCTCGACCAACGGGAGAGGACTATTTGCGTATGATCCTCAAATGGGTGAATCATCGTATGTAACGCTTCCTCATTGCTATTCACTATTTCCCCCCCGTAGAGGTCAGATTCATGAGGGGTATGTGGGACCTCTCTCTT
>Ga0181464_1000724_pt1 | contig 15245 bp, 11 predicted proteins | sample InSIn2gowninarea_FD_119074 | JGI IMG/M metagenome (GOLD analysis project Ga0181464, IMG submission 119074) | Clean room microbial communities from NASA Spacecraft Assembly Facility at Jet Propulsion Laboratory, Pasadena, California, USA -... ...
TTACCTCTGGTTAAATTAATAACCATTCCCTTGGCACTATAGTCATATGTGTACTACTAGGGATTAAATTGACATCTGATCAGTTTAAGAGCCCTAAGCCTTGCCCCTCTTTCCCCTTCACAAGTCATTAAACCTATTAAACCCTTCGTTTGACTAAAAAACCTTGTGCAAAAATATTTCACCCCTAACCCGCTTTATTTGCAAAATGCCCATAAAAACCCATTTTTCCTTGTTATCCTAAGTTTGAGCGGAAAAGCGCATTTGCCTAAAAACATCAGAAGAATCAAATAAACCTGCCCAAACACAAAAGCCCATGAAAAACCCACTTTTGCAGTTTAACCAAAGTTTTGGGCGCTAAAGCGCATTTTATGAAATACATGCGAAAATCACCAAATTTCCCAAAATGTTCAAAGGTCCCGCCGGGCACATTTTTAAAAAAGAAATATTATTTTATCTCCGCCCGACGTCCGTATCGTCCGGCCAGATTTGCAATCCATCGACCATCGGATCAAGCCCTTTTCATCCAACGGCGCTCCTGCATTTCGGACGGGCCCCGACGTCCGTAATTTACCCTCCGAAATTTGTCAGAGGGTGACGTCAGGCCTCCGCTACGCGTCACCCCCACAGCGTATCGGAGGAACCTCTGAAAATCCCGCTTCGGTATGAAAAGCGGTGCGATAAAAAACAACCGACTATTTCCGGTTCCGGCCAAACCGCTGTGACTGCGTCACCTGCCTGCGTCATCATCTCGTCAGTGCCCCTGTCTGCCGCTGGCTCCACTTGTCTGCCACCTCATCATCCCCGTGGACCTCTCGTAGGCCGCCACATCGCCCGATGACGTCATGTTGACGTCATCCAACCTTGACCCCCCGGATGACGTCACGCTGACGTCACCCAACCCTGACCCCACCTGACGACGTCACGCTGACATCATCCAAAAAAAAGCGCGAAAAGTCCCAAAATCCATATTTTTGCAAAAATTTCGCGTTTTTCTCATTTTTTCACAATATCAACTGTTATTTACTCTGCATGCATTTTACGTCCAATACTTCGCCAGCTTGCTGAATTCGTCCTGGAGACCACCGACGCGCCATTTCCACCTGCATTCGTGGCCATTGCTCTCAGTATACCAGGTATTTATCCCTGTAAATCCCTCCTGCGTCTGATTTTGTCTGTAAATTGTCGAGATAGCTTAGAAAACTAGAGAAACTTGCAGTTTACCGGTAATTCCCCTGTGCCTGGTCCCCATTTGCACCTAAAACAACGAATTTCACCAGCTGGGCCTCGTTTTCCTGAAATTTCACTTAAAAACTGCATTCTGTTCGCGCAATCGTGAACTGGAATCCCAAACGGTGCCAATTTGCTAAGAAAGGGAGGGTATTCCAAGCATTTGCCTTACTCAGGTGTTAAGAAGAATTTTAATTGCTAAAATCCACTATTTATCCTCTGTTCCTCATCAATTTACCTCTCTGTTCAAAGAAAACCCTTTGGTGTTGCTCTGCATATAAACACCAGTCCACAAAATACATAAATTCTAAAGCTTATCCATGGATCCTCCAGTGCCTCCTGTGGCCTTGAAAATTGCTCCATTAAATGCCCCTCAGAGAGAGTTGGAGTGGAAAGCACTGGCAGACCTGGACTATCAAATTTCTAAAGAATCACTGATGAGTAGCAAGTTCCACATTAACCTGCTAAATGAGTTAAAAGAGAAACATAAGAATGGAACTGACATATTGGGCATTTGGGATTCTTTTCTCCCTATTTTCAGGCTCCCTCAGGTCCACCAATTTCCTGACCTAATCCATTTATGTGCTCAGTTCTATGACCCCACTCAGAGGGCTGTGATGGACCCTTCAGGCTCAGTTTCTTTCTATATCACCCCTGAAGCCATCAGAGAGATGTTGCATTTCAAAACTAAGAAGAAGCTAGTCCCTTTATCTCTCATTGACCTGATAAAGAAAGGAGCCAAATTGACAGATGCTCAGATCACCAAGCTGAATCAATTGTATACTGACTCTGACACTATGAAGCATCCTCCTTTTCATCGTGTATACCTCAACCAATTGGGCAGGGACCTAGTAGATATGATTACTCCCATTCTGGGCTATTTTTCAACTGAGTTTGTTGATGAAACCATGCTGGTCATAATGCTAATGTTTACCCCTGGAAAACCTCCAATCTGCTATGATTATGCCACCTATATTTCAAACAAAATACATGAACAACTGATGAACCTGGCAAGGGAAAGGGTGTTTAGATACACCTCCTTCATCTACCATTTAATTTTATATTATCAATATGAGAAATTTCATTTTGCTGTGAAAAAGGTGGATGCACAAGGCAGTCCAAGGTCAGTGGTCTATTGGACCTCCATTTTCCACCGCAAATTCAATGCTCCATACACCTATTGTAAGTTTATAGACCTCTTCATCCACCCAGCCATGTCTCTGTTCTTGAGCTCACCTCCTCCAACGCTAACTGATGAGATGCAGAGAATTCTTCAACTATCCAAGGCATACAGCATTGGGGACTGGTACTTATACCGGAACCACACAGTTATCAGAATATATGGGTGTGAGTTGCCCCCATACATATTGCCCAAATATGTTCCAATGAGATTGTTTGCCCTAGAGTATTTCAGGCAATTTGGGAATGCTGATGTGCTACGTTTTTCCGGCAAAGGAAAGAAAGCACAGCTCAAAGTGAGAAACCAACTAGGCCACTTCATTTATAACAAAAGGGATGAAGGTTGGCAAGAAGTAGACAGAATGCTTGAATCCCTTGGTCTGGAGAGTAGTTTCCTGTGGACTCCATATGACCCCAACCATTTCATATCTTTGAGAAGGGTCAAGTATAGGTTGGCCAGTTATGATCATTTAAGGTTGCCTCACATAGAAGAATATGCTAATCAACTAGAATGGAGGGAAGGCACATTAGAGGAAGATCTCACACAAGAAGAGCTAGCTCAAAGGGCATTAAGAGGTCTTCAAAAATTGGCTGACTTAGAGCTTTGTTCACAGCTATTTTCTCTTCCAGGCACTGAAGGGAGAGCAGCTGCCTCATCCTCTACAGCTCATCAGCAATCAGCCAAAGCTACTGATCAAGCCTCTGCCAAAGGCAAAGAAAAAGAGATGGAGCAGGAGCAGCTACCTCATGAGGAGGTACAGCAGCAGGCAACAGAGGTACAACAGTAGGAAACACACCAACAACAACAGGTACAGCAGCAAGAACCAGGGCAGCCACTGCAGCAAGGACAAACATCAGAGGCACCAATATCCACTGAGCATCAGGCTCAAGAAACTGTGCCTCCCAGGCAAGAAGCCACACTGGAAGCCTCAGTCCTCCAGACACCTCAAAATGAAGAGAGGAGCAAAAAGAGGGAGAGAGAGCAAGAAACTCCTGCTACCACATCCACAACTCAAGGGGAGAAAAGACAGAGACTAAATCCCCTTTCTGAGGAAGAAATTCCTATTGGGCAATCCTTGAGCATGGTCCCACCAAGTAGGGAAGCATCAACAACTTCCTTCCAGCAGGATCAAGAGAGGATAATGGGAGGAGAAGTCAGCTCCTCAAGCCAGCAAAGAGGAGGAGAACTGGGAATCAAACAACAGTTCATAGACATAAAGAAGAGGAATGAGCCCATAAGAATACAACTATACAATCATTTGTTGAAAATGGCTCCCAAAAACTAGCAAAGGCTAATGTCTGCCTATGATGTCCAGGAGGGCAAGATGATCATGAGCCACTTTACACCAGCAGTGATGCAGCCACAATCAGCAGCAGATTACCTAAGGACCAATCTTGAGGTCCTTGCCAAAGACATCCACCCCATGGATCAGATTGAATTACATAAACAAACAGGTGAGATGGTGTATGCCTCCTTAGCAAACAAAACATTGGTGAACTATAGGCTGGAAAATAGCCTGAATAATACAACTGCCCAACTTGAGTTGGAAAGAGCATCCTCTCAAGCAAAGGATAATAGAATCAAGGCCCTAGAGGAAATAATCATAGAGCTCGGGCATGATCCCAAGGACATCAAGGTTGTGCAAGCACTATTAAAATTGAGAGATGCAGATATGGCGGCCCTAAGGAAAATGGTGAAAGTACCAGCAACCATTCACCCACAAACATAAGAAGTTGCCCAGCTGAGACATGACCAAGATGCAGCAACCATGCTGGTATCCTTATACAAGCAGTTGATCCAAACACAGGAGAAATTGGGAGAATCAGAGGCTGCATAGGCAGCATTGCAGGCAGCATTACAGCGGAAGGAAATAGGCCAAACATATCAGCCTCCTCCACAAACAATTAACCCTGAGGAGCCTCCTCAAACTACTGCTCCTCCGACTCAGCAGGCAGAACAGACAGCACCATCTACATCAACAGCTGTACCAACAACAGAGTAGGCTCCTAGCCTAGACATGCAAAAGCTCAAGGATGAAATTCAAGCCCTGGAGGCTCAAATGGCAGAATTGAAAGAGGCCAGGGAAAATCTGGCCAAGTTAAACGAGAAATATGACAAATCCAAGCAGACTGTGGCAGAAAGGGGCAGGGAAATAAAGACCCTTAAGGATAGGATAAAAGAGCTGGAGAAGGAGCTCACACTTGATAAAGTGACAGCTGAGCTCAGGTTAGTTCTATGGACCAGAATTGGCCAATCAATTACTGATCAATGGAAATATATTGAGACAATTCATGAGCAAGTAGAACTCACCAAGAAAGCACACAAAGAAATACAGAGATCAAGGGCCTCCCTAGGCAATATGCCTGAAGTTGTCAATAGGATGATTAATGTGCTCAATAATAAGACAAGTGCTCAGTTAGCAACTATGGGAATTTCCAACAGAACTGAGACTATTTTGTTAATAAAGAGGGCCCTCACATTAAGAAACCTGGTGCAGACATTAGAAAGGAGGACCCATGAGATGCAGACAGATATCAATAGATTCATGACCAAATTTGTGGCATTACAAAACAGAGGTCTCCCTGGCTTATTAAACAGTGCAGGAAGGCTACTCACTCATGAGCAGTATGCCAAGAGCGTCAACACATTCGCCACAAATCAGATTGCTGAAAGGCCTAGCACATCAGAGGAAATAGGGCCAGCTACAGGACAAAGCCTCTACAACAGGGTTGAGGATTTATTTTTTATAATGAATGAAATTAAACATCTGTTTGATACACCTCCAAACTTTTATAAATACTCGGAGGCAGATGAGACTCTGGATGCAATTCTTAGGCATCAATTGCCCACACAGGAATACTGGACCCAGATGATACAGCTGATATTGTAATCCAAAACCTGTAAATTGAGTTTGTTTGTTCATATCTATAAGTGGTCATACACAGGAAAATTCTAATAAAGTCATCATACATGGAGAAGAATGAGCTAAGCCAGCTCAGCAGAACTATTTGGCCAAGGAAACGGGGTTGACAGCTAATCAGATGATAGGGCCGAAAAGCTACAGCGGCAGCCATAAAACGCGTTTCCAGCATTAAAAAGGCAGAGCCTACAGACCGACTAAGTGACCTCCAAAGGTCAAAGTACCTCCTGACAGATATAAAGTGCATTTATTGATTGTTTTCAATGTTGTAATAACTTTCTGATCTGCTATCTTGTAAAGTCGGTGAACGTATTCATTTTTGACATGATGTAACGCTTCAGATATTTTGTATGAGCGTTCCTATATATTCCCCCTCGCAGAAGTTCGCAGGGGTTGTTGTTTGATTTCTCTTCCAGATTTCCTTTATTGTAAACTCTCAGAGAAGTAATACAAAAAGCAGATGGAATTTCCAAAGCTCGGTGTTGTTTAGGCATTGTGGTGTTCAGCTGAATGTTACAGGAATCCATCGTATCTCATGGCACAATAAGTCTTCTTTAAATCTTTTCACTATGTGTTTTGCTATCTTTTCATATCTCATCCATGTTTCTGTACTCTACAGTTAATAGCAAGGAAAAAGAATAGTTCCAGGATTTAATCACAGATTACCCTGAACTCAATCTAAGCTATTATACATGTTTTCTTCAGCTATAGTAAATAGAGTGTAATTCTTAAATTTGATGCACTTTCACACTATATCTTTCATAGTGATTATTGTTTCAGGAATTCAAGTTTGCTCCTGAGGAATAAATCTCTTTCATATCCCAGCTCAGTGGAAAATTCTTAGTTTCTTTTCACTGGTTATTCACATGCCATCATCATAATCTCAATTTGTTTTATGAAGTATCAAATGGCCCTGTAATTTCAGTAGCATCAACACAATACCTCAAACTACCAGTAGTCTCAGACTCCACTGCCCAATGGACTAACATCACCTGCAGACTTGCACTTTAGGAACAGAAGGACAACCCTCAACCAAAACTTAAACCAAAACCCTCACATCATAACTAGCCTAAAATACTATTAGAACATTGACAAATCATAAAGAGAGAGCCCTCTCTGATTACAGTTTGGCTAGAAACTGTAATCCAAAGATTGGTTAGTGGTTACCCCGGCCGTATTCCCTTGGGAGTCAAAGGGAACAACCTGGGTGTTAACATAAATGGCGACTCCACTGGGGAGAGCATATTTTTTGACTGTTGTCTACCCATAGACAGTGGTTCTAAAACCTCAACAGTTCCTTGAAACAAATCCAAGAATATCCTAGAAATAAAAACAAACTCAGAAACTGGCTCCTAAAAGGGAAACAAGGTTTACTAGGTCAAATCCTGACCCCAAACCACCAACTGTTTTTGATAATCCCAACACAATCCCTAAGATCATTAGGAAATAGTAGGGGCAGGGAACTCTTACTGATCGTACTCCTGATACAACTAACCCAAATTTCATTACAACCCCAATCAAGGTTCTATTTCGATCTACCCTTGATACCCTCGGTTCGTCATCCACATCTAGAAGTCCTCCTTCCAAAGCTCCCTCCACTGCACATGTTCCCTTAACCAGCACTCTAGCTTCTACCATCCCCATCACTTTTGTAGTACCCTTCGTCCCGGTTATCCAGTTTATCCCAGTCAACCCTATAAACCCAGCTAATATGGCCAATAGGTATGCACCCTTGCAGTTACCTGCTAATGCTGCAGCTCTACCTCAGGACTATCAGTCCAAGATCTCATATTTTGACTCCACTGGCCATCTCACTGCTATTCAGCATTCCAGAAGAATGCAAGATCATTTTGAGAACTATGAAATTGATGATGATAGTGTGAGAATGAGAATCTTTGTCCAAAGCCTGACAGGGGATGTAAGAACTTGGTTTAGATCCCTGACTGCAAATACCATCACAACTCCTGATGAGCTTTATCAAGCCTTTACTAACAGATGGGAGAAAAAGAAAGACCCCTTTCACATACTTGGTGAATATGATACAATCAAACGAGGTCCCCAAGAGACCGTTTTAGAGTATTGTGCAAGATTTAACAATGTATATAATGTAATACCACAAAATTTAAGACCTCCTCCTGATTTAGCCCTGTACAAATTTCCTGATGGCTTCGACCATGATATGGCATATCAGTTGAAGGAAAGAGCCCCTGAATCCCTTGAGGAAGCCCAGAAGGTTGCTGTCACAGTAGAGGCTAACCTAATTTCCAAAAGAAACAGGGCAAGATTGGAAAAGAGAACTGCTTTCAAAGAAGAACCCTCAGCCTTGAACCAAAAATTGGATGCAATACTCACTGGTATGAAGAGATTAGGGGATAGAGTAGAGTCAGTTGAGAGGAAATCATCATGGGAAACATCACAAAACAACCCTATCAGAAATCCCAACTTTAGGAGAAATCAAAACCCAAACGCTAACAAGATCGGTCCTGATCAAGACATAAGACCTCCTTTCCAGGAGAACTATACTGAAGCATCAACTTCAAATGATCAAGTAGATGACACCCACATTAACCTGATGGGCCTGAAAGATGAGCAGCAAGTCTTTCTAGGTCAAGAGGATCATAAGGATGATGATATTCAGCTATGCCAAACCACATCAAGTGAATAATTCGACTTTAAACAAGGCTATGACACAATTGTTTATGAAGTCCACAAACAATACAAGCTAAGGAGTAGAACTGTAAATGCAACGCAGCCTGAAAAAACAAAGGATAGCCAGCAGCCCAAAAAAGCCATAGTTACGCAACCAAATGACACAAAGGAAACACTTGCCAAGGAAGTAACCATTGAAGAAATCACTGAACCATTTTATTCAAAACAACAGCCCATGGCTACATCATCTGGGCACCCTAATCCAAGTGTCACTCCTCAAGAGATGAATAAAAAGGCTAATCCTCAAGATCAAGATAAAAATTAGGAAGACAACCTAGTAAACAAGGAAAAGACTGCCACCCAAAGCACCAAGATCACATCAGAAAAACCCTTTGATTTAGAAGATGAAATTGGCAAACTGAAGGTAGTTGTTCCTCTTTCAGAACTAGCCAAGCATGACATTTATAAACACCAAATCAAGAAGTCCCTTCAACTTACTAACAACAAAGATGATGTAAATGTGTTAGATGACACCCCAGAACTACTTTTTGGTCCAGAGGTTGATGGAAAAACAGTTGTTACAGGTGTCTTACCTTTTTATATCAGTTTACATATTCACGATAAGATATTACACAATGCAATGTTTGACTCAGGTGCCTCTCACAACTTGATGCCTAAATCAGTCATGGAAAGATTGAATCTAGATATCACAAGACCATATAAGGACCTATTCTCATTTGACTCCAGCCAAGTTAAGTGTTTAGGCCTCATAAAAGATCTCTGTGTCTCACTTGTCCAGTACCCAAATAAAACAATCTTAATGGATGTTGTAGTTGCTGATATCCCACCCAAATATGGTATGCTACTATCCAGGTCATGGGGGGCCAAACTTCAAGGTTCCCTACAATTAGACATGTCATATGCCACAATCTCAGTCTTTGGTCAACCTAAGAGACTATACAGAGAATCACTTATGAAATACATGGTCAGCAGTGAAGAAAAACCTCAAAATTTTCCCATATACGTTGTCCATTCTGATATAGACTCCTACATTCTTTTCAATGACAAAACAAACCCCACAAATGATGAGAACATATACCCACTCAAACAAGATCAACATGTAAATGAAAAAACAGCCGTTCAAGAAATGATGGCCAAACCATCATTAAACAAGGCTGCTGCTCTAGAAAGCAAGCCAATCTAATCAAATGATAAAACTGTCCTAAAGGACAAACCAAATGAAAAATCATATCTGCAACTTGCATTTCCAACACACAAAAATGTCATCAAATCTTCCCTGGAACAAGAGACCCTGTGGTTCCTTGAATTTGATGGGTCAGTAAACAAATTAGGGGCAGGAGCTGGAGTTTGGATACATAATAATCAAAACAGTCATGCAGAAGGCCGAGCTTATAGATTGAACTTCAGGTGCACCAATAACATGGCCAAATATGAAGCTCTCTTACTAGGCCTCAGACTAGTAAAATCCTTACAAGTCATAAAAATTTCAATCCTAGGAGACTCAGACTTAGTTATTCAGCAAGTAAAGGGAAATTTTGTCACTAATGACAAAAGGTTGAGATCTTATAGATCTGCTGCTGCTGAACTACTAAAGGCTTTCACTGAATTCCAAATTACCAAAATCTCTAGGACACATAACCTTCATGCTCACAGTTTGGCAACATTTGCAAGTACATGTAAACTACCCTTTGAACCCCACCACCGCTTTACAGCCGAGGTAAAATACAGACCTTCTGTCCCTAACAATGTTAAGGACTGGCAGGTATTTGATGATGATGCACAAATAAACAATTTTTTGACCTTACAACAAGAATTTGCAGGATTAAATATTGACACCGAAGGAGAAAGTCAATCACAAATACCTGAAGGAGCAAGTCAATCACAAATACAGAATGAACAGGATAACAAGCCAATATCACCTAAGACAGCTTACCAAATCTTACATCCAACAATTTTTAACACAAACAACATACAAAAAATCCAACAAAGCAGTTGGGAAGATCTGGCTGAGGCTGAAGCCGAAGTCATACAGTTGAAAGACAATTTTCTTCCGACAGGCCTAACTCCACTAGAGGACATCTTTGATTCAAATGATGTCCCTAGAAAACCAAAGATGCAGCCCCTTAATGCTGCTATCGAAGAATGCAACATAGGCACTGTTGAAAAACCCAAGATAATAAAATTGTCTGCATCCTTGCCTCCTGATCAAAAGCCTAAATACATTGACCTCTTTAAAGAGTTTCAAGATGTTTTTGCTTGGGGTTATGAGGATTTAAAATCCTATGATACCTCTATTATCCAGCATACAATCCCCCTTAAGCCAAACCAAAAGCCCTTCAGGAAAAAGCTGAGAAGGATTAATCCCATGCTTCTTCCTCCAATTGAAAAGGAATTACAAAAAATGTTTAAAGCAGGCATCATAGCACCAATCAGGTTCTCTAATTGGATTTCAAACCTAGTGCCCACAAGGAAGAAAACTGGTGAAATAAGACTATGTGTTGATCTTAGAAATCGCAATCAAGTGTCCCTAAAAGACAACTATCCCTTACCTAATATGGATCACATTCTCCAAAGAGTGGTGGGAGCCTCAAGGATCTCATTACTCGATGGGTTCTTAGGCTTTAACCAAATCCTAGTACACCCTGATGACCAAGACAAAACTGCATTTACAACCCCATGGGGAACCTTCAAATATGTAAAAATGCCTTTTGGATTGAAAAATGCAGGGGCAACATTTCAAAGAGCGATGGATATTGCTTTTGCAAAAGAGATCCATGACTTCCTTGTCATCTATTTAGATGACCTCACACCTTTTTCCAAGTCTGATCAAGAACACTTGAAACATCTAAGACAGATCTTCCTAACATGTAGGAAATATGGAATTTCATTGAATCCCAAGAAATCTCTGTTTGGTTTGGAAGAAGGAAAGCTGTTAGGACACATCATCTCAAAAGATGGCATAAGAATTGACCCAGATAGGATACAAGCCATCCTACAAATACCTCACCCAAGGAACATTAAAGAATTACAAGAATTTTTGGGTAAGATCATCTTCTTAAGAAGATTTATCCCAAACTTAACAGAACTGATCAGATTACTAAACAACATGTTAAAGAAGGATTCTAAGGTGAAGTGGACAGTAGAAGCAAATCAAGCTTTTGAAGGTATAAAATTGGCCCTAACCCAAACACCTGCCTTAACAAACCCTCAATTTGATAGAGAATTCATTATTTTCTCTTTTGCCTCCTAGCATACTATTGCTGCTGTTCTACTACAGAAAGATGACCAAGGAAATGAAAAACCCATTGCTTTCTTTAGTAGAGCCCTTAGAGATGCACCTCTAAAATATCAAATCATGGAAAAGCAAGCATATGCTTTGGTCAAAGCTATTAAAGACTTCAGAATTTATATCCTATATTCCCATGTTACAGCTTATGTACCAAGCCCTATTGTGAAAGATATACTTACCCAAGAGAACTTAGAGGGAAGAAGAGGAAAATGGATTGCCAACATCTTGGAATTTGACATGGAAATAAAACCTACAAAACTGATAAAAGGACAAGGCTTGGCCAAACTAATGACATAAGAAAACTTCCAAGCCTTAGATATAAACCAGCTGGACAATGAAACAGAGCTGGCGACTCCAAAGATCAATGTAGCCTTTGAACAATCCCCTTGGTATTCTGATATCTGTTATGTGTTACAAAACCTGTGTGCTCCACCAGGATTGTCCAGAACTAAGTGTAGGTTCTTAAAAATGAAAGTTTCAAGATTTTGTGTAATGGAAGGTAATTTAATGTGGAAAAATCATGAAGGTATACTGCTGAACTGTTTGATTGAGAGTGAGACTAATAGAATCATGGAAGAATTTCATGCAGGTCAATGCGGTGGACATTTGTATTGGAAATCAACTGTGGATAAAGTATTGAGGGCTGGTTATTATTGGCCCACTGTTTTTGCTGATATCAAAAAGTTTGCCACTTCATGTCACAAATGCCAAATATTTGAGGGAAAGAGAAAATTACTACCACTTCCTTTGAGGCCTATTGCAACAGAGAGACCTTTTCAACAATGGGGCCTGGATTTCATTGGGGAAATTCACCCCTCATCTTCAAGACAGCATAGATGGATTCTAACAGCTACTAACTATTTTACTAAATGGATTAAAGTTGTTCCATGCAGACAAGCAAATGACTCAACAATCATTCAATTTTTAGAGAATAACATTTTGGCTAGATTTGGTTGTCCTGACAAAATAATAACAGACAACGCTGCTGCTTTCAGATCAAAGAAAATGGTGAATTTCTGCCATAAATTTCACATTACCTTGGGCCATTCTACTGCATACTATCCCCAAGGAAATGGCCTTGCCGAATCATCAAATAAAAGCCTTATAAACATCATAAAGAAGGTGCTGGAAGAAAATAAGAAAAATTGGCATAAGAAGCTGGTCAATGCCTTATGGGTAGATAGACTAACAACTAAGAGAGCAATTGGGATCAGCCCATATGAATTAGTCTATGGACTAGAAGCCAAGTTTCCTTCATCCCTAGGGGTCCCTGTTATGAAACTGCTGCAAGAAAGTCAAGCTGAGCCAAATGATATGCAAAGAAGGATAAATCAAATAATATGTTTACAACAAACTAGAGATCAAGTTTACAGCAGAGTCCAAGTTTTACAAGAAAAATTAAAGAAAGCTTTTGACAGAAGGACTAAGGCAGAAGATTTCAGCATTGATGACAAAGTCCTCAAGTGGGATTCAAGAAGGGAAGATAAGGGAAAACATGGAAAATTTGACTCCCTTTGGAGAGGACCATTTGTTGTTCAAGCAGTGCAAGGTAACAATACTTATTTCCTTAAAAGTCTTGATGAAGCTGATTTGGATGAAGGTCCTGTGAATGGCAGGATGCTGAAGCACTACTTTGACTACCATCCATAAGTATAGCCCGAGTTCCTTTGTACATATTCAAATGTATATATTACTTTCAGTTTGATAACAGGTAAAATTGTAGTTTCTCAAGTTTTGTAAGGTATCAGCAAAAGGCTAATAAAGTTCAGAGCTTTACCAAGGTGGGAAGAGCACAAATGTTGGGACTTCAAAGAGAAATCCTCCAAGTTTTGATACAAAATCAAGGGCCAAGGCATTCTGACCTGTTGTTCTTGGTCTTTCAAATGAAAAACCATCCCCATGTGGAGCCACTGTTAGCTACCTATACCAATAGGTTTCATATTTCATGATTGACAAATTTAAAATGCCAAATATGCTCTGCTTTGCTGATACAAAGATCCCATATTTCCAATAGAAGACAAGGTGTGTACATAGTTTCATGTTTACTAAATTTTGATGGATGATCCAACAGCCTAAACTGGATCATGCCATGTTTCAATTTTCTGCTATAGAATAGAGAAAGAAGTCTGTCCAAACTGTTTAACCTTGGCAGACAAGTAGCTAGGTAGAGAAGTAAGGTACCCAACTGCTTAATCTGGGGCCTTGGAAGAAATAAGAGTAGTGCTAGTTAGAGAGTCAAAAGAAAAAGCCAAAAGAAAAGAAAAGGCACTTGAGGGTCTGCAAGTCTAAGTGCACCCTCCATGAAGAAACAAAAAATGCTAGGCAAATAGATGGGTAGGCAGATGGGGTTGCAGAAGTGATTACTTTCAAGTGAATTTTTCTCACCAAGTATAAAGGAACATCAATGCAAAGATAAGGGTTTCTTCTCCATCATGTGGCAGCAAAGCAAAGAAGCATGACTAACCTCCTTTTCCCCTTTTTCACCTTTATTACTAACATCCCTTCATCAGTTGAGAATCATGGAAGAACTTGTGGTTTTATGGTGGTTCCTATTCCTTTAGAAGCCACATTTCTTGTGTAAAATTCTTTTCATTTTGATCTACTTCCTAAACTAGAGTGATTCCATATAAGGCTCACTGTGTCCACTCCTCATTCACCTTTTCCCTCCATATTAACCCCTAACTTCTATTATCTAACTCCCCTACTCTACCCTTCCCTACTATTATAACACTATGGTTTATAAACCCCAAGCATTCTATAAATATCCCTTCCCTTGGCACTATAGTCATATGTGTACTACTAGGGATTAAATTGACATCTGGTCAGTTTAAGAGCCCTAAGCCTTGCCCCTCTTTCCCCTTCACAAGTCATTAAACCTATTAAACCCTTCGTTTGATTAAAAAACCTTATGCAAACCTATTTCACCCCTAACCCGCTTTATTTGCAAAATGCCCATAAAAACCCATTTTTCCTTGTTATCCTAAGTTTGAGTGCAAAAGCGCATTTGCCTAAAAACATCAGAAAAATCAAATAAACTCGCCCAAATACAAAAGCCCATGAAAAACCCACTTTTGCAGTTTAACCAAAGTTTTGGGCGCTAAAGCGCATTTTATGAAATACATGCGAAAATCACAAAATTTCCCAAAATGTCCAAAGGTCCCGCCGGCACATTTTTCAAAAACAAATATTATTTTATCTCTGCTCGACGTCCGTATCGTCTGGCCAGCTTTGCAATTCGTCGACCGTCGGATCAAGCCCTTTTCATCCAACGGCGCTCCTACATTTCAGACGGGCCCCGACGTCCGTAATTTACCCTCCGAAATTTGTCAGAGGGTGACGTCAGGCCTCCGCTACGCGTCACCCCCACAGCGTATCGGGGGCACCTCTGACAATCCCGCTTCCGTATGAAAAGCGGTGTGATACAAAACAGCCGACTGTTTCCGGTTTCGGCCAAACCGCTGTGCCTGCGTCACCTGCCTGCGTCATCATCTCGTCGGTGCCCTTGTCCGCCGCTGGCTCCACTTGTCTGCCACCTCATCATCCTCGTGGACCTCTCGTATGCCGCCACGTCACCCGATGACGTCATGCTGACGTCATCCAACCTTGACCCCCCGGATGACGTCATGCTGACGTCACCCGACCCCGACCCCACCCGATGACGTCACGCTGACGTCATCGAAAAAAAAGCGCGAAAAGTCCCAAAATCCATATTTTCTCCAAAATTTCGCGTTTTTCTCATTTTTCACAATATCCACTGTTATTCACTCTGCATGCATTTTACGTCCAATACTTCGCCAGTTTGCTGAATTCGTCCTGGAGACCACCGGCGCGCCATTTGCACCTGCATTCGTGGCCATTGCTCTCAGTATACCAGGTATTTATCCCTGTAAATCCCTCCTGCGCCTGGTTTTGTCTGTAAATTGCCGAGATAGCTTAGAAAACTAGAGAAACTTGCAGTT
>Ga0181464_1000526_pt2 | contig 15239 bp, 13 predicted proteins | sample InSIn2gowninarea_FD_119074 | JGI IMG/M metagenome (GOLD analysis project Ga0181464, IMG submission 119074) | Clean room microbial communities from NASA Spacecraft Assembly Facility at Jet Propulsion Laboratory, Pasadena, California, USA -... ...
AAAGATTACCTTGTTCTTAGTTAACAATTACTATAGTTCATTAACTTTAATATATTTAATAAAGAAAGTAAATAGACATGGATTTGTATAATGCACTTGAAAGATAGTAAAAAAAGATAAATTAATTTTATATTATTGTAATAACAAGAATAGTCTTAGTTCATGTTGGTAAACATGGTTTTATATTGAAAGGATCTTGATACACATGGTTTTGCAACAATAAAAATATAACTATGGATTATTACCATGCTTTTGTGAGTTTACACCCATGGTTTTACATTTTATTAAATACACTAATAGTATGATTCACAATAATAGTTATAGTCTTGCATGTGTTAAAGGAAAAATAGTTATGGTTTTGTAATTGACCATGCATTTAAAAATAAAATGGTTGATTGTGGTTATGAATTTCACTTTTATTTATGTAATTACTAGGAAGTGCTTTCATGTCAAGAGGTATAATAACTAGTAAAGATTGAATCCTTGAGATAAAGAGATCTAGATTCTCTCACATTATATTAGGATGAAAATCCATAATCTTCGAGGTTTTTATAATTGACATTTCAAGTAATCACGACATTAGAATTTTGACTAAAAATAGTGGTTGCACTGATGAAGTCATGACTTACCAAGATTATAGTAGTTTTAAACTAATCTCCTTTGTAGAAATTGAATGGTGGTTTATAACTAATACTATTGCAGGCAAGGAGTTCATTATATATAACTATTGTTACATGTAGAGTGATAAATTGTTAGATGTAGTTTTACAATGGACAACTTGGTTACTGAGATATATGGCTAACTTGTGATGATTTGATAATGGTGATGCATGAAGGGAAAGAAGGTTACTATGGTAAACAATCATGTCACAAGGATAGTGTACTCTAAGAACTATTAGGTAATGTGTTTGAGAAACATGATGACATGTCTAGTATATGGGCCTCTAGTTAATAATTCTTGAATGAATGATTATGTTTGACGTGTAAAATCTCAACAATAGACAAGGTATAAAATCCCTTGTTGCTATTGATTGAGGGATGAACTTCCTCATGAAATGTTTAATAAATAAATAATTGTTGGTTTTCCCCTTCAAGGTTTCTAGGGTAAAATTGGTGTTCATTTGTGTGTTTTCCTAATTGGTTATCTTGACGATATTGTCACCTTGCATGACGTTGGAAATTATATCATTCATCATGTTTTAATAAGCCTTCTATTGTAGCGGCTACAACCACCCTCCCAAATTTTACCTTAGCTTTCTTTTGGAGCCTCCCTACCGACCATCCTCAACAACATGTATTACACTGTCAAGCACATTAGCTTCAGTGATTTCATAGAGTCTTGTCAGCCTGCATGCAAGTTTGTTCCACCCCCTTCACAGGCTGCTTTCCAGACTTAGTGTTAGTTGCTGGTTGAGCAGTTCCTTATGGGAATTGTGCAATTCTGGAGGGGAACCAGCCTTCCCTCCAAAAGTTTTGCAAACCAAACTGGGCTCTAGAATTGTGCAATTCTTCCTAATAGTCTTCCTCTAAAAAATTGCGCAATTCATCCTAGGAAAATTGCTAAGCCCAAAAATTGCATAATTTTGGGCAGAAATCACCTTCTTCTCCTAGAAATTACGTAATCTCTCTGGGACAACCAGCCCACCAGCTAGCATAAATTATGCAAATCCACCCAGGACAACTTCTCAGTTCAAACATTGCAAGATACAGTCAGATAGGCTTTCTTGAGAAAATTGCGAGGTCTGACCCAAGACAACTGCTCAGCCTAGAAATTTCACAATCCTGGGAGACAGTGAACTGTTCCTCCTAGAAATTACATAATCCCTCTGGGACAACCATCCCTTCTCAACCCAAAAACTATGCAGATTTTCATCCTAGGCTCGCAGGCCGATGCATGTGTCTTCAGGTTAACCAATTCCATCTAGGACCGAGAAAAATTGATTTGCATGCATGGATTGCTTCTCCCGAGGCAGCATGCAAAGGCATCCCTTGATTCAGGGATGTATTTTTAGCATCTGGAGGTTACATGCAAGGATCATTTAAGAAACCTCTCGGTAAGTGTTGCTTTTCCTAGATTTGTGGCATGTATGTTACAACCTCGATTTTATAAAAACTCATCAATCAGATGATGCATATCTCATTCCTCACATTGACCTTATAGCTCTGACATCCCACATTGCATCTGAGACTTGTCAGCACATTCAGCTCAGTTGTTTCGTGGTAAGCCCGCTTTTCATGTCTCGTGCTGCGTTTCTGTTGCTTTTTGTGTTTTGCTTCGTGTGAGTGTTGTTTGCTTGATTTCAGTGAGTGCTTTCTTTCATTTTTATGTATGTTAGCTTTTAGAAGCACCGCTTCAGTTTTTGTTCACATCTCGTTGTTGTTGCATGCATGACACTGTTTTTGCATGAATGGTCGTCATTGTGATGACTCGCTTCACACACGTGCATGATTTCCCATTTTCTGAATCATGCACTTGCTATTTTCATGTATGATCATTCACTCTTGTTTTCACTCATCTCATCATGCATTTAGAATTCTCATGTTTTCAGTCGCCTATCGGCCGGCCTGTGCTACCTTGGCTTGAACCGTGTCTTACCCAAGCACTATGCATTTTCAGAAGTGAAGGCTCTACCTTCCCTCTAGAAACTATGCAAGTTTGGCCCAACACTGACCTCCAGGATTGAATAACATAATTCTTGGAGGAAGTGTCCTCCTGGCCCTAGAAACTGCGCAATGCAGTTCGCTGGTTGCATGTCACTACTGATTAAAATTGCACATTGCACAGTTTCAGTCCTTAACAGGCTAGGCTGGAATGTGCATTGTATAGTTCCAACAGTTAGTTAACCTCCTAATAGCTCAGACTATGTCTTGTGCAGTTTTGGCAGTCAGTCTCCCGATTTCTCGACAGAAATTGGGAAACCTTCACGATTAATCACACAGGTATGTTGCAAGTTAGTCCTCAAGTTTGTTTTGGTTTTTGATTGAAAAATTGCTTGCCATGAGTGTTGTTATATCTCAAGACATCACAGGTGTTTGTTTGTCTCTCAGCAACACAAGTGAAATGGCCTTCAAGAGTGCAGAGTCAAAGGACACCATTGAGAGCACAACGGGGGTTGCAACCAAGCAAGTGTCTATGAGCTTGCCTACCTATGAACACATTAAGTTTTTCATAGAGGACATCAAGATGATATGGCAGTAGCATCACAGCTAGTAGCACCATCATCAGCAGTAGAAGGCAACACACCCACATGCAACGAATGAAAGAGGAAGGTTGTTGACAACATAAAGGCAGAGCAAAGCTGCAAGTTCAAAGTAGATCCACTCATGAAGAAATTAGCTTTGGAGATTGAGGCTATGAGGTGAAAACGTGATAAGATGATCATGCGAGGGCAGAGAAAGGAATAGAGAAGGAGTTGCATGTGTTGAAGGAAGAAAAAGAGCTGCATAGATGAGAGAATGAGTTGTGTTAGGTTCCTATACCAATAGGAGTCATAATTTTGAATGACTAAGGTTAAACCTTGTAATATTGTACATATCTTTGCTTTCTACAAATGTTTTCTATATTAGTATGTCCTAAAAGAAAAATCAAAGGACAAAAAGAATAAGAGAAGCTCAAAAAATGAAAATATATGAACTCCAAAAACAAAAATATACCATGAAAGTGTGCAAGTCTAAATGCCACTACTATTTACTTTTATGCATAATAATGATTGTGTGTAGCTTGTTATTCATGCCACAATCCGTGGTAATCAAACTGTTTAATCTTGGTTATTTCATGCTTTGAATTTTATGTTTATAGTTAGAGAATAAAATCTGACCAAACAGTTTAATCTTGGCAGATCATAGATAGGTAGAGAAAATAAAAGGAGCTCATAAGCTTAATCTGAGCCCTTGGATGATATAAGGTTAGAAATAGATAGTTTGTTTTATAAAAGAAAATATAGGATAAGGGTTTGCTAGCCTAAATGCACCTAATGAAATGAAGAAAACATGTTAGGGTAAGAAATGGGTGAGTAGAAGAAAGGTTTATGAAGTATAAAGTTGATTGGATTAAAACACATGCATCAGGCTTAAACCTATGTGCTAATATGTATGATCAATTATGGAAGAAAAAACAAAGGTTTGCAAGTTAATGTCATTAACTCCCCCTCACTCATTTTCCCCTTACTTACTAATTTCCTATCCACAAGTATGTTCTAGTACTTTTAATCCTTCAAGTCAAAGAGGCTCAAAGCATTTCTATGACTTTTGGTGGGACTAGACCCTCGGCTTAATGACTTATCGACATCAAGTGTTAGAATCCTCTTCATAAAATTCATCCCCCCTTCATTTCCCTAATAAAACCCCTTTTCCTAAGGTTAAACTTCATTGCCTATGAAAAGTAAAAACCCCCATGTAAATCCTATTTCACCCAAAAAACCCACAAATTTTTTTTATCCTATGTATAAAGCGTATGCACAAACATTACCCTTTTACTTAGGGGAATATCCACTCCACCCATCACATTTCGTATTAATTTTTAATTTTATTATATAAATCCCAAAATACCTTTTCCCTTATATTAAATTAAATCCCTATGTAATACCTCCAACCCTTAGTTTTAATAAAAACTATATAATTCCCCCATATCCTGAAGAACCCCTTTTAACTCACCAACCCTCGGTGAAGTTAAGAAAATACCTCCGTTTAAACCCATGGTCCCACTTCTTTAAAAAACCTTCTGATCAATTTAATCCCATGTTTAACCTATAATTAATCACAAACCACTTGTGGTTAAAGCCTCGAGCCCCCTAAATTTTTTACCCATCCTGTCTGTGCTATTTCACCACCTGACTGTCGTCTGATTGTCAATGCCCAAATCCGATGATGCATAACCATATTGGGCTCACCTGACGCCCGACCATTACCCGAATAATTAAACCCCGTCGTTAAGCCCTGCCCGATCATTTTAACATGTCATTAACCTATTAATAAATCCCAATCCTCTGAGGATTAAAGCTCTGGTCCCCCCCTCGAAGCCCAAGATTTTATCACCAATGCACCTCCCTCACCCGACTATCATCAGATCACCATCCCTCTCATCCAATGGTCCACAACCATATCGATCGCACTCGATGGCTGATCATTTTTCCCCCGAACCCCAAAGGCTACATGTCAATCACTAGAGTAGATCGGGAGACCCCTCCCAAATACCACACAACCCTCATAAGCAGTGCGACAGATTGGGAAACCACCTCCCCCCTCAACCTGATAAACCACCTATTGTTCATAATACGAATATCCCCACCAAATTTAAAAAGTTTCCTATTAAAACCATGAAAACCCTCATTTTCATTCCTTTTTCCCCATTTCACAGTAAAACCTATCAAACCCTTCCAGCACCACCCTAAACCTCTGCGACACAATTTGACCTCCGATTACTTTCAAAACATTGCCATGACTCCTTTCCCAAACATCCATGTGCAATAAAGCCATCAATTGAATTTCCTGCCAACCTGTGTTTTCTTAATGATTGTTGTATTTTGCAGGTAATTAGCAGAAGACCAGAGCTTGGATAAACAGTTTTGATACTAGTCACAAAACTTGTTTACTCCAAGACTCAAAAGGAAATTTATTAAAAAACCTTCGTTAAGAAGAAAAAGAAAATTATACACAGAACATAGAAGAAATCATTCACACAGAGACATTGGCTGTCAAAAAAGAGGAACCAGACAGAGTATACAGTTAGAAGACAAATAGATAAAACATACAGAAATTTGACCAATATCCAAGCTACTAGATGCTAATACATAGAAAAAAACGAAATAAATTATTGTTGAAATATACAGAAAAAGTTAAATTGTACAGTAAAAGTGAAAACACAGTAAAGGATAAAGACAGGTTATCAAAGTCAAAGAGTATCAGATGAAAGCCTGAAAGATTAAACAACAAAGAGCATAAAGGGCTAGAAATCAAACCATAAAGGCCAACAATACCAAAATAAATGGGACATCATGAAAGCAGTTCAATAGCTGTCTCTATCTTCTTGCAAGAAGATATTTTTATTTCTTAGATTAAATCTCAAGTTAGGTTGAGATATTTTGTAATAAAACTTTTGTATAAATACTTCACAATTCGGAGTATGTTGTGTGGATTCTTAGACATTTCTATAGACTTCTTGATCAAAAGACTGTAAAGTTATTGGATCATTGACTGTGCCAACAAGCTGGATTGATGAATAAAGACAAGATATTTCACAGGATTCATGTGTTGAGCGAAGTGCAGACAAGCATTTTCTCATGTTGTTGTTATCTTTCTTAAGTTTTTTCCACAATATTTAATGTATTTTTGAATTTGAATGCTATATCTAGAACAATATCTCAGAATTTGTTTAATTACATTATGTTTTAATAGTTAGGCATATAAATGTTTTCTATTGATATCTAAGTTAAGGAATTTTAAATTTCTCCCTAGTTTAGGTTGTTTCTTTATAATTTATATCAAAGGATTCTTAATTTCCCTTTGTTTTCAATTACCCTATGTTCCTTGTTTAAGTTTCGGTATGAGAATTCTTAATTTCTCTATCACCCTGATTAAAACCATTTCACCCCTCTACCCCAAAGACCTACACTCTACTCTACTAGCTTGCCCTTTTAAGATTCCCTTTAGTGAGTTAATCTAGTTCTGTTGCCATTCTATTGACTCCATAGCCCAATGGTCTAGAGACATCATTGTATCCATCTACTTTAAGGATCCCACCACCCAATCTTCAATACAAATCAAAAATGCCTTGAACATTCATAACTAGCCTAAAATTCAAATAAACAAAGATAAATCATATAGAGAGAGCCCTCTTTGAGCATAGGTTGGCTAGAGCCTATGCCCAAAAGTTGGTTTGTAGTTACCTAGGTGATTTATTTCTTTAACCTTGAGAAAATACTGAGTGATAACATAGTGGCGACCACACTGGGGAAGACTAAAATTTTCTTCAGAAATATTTTACAAGTTCAGATATGATCTATGATGGTGGACAGTGATTAGACACATAAAGGTTAAAATCATCCACCTGGTGACTCCAAATCAATTTCACAATCAAGACTCCACTGGAGGAATGAACCCGAAAGAACAATATGAAAAGATCATGCTTTTAACTTGGATTGTTATCCAAGACATTATGTTCTTTCTCATCAATAAAGTTTTTCAATGTATATTATATTTTAGAGAAGATCTTAGATTAGTTTTTAATTATTTTCCTTTGAAAATTGTAAATATAATATCTCCTTACACATTTGAGCAGCTCTCTTCTGAATCTTATGAATATCATTTTCCAATTGAGGAGCATCGAATAGTCAAGACTAATCATACAATCCCTATACATATTCATGTACCTTATAAAATTCCTAATAGATATAAGCCACTCATCTTACCTCCTACACTCCATGCTTTCCCTAACAATTATTACAAGTATATCCATAGGTTTGATGGAGAAGATGGTAAATCACTACCCAAAAACATATTCAAGGTTTTGAGAATTATTTGGACTTATTTGAGATTGATGAAGATGATGTTATTATCAGACTTTTTTCTCTCTCTCTTTGCAAAGTAGAGTAAAGAGTTGGTTCAAGAATTTACCTATTGGAAGCATCTCAAATTTCCAACAGTTTGTCAAATTTTTCCTTGATCGATAGGAAATCAAGGTTAATATTTTTGTAATCATAGAAGAATTTAATCAATTAAAAAGACAGCCAAATGAAACAATACATCAATTTTCTGACAGATTTAATCAAGTCTATTAGTCAATGCCATCAATTATAAGACCTCCTCCTAATTCAAATATTTTGCATTATCCAAAAGCATTTGATCCAGAAATAGAATTTCAGCTAAGAGAAAGAAAACCCTCAACATTGGAACATATGCAAAACATTGTAGTAGATGTAGAAGTTAATATGCAAATTAGAAGACAAAAGTTGAAAGCAAAAGCAGAAAAAAAACAACGTTGCAGAGGTAAAACTTGACATTTTGGTAAGAAAAATAGAGGAAAGAATACAAAAGATCACCACAGAAGATAAGGTTTTTGCTCAAAATCACCATGACACATTTGTTTCACAAAAAGAAGAGGTTGATAGTCATGAACACATTCTTTCTAATTCCAACTACCATAGATCAACAGATAGATTTATAGAGCAATATGTGGAGAGGAAATCTACTGATCTAATGTGTATGTTTGATGACATTACTTCTTTCCATGATTTTCCTAAATATGATCAGTATGATGATAATTATGTTCTTCACATCCAAACTAACTTTACAGAGCAATCAGAAACTAGTTTGGGAAATAAAGGAATTCAGTTTCAGCAGCTTGAAAAAAGTGATCATCTAATTCATATCAGCTATGAAAGTGAGGAAGAAAGTGCAAAAAATTTGGAAATAAGTGAAGCTTCTTTGCCTCTTTGTTTTGAATCATTTCAGTTTTTAAAGGAAATGTGATATAAAATCTCTAAAGAAAAGGATGAGCAGCTTGTAGAAATCTATGAAGTTCCATTCAAACCTATATGCAATAAGCTTCATCAATCCTTCCAAGTTTTTTATGATACAATAGCTGATATGTTGGATAATGAATGTAATCAGAAATTTTATCCATTAACCAACTATGAGAGTCAAAATAAAGATGATAAAGGTTTCACCAGACATACATTTCAATCAGTAGAAATATCATCACAAAGCTTATCTGAAAATCTGCAGGGTGTTAAAGATAAAAATGACATTTCAGTTTCATGGCATGGAGGCCATCTAGAACAATTGTACAGTTGCTTAAATTAGTTGAACAATAGTGTATATATTTCGAAAGATCATTTTGTACACTTTTTAGATTTCACAAAGTAAATCAAGTATTTCCTTATCTTCTCATTGGTTGACAAAGTTATAATTGGCTTTAGAATCTCAGTTTTAATCACAAACAAACACAAGTAACAAAATCCACTAATGTGTCTGATGCTTGAATGGTTTCATTGGTTGTTTCATTTTACCTAACCAATAGTTGGACAACTGATTAGAGTAAGTAGGTAGGATTTTAGTTTGAATAAATTTAGTTTTTCAGCGGCAAGTTTATTTCAGATCAAATTTTAGTACAACATGTGTCAGACTTCAGTTTGCAGAAAAGGGTGTATTTTCAGTTCATGAGTTTCAGTCACAGAGATTATACAACAAAGCATATACATGTTTAGGATTGTCCCAATGGATCAGGCTACTGGTCGATGGTGTTCTTAACATCTCACAAGGAGATGCCATCCCCATATGAAGCCACTGTTAGGTTTCTATACCAATAGGAGTCGTAATTTTGAATGACTAGGGTTAAGCCTTGTAAAATTGTACATACCTTTGTTTTCTACAAATGTTTTCTATATTAGAATTAAAAAATGTAAAGAGGGTATGTCCTAAAAGAAAAATCAAAGGACAAAAGGAATAAGAGAAGGTCATAAATGAAAATATATGAACCCCAAAAACAAAAATAGACCATGGAAGTGTACAAGTCTAAATGCCACTACTATTTACTTTTATGAATAATAATGATTGTGTGTAGCTTGTTATTCATGCCACAATCCATGGTAATCAAACTGTTTAATCTTGGTTATTTCATGCTTTGAATTTTATGTTTATAGTTAGAGAATAAAATTTGACCAAATAGTTTAATCTTCGTAGATCATAGATAGAGAAAATAAAAGGAGTTCATAAGCTTAATCTGAGCCCTTGGGTGATATAAGGTTAGAAATAGATAGTTTATTTTATATAAAAAAAAAAAGATAGGATAAGGGTTTGCTAGGCTAAATGCATCCAAATAAATGAAGAAAACATGTTAGGGTAAGAAATGGGTAAGTAGAAGTAAGGTTGCTGAAGTATAAAATTGATTGGATCAAAACACATGCATCAGGCTTAGATATGTGTGCTAATATGTATGATCAATTATGGAAGCAAAAGCAAAGTTTTTCAAGTTAATGTGATTAACTCCCCCTTACTAATTTTCCTTTTACTTACTAATTTCCTATCCACAAGTATGTTCTAGTACTTTTAATCCTTTAAGTCAAAGAGGTTCAGAGCATTTTTATGACTTATGGTGGGATCGGACCCTCGGCTTAATGAGTAATGGACATCAAGTGTTAGAATCCTCTTCATAAAATTCATTCCCCCTTCATTTCCCTAATAAAACCCCTTTTCCTAAGATTAAACTTCATTTATTATGAAAAGTGAAACCCCCCATGTAAATTCTATTTCACCCCCACAAAAAACATTTTATCCTAAGTATAAAGCGTATGCACAAACATTACCTTTTTACTTAGGGGAATATCCACTCCGCCCATCACATTTCATATTAATTTTTAATTTTATTATACAAATCCCATAATACCTTTTCCCTTATATTAAAGTAAATCCCCTATGTAATACCCCCAACCCTTAGTTTTAATAAAAACTATATAATTCCCCCATATCCCAATGAACCCCTCTTAACTCACCAACCCTCGGTGAAGTTAAGAATATCCCTCCATTTAAACCCATGGTCCCACTTCGTTAAAAACCTTCTGATCAATTTAATCCCATATTTAACCTATAATTAATGACAAACCACTTGTTATTAAAGCTTAGGCCCCCCTAAACATTTTCCCCATCCAGTCTGTGTTATTTCACCACCTGATTGCTGTCCGATTTTCAGCACCCAAATCCGACAATGCATAGCCATATTGGGCTCACTTGACGCCCAACCTTTACCCGAATAATTAAACCCCACCATTAAGCCCCACTCGATCATTTTAACCCATAATTAACCTATTAATAAATCCCAATCCGCAGAGGATTAAGGCTCTGGGCCCTCTCGAAGCCCAATATTTTATCACCCGCGCACCTCCCTCACTTGACTACCTTTAGATCACCATCCCCCTCATCCAATGGTCCACAGCCATATCGGCCGCACTCGATGGCTGATCGTTACCCGCAGGATAAAGTGGTTTTCCCCCAAACCCCAAAGGCTACGTGTCATTCGCTGGAGTAGATCCGGTGACCCCTCCCAAGTACCGCCCGACCCTCATAAGCGGTGAAACGACCTGGGAAACTGCCTCCTTGCTCAACAAGATAAAACACCTATTGTTCATAATATGAATTTCCGTGCCAAATTTAAAAAGTTGCCCATTAAAACCCAGAAAACCCTCGTTTTCATTCCTTTTGCCCCGTTTCATAGTAAAACCTATCAAACCCTTCCGATGTGACCCTGAACCTCTATGACACAATTCGACCTCTGATTAATTTCAAAACATTGCCACGACTCCCTCCCCAAAGATCCCTGTGCAATAAAGCTATCAATTGACTTTCCTGCCAACCTGTGTTTTTTTAATGATTGTTGTATTTTTCAAGTAATTAGCAGAAGACCAGAGCTTGGATAAAAAATTTTGATACTAGTCACAAAACTTGTTTACTCCAAGACTCGAAAGGAAATTTATTAAAAAACCTTCATTAAGAAGAAGAAGACAATTATACACAGAACAGAGAAGAAATCATTCGCACAGAGACAATGACTGTCAAAACAAAGGAACGAGACATAGTATACAGTTAGAAGACAAATAGATAAAACATACAGAAAGTTGACCAATATCCAAGCTACCAGATGCTGATACATGGAAAAAAACAAAATAAATGAATGTTGAAATACACAGTAAAAAGTTAAAATGTATAGTAAAAGTAAAAGCACAGTAAAGGATAAAGACATGTCATCAAAGTCAAAGAGTATCAGATGAAAGCCTGAAGTGAATGAAGCCTCCAGCGTGAAAGATCAAACAACAAAGAGCATAAAGGGCTAGAAATCAAACCATAAAGGCCAGAAATACCAAAATAAATGGGACAACATGAAAGTAGTTCAATACGTGTCTCTATCTTCTTGCAAGAATATATTTTTATTTCCTATATTAAATCTCAAGTTAGGTTGAGATATTTTGTAACAAAAATTTTGTATAAATACTTCACAATTCGGAGTATGTTGTGTGGATTCTTAGACATTTCTATAGACTTCTTGATCAAAATACTGTAAAGCTATTGGATCATTGACTGAGCCAGCAAGCTGGATTGATGAATAAAGACAAGATATTTCACAGGATTCATGTGTTGAGCGAAGTGCAGACAAGTATTTTCTCATGTTGTTGTTATCTTTCCTAAGGTTTTTCCACAATCTTTAATGTATTTCTGAATCTGAATGCTATAACTAGAACAATATCTCATAATTTGTTTAATTACACTCTGTTTTAACAGTTAGGCATATAAATGTTTTCTACTGATATCTAAGTTAAGGAATTCTTAATTTCTCCTTAGTTTAGGTTGTTTCTTTATAATCTATATCAAAGGATTCTTAATTGCCCTTTGTTTCCAATTAACCTCTGTTCCTTGTTTAAGTCCCAGTCTGAGAATTCTTAATTTCTCTCTCACCCTGATTAAAACCATTTCACCCCACCTGCCCCAAAGACTTGCACTTTACTCTACTAGCTTGCCCTTTGAACATTCCCTTTAGTGAGTTGATCCAGTTCTGCTTCCCTTTTGTTGTCTCCATAGCCCAATGGTCTAGAGACATCATTCTATCCATCTTCTTTAAGGATCCCATCACCCAATCTTCAATACAAATCAAAAACCCCTAAACATTCATAACTAGCCTAAAATTGAAATAAACAATGCTAAATCATATAGATAGACCCCTCTCGAGCATAGGTGGGCTAGAGCCTATGCCTAGAAGTTGGTTTGTGGTTACCTCCGTGATTTCTTTCTTTAACCTTGAGAAAATACTGAATGATAAAAAGTTGCAACAAGAAAAGGTACAATAGGGGGCACAACATGCATAGACGGATGAAACTGCACCCATACAAGTTATAGATCCACCCAGCAGCTAGCACGAAGCATAAATTGTGAGCATTGTTGTTGATCGCATGCAAGGGAATTTAGCAACATGCATGTCATTGTGCATACGCATTTGATCCCACCCTTTGGCACACTCACTGAGGTGAAGACAAGAAGCATGTCTGAATGGAGCTAAACATGTATTTTACAATTTGATGCGCATGTCATCAACACACGCTTGGAGATCAACACAGACACTATGCATCAGTATGTTGTTGGTCCAATTGCGCTCAAGACAACCATGCACATTCTATCAAATGAGTTGGACATATGATCCATATCAGTTTACCTAGATGTGACAGAGGCAAGAGTTCAATTTCAGTAGGATGTCACCATTGAGCGCACGGACACCATCACAGATGACCAAGCTTGGCATCAACTCACCACCATTGACCATCACAAGGATGTCAAAGAGTTGGTATCACCACAACGATCTAAGTGTCAGCAATGTCTTGCATGGCTTACTCAAGCCATTTCGTCTTACATGGACACGTGCAATTTAATGTAACGTCTTGTCAAGTGGAAGATCAAGTGTCGATGGTTGAATGTAACAATCATAGAGTAGTTGAAGAGTCATGAGGATAGATGAACGGTCATAAAGGGGAATGTCAAGGGTCACCCCACCCTTTGTTATAAATAGTCCCTCATAACTCATTTTATAGGCTTTTGGTCAGCCAAGATTCCAACTGGAGTATCTTAGAGAGAGCTTGGATAGTATTGTAACGAGCCTTGGCTTCTCCACTGTGCAAAGCCAGTATGTCTCTTTGGAGGAGTAGGCAGTTGTGATTGTAACATTCCGCTATTGGGACTAGTGGTTGGACATGGATGTATTGTATGGTTGGAACTTAAACTTCTTAATATAATATAGCCAACATGTTTCATGCATATGTTGTATTGTATTCTAGCTATCTTGTTTACTCTAAATGATATATGTATTTGTTTGCTTACACATGCATGTATGGACTATTCTGTATAAGTATGTATGAATCTTACTGAAATGTGTTGATTGGTTTAACCATCACTTTGGATTTCTTGCTAACTTTCTTTCCAGTTTGTGATGCATCTTCGCTTGTGTGTTCCCTTCCAAGCCGCGTGCTATCACAGGTTTCCAAGGGGCCTACTCACCCCACCTTCCGTGTGTTAGAACCATTCATTCACCTTCCTTGACTTGCTTCCACTATCACACCCTTACTACGAACAGGGACATCTTACTTGCCTCTGTGCAAAATTGCAGTCAAGGTGTCACCATACGACCCACTATTGGGACTCCTACAACAAATGACCTGAGGCCTAATTGGGACTTCTTACCAGGGAGATCCCCTGACATGTTGGCAGGTCCAACACCGTCAACATTTTTGGCACTAGAAGGAGGGCCATATGACAAGTTGTGTCCTCTCATCTTGTTTTGAACCTTTTTTCATCTATCATGGATTTTGTTACACTCATCCCTCCATGATGTCTTTTGCATGCCAAACCTCTCCACATCACGAGGGAGTTCAAAGATCTCTTATCCGAATTCACGTATGATGGTGAAGGTGAAGTGGCCTAGCTTGTGTTCTTACATGACTTCTTTTCCATGCTTGATGAGGAAGATGGATGCTCTAACGAACAGGTCAGTCTGTTGCTTGCACATGCACTTCATGAATCCCCACGATGATGGTGCTACAGCCTACTGGCTGACAGCATGCACTCACTTGAGCATTCATGTGATCTCATTGAAGATACTTTCCATTGTTTTGATCTAGAACATCTTGACCAAAAACCGTTACAACAATGGAAGGCTCCGCATGAATTGCCTATGGATTTTTGGCAAAGCTTCTGTGATTTGCAGTTTCAAGCTCCAAAAATCCAGATGAAATTTCCTTATCTTTGGGATAGATTTTAGTATTATCTTAACAAATTAGTCCATCCCAAGAAGAAGTTTGAGCCCAAGCCTCTCTCAACATACTTCAGTGATGGAGCTGTGCAATCACAAAAGGATACAGTCACTGTCAAAAGTGAATGTCTGTCATCCCCTCATTAGACAAATCCACCACTGTAGAGTGATGTGGGAGAACGGGCACACACATCTATTCAACTGTCACATCTTCCCAACATCATTTCACTTAATTTTTGTGCAGATTTGGTTGTGAGGCCATTGAGTTGTCATATGCAATTTGTACCACAACCTCCGTCTTCGTACTCGGATGATCCTCCAAATGATATTATCTTGTGTTTCAAAAATTTCCTGATCGAAAGTGAAACCAACCTCAGGATAGCGAAGGCCTGACATAACCATTAGCTTGGGATGAAATTCCTTGACAGTCTGGGGGTTTTCGACTTCATCGTTACATAGAT
>Ga0181464_1000726_pt1 | contig 15234 bp, 13 predicted proteins | sample InSIn2gowninarea_FD_119074 | JGI IMG/M metagenome (GOLD analysis project Ga0181464, IMG submission 119074) | Clean room microbial communities from NASA Spacecraft Assembly Facility at Jet Propulsion Laboratory, Pasadena, California, USA -... ...
ATTAATTAATTAATTAATTAACTTAATATAATTAATTAAAATAAATAAATTACTTTGTTTTAATTAATTAATTAAACTTTTGAAGTGAAAGACCCCTTTTTCTTTATGCTTCCAAGGGTCCGGAGGGTTTTATTTGTCTAATCAGAGGAAGCCAATTTCCACTGATTTCACTCCCATTGTCCCTGTTGAGGTTCTGACGGAATTTCATAATTTCAATGGCCTCTCTGATTTTTCTTTTATGATAGTTGTCCTCTCTAGCAATTACCTTGGCGTCTTCCAAACACACATGATGTTTGGTCTTGGACGAGTGCTCAGCAAGGGCTAATGTACGGGATCTTTCATTCTTTATGTCAGCAGCGTGCTCTTTAAGTGTTATTTTCAGAGACCGACCTGTTTCCCCAATATAACTCTTGCCACATGAGCAATCAATCTTGTACAGGCCCTTGAGTTGTTGTCGATCAATGTTATCCTTAACCGACCTCATCATTTGCCTTATCGTTCCACATGTTGTAAACTGAGTGTCTATGTTATTCTTCCTTAAAATTTTTGCAATCTTATCTGTAACCCCTTGGATGAATGGAAGGTAAACTTTCCCTTGATTTTCTTTCTTGTCTTTAGGGGGATGCTTAGAGAGGGCCCTATCCTAAGCCCTTCTTATAGCTCTCTTGATACTCCACTCTCTGTATCCAATGTTTTTGAAGACAATGGTTAAGTGATCAATCTCATCCTTTAGGTGATCAGGGTCAGAAATCCTGAAAGCCCTCACAGCTAGGGTGTTTAAGATGCCAAATTTTTGGGATGGATGATGATAAGAGTCAGCATGAAGATAGCTATCAGTATGAGTTTTCTTCCTGTAGACCTGGTGTCCCAAAGTACCATCCTCTTTTCTACTGATCAGAACGTCAAGAAAGGGGATCTTACCATTCTCCTCAAGCTCCATAGTAAATTTGATTTCGGAAGATATAGAGTTAAGATGATTGAAGAAATTCTCAAGCTCTGCCTTACCATGAGTCCAATTCAGGTTGGTGTCATCAACAAATCTTTTCCACCATGCTGGCTTCAAGTGGAATGAGTCAAGGGCTTTTCTTTCAAAGTGCTCCATGTATAGGTTGGCGACAATAGGAGAGAGCGGGGAACCCATGGCGACTCCAGAAATTTGTTCATAATAGTGATCTTGAAAACTGAAAAAAGTGGACCGCAAACAGATTTCTGCAAGCTTCGCTGTTCCGGGGTCGGTGGCCATCTTTATAACATGAACAGCTTCATCAAGAGGAATCTTTGTAAACAAGGATACGACATCAAAGCTTACTAGAATATCATCTTTATCGACCCTTTTTATTCCTAATAAGCTTTAAAAAATCACTTGAGTCTTTTATAAAAGAGTCTGTGTTACCAACCAGAGGTCTTAGGATCTTAGCTACATACTTAGCTAATTCATAGGTAGGGGAACCAATGGTATTAACAATTGGTCTAAGAGGGACCCCTTCCTTATGGATTTTTGGTAATCCATAGATTCTAGGAATAACCTCACAGGAGGGAATTAGCTTCTTTTTTATTTTATCTTCCAGGTTGGTTTCCATGATGGCTTTCTTGACCTGCTTTATCACCTTGGGAATAGGGTTGGAGTTGACTCTTCTGTAACTTCCATAACTCAAATGCTCATTCATTTTATGAATGTAATCTTCCTTATTTAACACAACGGTGGCTCCACCTTTATCAGCTTTAAGAACAACTATCTTATCATTATTTCAAAGGGATCTAAGAGCCTCTCGCCCCTCTTTATTCAGGTTACTCTTTGGGTGTTTAGACCTCAACATAGCTAGGGAACATTCTTGTCTTAACATCTCCCTGTTGTTTGCTAAAAGACCTTGAGTCCCATTCTCAATGTTGCAAATGATGCTTTCAAAAGGAATGTTCTTAGGTGAGACCGCAAATCCCAATCCTTTGCTCAGGATTTTGATTTCTTCAGAGTTGAGCATTATGGATGTGAGATTCATGACTCTCTTATCATGCTTATTCGGAGCAATGGGGTTCCCAATAGCAAACCTATCATTGTCAGAATTATCACTGGTAGCATTATCATTCTTAATAAATCTATAGCTTGTATTAGCACCAGCATCAAGATCTTTACCTTCTAAGTTGCTTCCATTCTTATATCTATTATAATCATCCATGATTCTTTTATCATCTACGTTAATGATCTTCGTATCTTTAATTTCAACATCCTTACTAACGAATTCTGAAGTGATGGCAATGTTATTAGTGCTAGGGCAGCCTTCAATGCGCTTCATCTCCTTGCTGCTGGACTCACCATAAATAAAATTATTAATGTAATTTGACCTGACATGGCAGGGAGTTTGTTTAGCAGTGTCATGGAAGCAAATAGTTGTTGGTCATGCTACAAAAAAAATTTAGAGGTGCATTGTCCATTTTTCAAACACCACCATCCATACGTGAAGTTGAGAGAAGGGTAAGCCTAACAAATTATGTGTTGAATATCAAACAAAGAGAAAAAGTGTAGATGCAAAGGGAAATGAACTAATTCAAATAAAGGCAATCTAATAAATTGAAAGTTGAAATTATTAGTTACACAAAGCTCTTTAAATTTTCTATCATACCTTTCCCATTAAAGATCATATCAGAATCTGATTTTATACTCGCTATAATACCAATATGATGACCAATATTCGTCATGTAACTTACCAATATTCATCACTTAATTTTTAAGCTATCAATATATAAAAAAATGAACATGTTCCAAAAACATATGCAACATTGAACAAATTTAAAATAGTAAACCTTGATAGTCAAGATAGTACAAATTTAGAAAGGAATAGTTATGCATGATTAATTTAATTGGAATAGAAGTTGTAATCTCACAATACCAAACATGAAGGATATCTCTAGGGACTTGCATATTAAATGAGATATCCCTTTCCAATGTCTTCAAAAATAGTCTTTAATTATTTTCTAAGAACTTCCAAAATTTGTCATTTGAACAGGTACCATTCTCTTTGGAGAGGGCTCTCCTTTCTAAGAGGCAATCCTCCAGTACCAGATGGTACCACATACCACTCCTTTGAGACGAGAAAAACACTCCATGGACTAGCTCTTCTTCTAGCACTTCAAGGTAGTCATATATTACAAGTTTCTTCTTTTCATCCTCTGATGGTAGAAATAACCCAGAAGAGAGCAATGTTTTCTCCTCTTCAGGTGATAGGCCAGGGGGTTATTGATACCTCACAAGATAATTTTGTAGAGATATAGATATACAAGTTCAGAATAAGTGCTTAGCCCATGTGGATTGATCCTGATAGTATATTTGTGTAAAGTGCAAGTGATTTCAGTTCTCTTAATGATCTAAATGAAGAAGGGGTTCTTCTAGTAATCCTCATTTATGCAAGCCCCAAAATAATAAGATTCTTATAGTTGCCAATTTCAAGAGGAAGTTCACCTTCAATGTTTGGATTCCCACATCCACCAAGAACTTTCAAGTTCTATATCCTCCCAAGCTCTGGTAGTATCTTAATTATATCCACTCAGTTGGTTATTAAATATAATAAATAATTAAATCGACCAAAGTGGAGAAATTGCTAAGCTTTGGAGGGAGGCTCCTTCAAGTTCATTGTGCTTGAGAATAAGGGTCTGGAGATTCTTGAGGTTACCAATTTAAGAGGGTATACTTCCTATTAGTCTATTTCTACATAGATCTAACAACACAGAGTTATTGTAATCTCCATTCTCTCTTGGAAGGGTACCAATGAGATTGGTCACATGCATTACAAGTGATCAAAGAGATTTAAGAGTTGCAAACTACAGACGAAATTTACCTAAGAGTTCTGTGGAATCTAGAAATATACCCTTAACCAAGTATTTAAAAGAACATGAGATGCCACTCCATTTGCAGATATTTTGGTCTCCAGGATTTAGGATTCCATGTACTTAGTGTTCATCTTTTGGTGCCATTCAATGTATGCATTCCTGAAAACAGTACTTGGCCTTCTAGATTTAGGCCCATTGATGTCCATTCTGAGAGCAAGATTGCATAGCTAGCCCAAAACCTCCATTATGAATCTTAAATTTACTACACATATGGAAAAAAATAGACAAGCTTGCAACTATTATCCTAACTTTGTCTAGGTCCTAAGATAGAATATCTACAGAAGCAATGATGAAAGTGATAACACAATATTCAATGCCTAGTGTACCAAATATATACAAAACCAACGATGAATGAAATATATCTACTGCCCATTGTGTACATGTTTAAAATTCAATGAACAATGAAGAATTCATCTTTGATTTCCTTTTTTACCTTGTCTCATCAATGGAAAGCCTACATTTATGGCCCACACAAATGTAAGTGTATTACCTACCTAGTTCATTCCCCTATTCTGCATATTATTCCAAGTTGCAAGATTTCTTAGATTCAAGAATTTTATAGAGATGAGGGCATGTATGCAAACCCATCATAAACATTCATACTACTATGTTATGCTTTGTCAAATTTCTATGATCCGATGGCACTCTTGTTTTTTAGTCTTGTGCAACAAACATAAAGCTTGTATTTTGAGAGAAATAATCCCATGTTTTAGTTTCTCCTTTATGTGGTTTAGTTATCATTATTTGAATCTCAAGAGGTGAGTGAACAACCCAAGTAATAACATTTGAAACCTCCAAGTCAATGTCTACATGGATTGGCTTGTACATTGATGTTGTCACTAGTAACAATTGTCTTGTTGTGTTGTCATCATTAGCATAGTTATTAAAAAAAATGCTTTCTATTAGCACATATAAATACTCCAATAACTTCCTAACATGGACCTCATTCCATAGATCCATACACTCTTCTTGTAGTGTGTAGTCAATAGAGAAGTTGTAGAGTATGCCAGTGTAGCTCTAGCTAGGTATTTTGGATAGAAATTGGCATATACTTTGTATATAATGTTCGTCTAAAATTATAATAGTGATTAAGACATCATGCAACGAATGTTCATAAATGAATAAAAGCTTAAATATCAATGTACTAATGAAGTTTTGTACTAGTTTTCTTGGAATTTTATAATGCAGGATCCTCTATTTCTTAAGCATTCGAGAATTATTCTCATATCTACATTCTTATATGTTTTCTGGGATATAATAGTAATAACTTAGTAAAATTGAAAGCCTTGCAAGATGTGCTATTGATTTCCTAGACTCAAGCCCAGACCAAACTTATGAGGTGGTAGATTCTCAACTTGCTATACAGATAATCAAATGAATCCTAGAATGCACCTAGACTAGAAGAATGTATTTCATTTTAATACATGAAACACTACTAATATGACTGTCATTTCTTGTTGCTTCCATCTTGATGATTATCCGAACCCACATCAGAGGAACATGAAATAAAATTACAGATAAATTAGATAATCATGTAAGTGTATCATCATATTTGAAATTGTTATCCTCATGGAATCCCTTTGAAGACTGTCCCATCAAATAATAATGTTGGACTATATCTAAAAGATAAAAGTTTTCCTTACCAATCTCTTTTTGTCTTATTCCTTCATAATATTTGTTTGTAATTCTTAGTCTGTCATTGGCCTATGTGGCACAATTTTTAGGTTTTAGTTTTTATATCAACAAGAGGAAACTTGTCCTCTTATATTTTAAAAGGGTTGACACTTTAGGTTAGATATACCTTTCCGAATGACATATAAGTCTATATCACTAGGTCACAATACTTCATGTTTTCATGAAACATAAAATGTTTTCTCCATAAAGAGAAAGCTTAGCAAACAAATTTTAGGCCATGTAAATCCTTTGACAATTCTTAAAGTGTGTTGATAATGTTCTAAATTCCAAATCATTAGTATCATCTTGGTATCGATCCCTAATAATACCTTTCCATTTCTAATTACTACCTATTTTCCTTCATTTATGACTTCATTTTCTATTTGAATTTAATCTACGCCTTATGGATATAAGAAACATTTTTGAGAGATCGTATTTTCTTTTAAGTGTATTGAAAAATTATGTATTTGAATTAATGCAACGACCAATACCCTTCAAAGGAGAGTGTTTCTTCCCCATGTAAAGTTCTACATCAAAAGGATATTTTTCCCGATATGATATTTTTTTCCCAAAGGCATTAGATTGTATCCTATGCAAATTGAGTAAAAAGTATACTTCCCATGTTTTTTTTATTTTATGATGATATGTATTTGTTATTTTTTTAAACTGACAAACTGAACCAAATTTGAAATATGTATATTTTAAAAAAATAACATAAGAACACATAAGAAAATATGGAATTATAAATCAATGAAAATGAAGGGGAATTTTTACCTTACCACAATAACTTAAACAAACTCAACTAGCATATGATCCAAAATATGTATTAGATATATAGGTATTTCAACTATTTCAAGTTGTCTCTAGAGAAACTTCTATGAGGTGGAAAAGAATGATGAAGGAGATTATCATGCTATGAAAAAAGAAGGAAAAGGAATTTGTCTACACTAATTGCATGGGTTTAGCTATGGATAAACTACAATTTGCTTGCTTAAGAAAAAGTGAGGACCGATTGGACTCAATGCAAACTAGTTCTTCAACTTGTTACTATAAATGTCCAAATGGGAGAATAGGTGGAGTATCCATAAAAACAAAGTAAGAAATAAAATACATATGACACATCATTTATACTTCAGTAGAAAATTGTCGCATTTAAAGAAGTAAATAATAAACTATGAGAACTAATGGATATGCTATATACTCTTAATGTTCTCCTGAATTGATAGCTAATGAATTTGACAACTGTGTGCAATGGATTCCAGATTCAAAAGGTACTTAATAAGTACTTGTTGGAGAAGAATAACTCCACATTTTATCCTTGGGAAGTATCTCCCCTTGTACCTGGTTTCGATTTGGTTGTCTTATACATTCGGTACTTATTGGTTCGGTCAATGGCTATTCTATGTCGTGTATTGATAAGCTAAGTGTGCAACACCTTCCAGGTTTATAATAAACAATCCTTAAATGTGGATATCTGTAATTTTTCACTGATCACCTCAAATTTGCTCATGAGTTCCCCCCTTTAAATAGCTTATAATTATTTCATTATTTCATTCAGTATAGCTATTAGCCCCATAAGTGCACCCACCATTGTAATGATCACACAAATCTCTTAGGATTTACACACAACTAAGCACGATAGTTGAGCCAAAATTTGAATTGTCCTCTCATATAAAATTTTGTGAGGTCCAATTGGGACCTCATACCATAGAGAGTGACAAACTATTGTTGGGAATTTTTATGCTATCATAAGATATGTGAATTATGAAATCGAGTTCCATAATAAGTTTGAGACCATAAAATGTGGTGATTTAACGCCTGAAGATGGATCCTAAATGTTTTCTCTGGAAATTTTCAAGGTGGGAGTAGTAAAAATGACACATAAGGTTCATCCCTCAAAATATTCTGTTGTAAAATATGGTTGGAAAATAATATATTGATCGAACGACAATTATTTATACTTTACAGACCTTCCTCTTGGATCGTATCTTACAACATATGAACAAATTGTTCTACCTAGAACATCTAAGTATAAGGCCTACTCACATTGCTTAGAAGAACATAATATGACATCATAAAAATCCTTGACCTCCTCAAGTTTAAAAAAACATTAGTGGAAGGAAAAGCTACTTTGAATCCTAGCACACAAATAGGATTGACATTGAGGGGCAAGATAATAAATATCTTATTGCAGAAAGGAGAAAGCATTCCACATTACTCTTTGAGTCCACTCAGTGTCGAGATGAGCTTGAAGGAGTTGGAGAAAATATTGCCTCTCCATAACTAAATATCTTAACTCTCCTAGGCCTTCTAAAATCCTGGCACAACTATTAGTACTCTTAAAATGGGTGGGAGAAATTACAAAATTAGAAGAGACTTCGATCCGAGTTAGTGTAGGAAGAAATTCAATGGAACACTAGAGATGGGGTAACATCCAAATTTGAGGAGGAAGATAATTTTTCCTTGGTTGGAAAGGGAAATCAGGGAAAGGGAAACAAGGCCCAAAGAAAACCATCAATTAGCTAGAACAATGATAAGAAGAATGACTTCAAAAAGATAAAATGTTTCCATTGCCATAAATTCAAGCACCATGCAACTAAGTGCTCATACAAGAAGTATAATAAGAAGCCTTTAAGAGGAGTAGGAGGTGAAGCACTTGCCTCAAAATTTGAATTATACTTCACCCCGACTACATGTATGGAAATCATTATAATGGGGAGTGTGTGGTGTTGGTGTTAGTATGTGCATACTCCCATCAGTGATCAAAACTCCTCTTTTCATATTCATATTAGGGTCTCGCTTAGTAATTTTAGTCATTCCAGATAGGTCCTCATTCAAAAATTTACTCACTTCTAGTATCCCTAGTGAAAAAAACCTTACTCACCTACATTCCATCTACCTCCCTTCACCTTTTCCCATGCCCATTCCTATCATTTCCCTTCTTGAGGGTTTTGAGGACATATTTTTTGGTTTCATGACCTCCATGGTTAAATCATTAACCAAAATTGTATCATGGTGCTCTTACACCTTCCCCTATCCTTAACATACCTTCTAAAACAATTCCCATTGTTCTTATCCCTCAAAATCATCATTTTTCTACAAACCCTGGCCTATTGCTATGCTTTTGACACTTTTCTAGACTAGGTCTGTGTTTTTCTCTTTTGAACCCTTTCCCCTCTCTCAATCCCTAAAATTCTAGTTTCCCTTAGTTCCTAACATCCCTCCCTACATCTTGACATTTTGCTAATAATTTATAAGACCACTATCCCCTTCATTTCCCTTCATTCCTATAAATTTCCTAAATCCTCTGTGTTACCTACAATAAACCCTAATTTCCTTTCCCACTAAGCTATGGTTGGCTATGAAATCAGAGACATATGAGGAGAGGAAGCCTAAGGGAGGTCATTTCAACAACTATGAGGACATTCCAACTCATGAAAATCATGTCTCCATCATTTTTCAAGAAGTCATTCCAAGGGACAAATAATTTGCCACACATAGGGCCAATTTTTCTTTAAAGTATGTTTCCAACAAGACATAGATGAATTTTACAAAGGTGAGAGAGGTTTGTGTCTATAATAGGCCATGGAACAAAAACCTCATTCATTTTTTACACAAATGTTATGGTTTTGGATAAATGTAAAACATATAGGTGCTACAAGAGGTTTTCCACACTTCTAGAGCGACCTTGGGAAAATCACTATTTCTCATAGTTGGAATGTCCAAATCACTTTCTCAATGAGTTAAATGATAACGAGACAGAAAGAGTTTTCCAATGAGCTATCATTGACTCAATTTGAATTTTAGGAAGACCTAAAAAATTTTCCTACAAGATAACACTTCATTTTTTCACCCTCATTCTGCACTTTCTGACCAGTCTTTGGAGAATTGATTTGTGAGCAGCTAGACTTAATAATTTTCAGTTCTTGAGAGGTACACTATGTAGCCATGGGAGATATATTTCCAATGAGATATCACGAGCTCAATTTTAACTTTGGGAAGGCACTTAAAAATGGAGCTGAATTTTGTGCAGTGCTTAGAGCTTTGGGCGTTGTGTTTGTTAACACAAGCACTGCGCTTCTGGCTAGGCACTATGCTTTTCCTAGGGACCTCCAAATGAAAAATGGCAACCACCATTGGATTTAGAAGGCAAAATACAGTTAGGAAACCCACTTTTCTAGGCTTTTTTAGGTCAACTAGGCAGTCAAAAGGTCAAAAAACACCCCAAAAATCATGTTTATGCCCTGATTTGGAGGCTAACATTGTTCTTTTGACCAATCTTGGGAGAATCAACTTTTGGAGGGTCAACAGATGACCATTTTGTAAAATAAAGTTAGATCTATAAACTAGACATGGTAAGCTTCCAATGAGCTATCCTACACTCAATTTGGACAATGTGAACGCCCTCAAAAGTGGCGCTGAAGTTGGCATTGCGCTTGGGACAGTGGTGTTGTGCTTTTGACACAATTTTTTTGAGTTTCTTCATTTCTTCATTTTCTCATTTTTGACAGTTCCACCTTGACAAAATCATATTTTTACCCATGTAATTGATGGATGTAAATGTAATAATGATGGTTTCACTGTTACCTAGGGTAAATACATTAAGTGAAAACTCTTTTGGTGATGTAATGAATCAGTTTCCAGAACGTGATGGATGAGTCACTTTAACCACCCTACACTCTATCTATCAATATGTTTTAGTGGAACTACTCCTCCTCTCATGGATTTGACACCTGATGTTAGGAGAAGTTTCTTTGAGGCATATACCATGTAATTTCTTAGTCATTCTATAGGTTGGACTCCATTGGATATTGTATTAGTGTTTCAGACTTTGGCGTGACATATATTAGATGAGTTGCAGCTATTTTGGTGGGATTCTTGTGGCGTGGTATTTTGACATTGTTTCCTCTTTAGTTACAAGTCTAAACCATTTTATCACTATAATACAAAGTGTTAAAGTAACTTTCCTACCTTGCCCCATTAGATGTCTGTAATTTTGACTATGTTTTTCCCTGACCTAATTCACTCATCTAACAACTACCTCAATCAAATAAAATTGAAACCTAGAGGTACTATATCTAGCCTAAAACCGCAATCCATCCAGCCCTCTTGGCTTTGATCCTTTGAAGAGAGCCCTCTCCGGCTTCATAAGGATAGCTACCAAGTCAAAAGATTGGTCTATGGTTACCTCAACTGGACTCTTCCTCAGCCTTGGAGATCCAGAGGAGTGATACCATATTGGCATCATTATCAGGGACAATAGCTCTATCTTTCTTGGGAAAGAACGACAAAAAATTAGATCTGGTTGTTGATGGTGGATAGCAGTTGGACACAATAAGGTTAAATCATCCACTTGGTGAATACATTGTTTGAGATCTCGAGCTTCGAAGTCCTGAGCAACTTCACTGCCAAATAATCTAGATTTCAGAACATTGATGGTAATCACTAATGACAGGGTATGTGGCAAATCCTTTATCTGGGGAAATATTATTAACTTTAAGGAATGAGTTAGCAGAATTTTAGATTGATAAGAATTTCTCAACATCAGTATTTTGTTGTTTGAAATCCAACCGACTCATACCTGAAAGTAAATTTTTTTCTTGGTTTAGTTGCTAAAAAATTAGAAGATGAAATTGAAGTATTGGATGTTCAAATTGAATCATATGATTTCCAAGATCCTAAACAGTTCTTTGGAATTCTCCATCTTCCCAAAGAAGAGAAGGTAAGGCTACCCTTAGATGGTTGGGTTGACAGATGTTTTTATTTATAGTAGGGATGTGACAATATCCAGCCAAGAGAACATGTTAATGAGTTTAGGCAGTAGAAAGAATCTAGCGTTTATGATCCTATACCAGCATATATGGTATATTTTCTTAGTTTGAATGACAAACCATATTTCCTTTTACAGAGCCAGAGGTATTATGTGTATATATTGCTGGTAGAATTTCCAATTATGTTCTGGTTCAAGCACCATCAAACAACCTCATCATTATAAAAACTAATTGATTGGTTGATTTGGTACTTTAGTATCACTTGATTCAGTGATTTTGCAGTAGATTATTGTAGATAAGTGTGCAATAAGCTTGTTAGACAAGCATCCTTCGAAATCTAGTTTATGGTTTGTAGTCTGTGTGCTTTTAATGTTCAGTTTGGCTGTAAGTTTTTGACCATGTTCACAAAATGGTTGGGAGCAAGGAATATAGTGTTCTTGACACCTCCAAGGAGTTTCCATCTGGAATAAGGCCGATGTTAGTGTTAGTATTTGCATAATGCCATCAGTGATAAAACATCCTCTTTCCATATTCATATTAAGGTCTCGCTTAGAAATTTTTGTCATTCCACCTAGGTCCTCATTCAAAACTTTACTCACTACTAGTATCCCTACTAAATAAACCTCACTCCCCTACACTTCATCTACCACCCTTGGCGTGTTCCCATTGCCATTCCTCTCATTTCCCTTTCCTAGGGTTTTGAGGACATTTTTCTTGGTTTCATGACCTCCATTATAAAACCATCAACAAAACTTCTATCTTGATGCTCTTACACCCTCCCCTATCCTTAATATACCTTCCTAAACACATCCTATCACTCCTCTCACTCAAAATCATCATTTTTCTACAAACCTTAGCATATTGCTACGCTTTTGACACTTTTCTAGACTAAGCCTATGTTTCCCCCTTTTGGACCCTTTCCACTCACTCAATCCTTAAAATTCCCATTTCCCTTGCTTCCTAACATCTATCCCTACCTCCAAAAATTTTCCTAATAATTTAGAAGCCCCCTATCCCCTTCAGTTCCCTTCATTCCTATAAATTTCCGAAATCCCCTATTTTGCCTACACTAAACCCTAATTTCCTCTCCCACTGAGCTAGGGTTGGCTATGGAATTAGAGACATATAAGAATAAGCATCCTAAGGGATGTCATATTAGAAAGTATGAGTCCATTCCAACTCATAAACATCATGTCTCGATCACATTTCAAGATGTCATTCCAAGGGAGAAATCATTTGCCACATATAGGGTGAGTTTTGCTTCAAATTATGTTTCCAACCAAAAAATGATGAATTTTGAAAAATTGAGAGAGATTTTTGTCCATAATAGTCCAAGAAACAAAATCTTCCTTCCTTTTCTACATAGGTGTTATGGTTTTGGATAAATGTAAAACAAGCAGGTGCTACAAGAGGTTTTCTGCACTTCTAGAGTGACCCTGGGAAAATACATATTTCTCCTAGTTGGAGTGTTCAAATGACTTAATTGATGAGTTAATCGATAACTAGATAGAAAGAAATTTCAAATAAGCTATCATGAATGCAATTTTGAGTTCTGGAAGACCTCAAAGAGTTTCCCTCAAGAGCATAGTTCTTTTTTTCACCCTGATTCTGCACTTTTTAACCAGTATTGGGAGAATTCATTTTTGAGGGGCTATACTTGATCATTTTAAATTCATGATAGATCCATTATATAGCCGAGAGAGATATATTTCCAATGAGTTATCATGAGTTCAATTTGGATTTCCGAAACACACTCAAAAATGGCACTGAAGTTGGCAGTATGCTTAGAATAGAGGCATTACGCTTAGAGCTTTGGGCGTTGCATTTTTTAATGCAGGTGTTATCACTCAGAATTTCCTCTAGAAGTTATTATAAGAAATAAAATGATCGAGGTAACACCAAACCAACTTTTGGGCACAGGATCTAGCTAACCTAAGTCCAGATAGGGCTCTCTCTATATGATTTAGCTTTGTTTTGTTGGAATATTAGGCTAGTTCTTAAGGTTAAGAGGGTTTTTTATTTGTATTGAAGATTGGGTGGTGAGGTTCTTTAAGTAGATGGATAGGATGATGTCTCTAGTCCATTGGGATATGGATTCAACAAAAGAGCAGCAGGACTGGATCAACTCATTAAAGGAAATTCTCAAAGGGCAAGATAACAGAGTAGAGTGTAGGACTTTAGGCCAGACAGGTGGAAAAGGTTTTAACTAGGGTGAGAGATCAATTAATAATTCTTAGAGTGGGATTGAAATGATGAACAAAGGGTAATCAAAAACAAAGGGAAATTAAGAATCCTTTTCTATAGATTAAAAGGAAACAACCCAAACTAAGGAGCAATTAAGAATTCCTTAACTTATATTATCAGTAGAAAACATATATTTTCCTAATTGTTATAACAGAGTGTAATTAAACAAATTCTGATACAATACTCCAATTATTGCATTTAGATTTAGATAACAATATGGAAAAACTTTAAGAGATAAAAACAATGTGAGAAAATACTTGTCCACACTTTTCTCTGCACATGAATCCTTTCAAATATCTAGTCTTTATTCAACAATCCAGCTTGTTGGTTTAGTCAATGCTCCAATGGCTTTACAGTCTTTAATGAAGAATTCTATAGAAATGTCTAAGAATCCACACTACATACTTCGAATTGTGAAGTATTTATATGGAGGTGTTATTACAAATATATCAAACTGACTTGAGATTTAGTCTAGGAAATAAAAATATCTTCTTGGAGGGAGATAGAGGAAACTAATGAACTCCTTTCATGTTGTCCCATTTATTGTGGTATTACTAATTGCTATGGTTTTTCTTAGTTCTTTATGCTCTTTGTTGTTTGAATTATCATGGTGGAGGCCTTATTCAAAATGGGCTTCCACCTGGTACTCTCTGTCACTGATACTCTTTCACTCTGATGACCTATCTTTATCCTTCACTGTGCTCTTTTCTTTTACTATTAAATTAACCTTTTACTATATTTTTCAATAGTAAATTCATTTGTTTTTTATGTGTATCAGCATTGGGAAGGATATTGATCAAGTATTTGTGTACATTATTTGTTTGTCTTCTAACTACATATTAGGTTCGGTTCCTCCATTTTGACTATTCATGCTCTGTATAATGTTTTGTTCTTGGCTCTATGTGTGATCGTCTTCATCTTCTATTCCTTGTATAGGGTCTTCTTCTTCTTAATATGATTTTTTAATAGGTTTCTGGTCAAGTCTTGGAGTAACCAGGTTCTGTGACTAGTATCATAACTATTTCTCCAAGTTCTGATATTTAGATGATTATCTGCAAAATTCAACAATCGTTAAGAAAGCACCAGTCTGCATGGAATGCGATTGATGGCTTCATTTGCACAAGGATGCCTGGTGAAGGGGTCATGGCAGTGTTTTGGATGTGAATAGAGGTGGAATTGCATCATAGAGTTTCAGGGTGGTGCTGAAGGGTTTTATGGGCTTACACTTTTAAACGGGAAAAAAGCATGAAAACAAAGTTTTCAAGGTTTAAAGTCTTTAACGTGAAACTTCTAAAAATGGCACGAAATTCATATTTACAAAGGATACTTGGTCTATCAGAATGACTGGGAGGCTATTTTAAGGGTCGTCACACAGGTTTTGTGGGATGGGCGGTTTTTCGGAGGGGTCATCAGATGTATGTTAAAGCATTACATGTAGCCATCAGGGGGTTGGGGAAAAATGTCTTATCGAGCAGGTAAAGGTAGGATATCGGGCGTGACCGATATGGCTTTAGGTCGTTGGATTTGAGTGATTGTGATCTAACGATTGTCAGGTGGAGAAGCTGCATGGGGGAAATGAATGGGAGTTGAGGTGGGGGCCAGGGGTTTAATCGCAGGGATTTGGGATTAACTTAGGAATAAATCCTGGGTTAGGCAATCGGGA
>Ga0181464_1000732_pt1 | contig 15197 bp, 17 predicted proteins | sample InSIn2gowninarea_FD_119074 | JGI IMG/M metagenome (GOLD analysis project Ga0181464, IMG submission 119074) | Clean room microbial communities from NASA Spacecraft Assembly Facility at Jet Propulsion Laboratory, Pasadena, California, USA -... ...
CATCCCTCATGGCTCAATGGAACCGTAATAGATGTGGGCGATCTTTATTAATTGATTGAGTCAGGTGGTACTATCGTTGGCACTCCTTTCTAGCTCGGTGCCGTCAGCTTCTAGTTATTCAGCCTGCTCTTTTCAAATGTTATAACGATGGTGGACGTGATCAGCATAACGATGGAGATATCGGGCTTTGTAGCGTTTATACTAGGTCCTTCGTACCTTTGCCCACGAATATAACCCTACGTCCGGTCTCAAGTATACTCAATTCAATACTCGTACAAAGGTATATCCCTAGTTAGGTGCTGATACCTTTGCGCCTCCGCCTCCGACAGCGTTGTCTCCTCCAACAGGACGTGCTCAATGATGGATCTGTACATAGCCCGGAGCTCGTGATATAAGCCAAACCTGGAATCGCGAATCCAAATCAATATCTCCTCCCGTGTGTGCATTTCGGGTAAATACACCTATAGAGAGGGCAATGATGGACACCAACAAACCCGAGTCTCACAGTATAGGGACGAAATAACCGAAGATTCTCGCCACTAGCAGGGCATTAAAGATATGTGTAAGGTGCGCTCTTAGATGCGCGCGCGTAGGGCATAATTTGACAGATTGGCCAAGCCAATAACCCTCATCGATACAGGACGCGTATGCACAATCATGCGTCCATCACTCAGGGGAGAGCCTAACCACTTATGGTCGTATGATACGCGACTTGCACTACCTACCTGGATCATTTAAGACCCCACATAGATAGTATACAATCGTACGAGCTCGTACGAGGCAATGTTCATTGAAATGTTCTTACTAGGATAGGTATAGCATTTCGGGACAAAACTTCATAGGCTCAGAGCATCAACTCAGGCCCTGATGTCGCCTGTGTCATTGGTGCACAAAAGCCCCTAGAACATTTCAATGAACATTCCCTTATATCAGGTGCACAGTAGGTCATAGGATTGGGTGATAAAGTGCGGAAGGTCAGCCCCACGCTACTAAAGCTGCTCGACACGCTATCCCAATTTTATTGGCGATGCGACCACACAAGATTAACGTCACGCGTAGAGATCAGAAGCACAGACCACGAGAAACCGGAAGCGTGATCCCCCAAGCCGAATTAACCTGCTTTGCCACTCGATCTACAGAAATGGTGGCTATGTCAAGATGGAAACAGCCATCGACATTATATTCCAGAACCGCTCTCCCATCTGGTAGCGACGGGTAGACAGGAACAGGGATTAATACCAAGTCTTACACGCCCTACTTATAATTCTGCCCTCACCTACGAGGAAGGCGGCTTAGCCACGAACTCGTCAAGAGAACACATTAGCGTATCAGCCGCAACGGAAAACCTATACTGTGCTCTCAACGTTCATAAGTATGTTCTTACTCATAGGCTCTGACCACCACTTCTGGCACTGATGTCACCTATGTTATTGCTGCACTAAATCGGCTAGAACATATTTCTGAAAGTTGCCTCGTACTAGGGCTGTGATAGCTCCGTTAGAGATCGAATTACAGACTAATAATTAAATAACAGACCAATACGTTGTCCAATTCCATTACTGGCTCGCTATAAGCGCCCTTCCACGACCAAGCCATTAGGCTCGCTAATTTAGGCACACCTCCATTCCAAGCTCTGTCGCGTGGGAAGTTTTGAATCCTCTCGTCCCAGAAGTCATAATAAGTAGTTCACAAATACCGCCAGCACGTACTTAATGATCACGTACAGCTTCCACTTCAGAGGCAACCCTACGCAGGATGAAGTTCCGAAGCCTTCTCGACTTCAAGAGTATATGTTTAACCAAGCAACTACAGCCACTAAATCACCTCAACGGGCTTCTCGGTCACATCTTCGAAAACCCACAAAACAACGAGTGGCTTCCACTCCTGGGTAATAACCCTAGGATGGACCTAATGATATTTGGTAGCGATTTGGGTCGACTATATCAAGGTCAAAGCTACGGATTAGGGGACTACCTGGTCCTCGAGGTGCTCAATCGACCAGAGCCGGGTACCGGATGGTTTGAAGCAGAATTCCTCACGTCTTTACGCCCACATCAACGACACCTTGACACAAACGAGGTCGTTTTCGAGTCCGGTCTCATCCTGAATGTTGCAAGCATTCTGGAAGAGCCGAGGAGATCGCCTATCATAGTCGAGAGACTCGTGAGGAAACATCTGTTTGGCTATGATCAGACATGGTATTTTTCCTACTCTCGGTCGTTCTGTAGAAGAACGGTGGCTGAGATCAATGGCGATACCATCTCTATATACGTGGATATGCCTAAATTATTTGCTCAGACTCACCACATCTGATACTACTCGAATGGGCAACTATATTGTGAGATACGGTGGCGACCAGATTTGTATGCGATATCATAGATAGTGTATCCTTTAGTAGGAATATTGTTGACTTTATGTAGTTTTTAGATGCCTTATACATGAGTGAACGTACTTTTGTGTCTGACAAAATTATAATTTATTAAGTTTGCTAAGAATATCGCCTATCAGCTTTTTGGAGCGGCCGTGAGGTTGACCACGTATTCACTCGGTAACAACGTACGAACCGATACATCGTTCTGTTATCATCGTAACGACCTTGCTATACGCTCGGTCCCAACGCCGTCAAGGCCGAAGTTCTCCACCGCAGGCTGAATAACTAGAAGCTGACGGCACCGAGCTAGAAAGGAGTGCCAACGATAGTACCACCTGACTCAATCAATTAATAAAGATCGCCCACATCTATTACGGTTCCATTGAGCCATGAGGGATGTATATATACATTCTTCGTGCTAGATAGTATTTCGTAGTCTAATACATACCTTGACGCACAGTACTCTTGTACCGAATTTTCTCGCTCGTATATTTCATCACACTCTGTACACGTACTCATGCTCGTCTACCTTCGATACTTGCCCTTGTCCAGGAAATTCTCCATACCTGTCGAGCCTTTCATTACATTTGACTTCCTCGCTGTTCATGCTTGGCGCTCAGTCATACGTGCCCTCCTCCTTCGCAGTGGTCTGCACAAGTATTTGCCTTCCACTTTATCGCTACTGGCACTTGCAGTCAAACAAAAAAGGGTACAATAAGCGATATTGTCGTAAGCTTGCTCACACATACATGATAGTCGCGGGTAGGCAGGAGTCACACTCAGAAATACTCAGCCCAATAGCTTTAAACTGTATCTAGATGGAATTGTACCATAAAGGTGGAAGCGTAAGTTCTATAAGAAGCGACTCGGTGCAAGCTATACAACGAACGTTTACATGCTCCCATACAACTAAACGGGCGACATATTATCCTTAGCTGAGGTGCGGTGACCAATAGCGTTAGAGGAGTGTCTTTAGAGATACACCGGATAAGTGTCTCCTATCGCCTAGACTGGTTTAATGTGGTAAGGTGTCAGGGTGAGAGGCCGTACACACATGGTCCCCATATAATAGCCATACAGATAATGTGGTCCAATCTTACTCCGGGGACCAGACAACTCTTCGATAACGTTTGAAGTATTCGATCTTGCTGTCGTCTGCAATCATTTTCAAGACTCTTAGTGGTGAGAAACCATGAAGCTTCTTCGACCAGTCATTTCGCTTAGTAGACCTCCTCTACTGTGCCCTTACTGTTGTCAACTGTTTAGACGGCTCGTTCTAGCTATAAGTTATACACATAAAATCAGCCTTGCGAGCAACGACAAGGTCAGACAAGGCTGATAGCGAGGTTATACCACCTTTCAGATGTAACTATAAGTGATTTGTAAGGGACATCCGACATAGAGCCGATAAGTCCAAAAAATGGCACCTCATCTCCCGAGGCACTCCTATTATTGGCCAATCAAGAAAGAATCGTCTAGCTTATCAAGAAGATAGGTGTAAGTTTGTGAGGGTACTAAGCCGCAACCGGAAACTAGCTTGTAGTGTCGGCTGGTATGTCAATCCTGTCAACATAGCACACAGCTTTGTGACCAAGACACATATCAAGAGAATGGTGGCCGCCAACTGGAAGTCCGCCATCATACATACGGAGCCGCTAAAAATTGCCCAATTTGACAATGTTCACTCCGGACCCAGAAGCTCCGGGCACACTATGGAAAATAATGATCACGATACGAGAAGAGTCGGAAATGTTCATCTACTCCACTGTCGAGACCAGTCCACCGGCACTAGGTAGCTTGGGCCAGGCCAAGCCCCAATGCTAAAGCTGATACTGAAAAAGAATCTCTAATTCTACATGATGTAACCGACTACTGTCTTTCCAACACTACCAAAATAGATATGAACACCTATGATCCCGATAATGTGTCTCTTCGGGCGTTTGCGTTCAATCGAGACCTATCGTACATAACCCTTCTCTTGCCACATCACTGCGCTCGCCCGAAAGGGCCAACATACCGCCTTAGCGATCTCGAAGATGATCTCTAAGCCTGGCACTAAGTCGGATATATATACTCTTGAAGGATCATCCGAAGACAAGTCGTCTGTCGATCATGGAAAATCACTCCCGTGTAAGCCTGTACCAATGGAAACCTTTTTGCCGCAGATTCTTAGCGAGACCGGTCTAACGGTCAACAGCCAACCTAAGCTTCAGCCTAAGCAAATTTCATTCAAGGATGTAGTGACGGAACGCAGAATACAGAAAGACACCAAGAACCATGAGGGCGCCATCGAAAGCAGTGACGAAGAAGACGACACCGATAAAGTCATCAATCCAGCCATAGACGAGGATGAGGAGGGAGATGGCGACGAATGGGAAGACTGGAATTCAGATGGCGGTGAGGCTGTGCAAGAACCTCACGTCTTCCGTCGCGTCGACAGTCGTCCCGGCCTAGTATCACGTCAATCCACGTTGACTTTAGCACTCCAAAAGTCGCAAGCTGGACTCAATCGCGCATATTCCCAGACTGCAATACATTGGACTCGAGCGTCATCAAGTCATGCTGAGGCAATCGCAGCTTCAGCACTGGAGGAAGAGGATGGAATGATGATGCAAAGCTCTCTACAGCGTCCCATCGACATTCCCCCTCCAAGTGCGTCTGGCAAGAGAATGGCACACTCGCCTCGCACAACGAGACGCAACATGTTGTCGACTGAATTGACTGAATCGCTACGCAAAAACCTACTCTGGGAGAGGCAGCAAAAGTCCCAGACCGCAAACGCTTTCTTGAAGAGAAGTAGAAACGCCCAGAGTATGGCAAATCTACAGTCTCCGAACGCGGCACCTCTGCAGTGGCCATCCCTGTTGTGGAAGTCGTCGAAGAACAACTCCAGTAATCACTATTTTCACGATCCTTGGGAGTACCATACCAAAGGCTGGTAAAAGCACTATAGTATATTGTGTTAAAGAATTTTGTTTTGCCTTCATTGTCTGTGTCTTGGGCGAGTTGATGTTTTTTTTGGTGTTTACGACCAGCAGCAATGCTGCCAATTACCCGTTCTATCTTGCCGTTCCATCACTTGTATCAGTCAACGTGCTGCTGGCCTCTGCTAGCAATTAATCAATTTCTGTTGACTCGTTGCTTGCTCGGGCCAATTTATTGCTAGTTCCGTTCAATGCACGCTGGTTACTGCGCACCTTGGCATTAAGCTCTTGAGATTTGAGTTATCTAAGGAGCTAAGTCGCCAGCTCGCTTGACTAACGATACGAGATTCTTTTGAAAAATCCTCAATCCCGGTAGGTTGCCAAAAGGCTCACGATCGTCTTTGGCGATTTACCATTGTATTTAGACTCGTCGAACCAATAGACTGTCCTTATACATTCATCCAACGTCCCTATAACGATTTATACTCGCTAATCAAGTTAACATCATCAGCCGCCATCAGGTCCGGGCCGTGAAGCATCCCTAAAGCCCCGAAATGGCTCATTAGCCTTGTTGTTGATAACGATCGAGGACAAGTCGTCCTGAAGTCTTTCGCTTTGCCCAGTGGAAATAAACCACAGTACGTGTGCCTTGACGTTATGTTCAGGGTCTACGAGTATGCCACAGGGCGGAGGCGACACGAGAGCTTGTCCGCAGCACTTCACGATTGGCGCTCGTGCAATAGTCGTTAAGCATATCTACCTCGGGCACATTGACTGCAGACTATTCTAGGCTTTGTATGAAGCGCTTGATCGTGCATTCACTATTTTTACCTTCACTCGTATACGATACGAACATTAGAGAGCTGTTATTCTGTCTGCGACATAGTGTAGTCTTCGTTGATTAGAGCGCTAAAGCAACTATATCTAGATATAGCTAATTGTTGTTGAAATTTTGTACAAGATAAATACTTTAAATCCTGCTCGTCAATATCCTTCCATCCATCTGTCAACTTCTATTGTCAATGACTCTCCCTGAAATTACTCTGTGTATTTCTATTCTATCATCCGTTGATATCGATCACTAGTTACAGAAGCAGACAGACGACGTTGACAGCGTCGATACCGCGTTTGGAAGGAGCACAACTATGCCTTCACTTAGCCGGATGGCGGCACTAGCCTATGTTGAAGCTTATCGCCACCTCTTACAACGATCTTGCTATGGAATTGTCAAGAATCCTCGCGAGGTTTCAGAAGGGCGGCTTGCTTGCTAGCGACGAGTCCATTGCCCATCAGCGGGTGCTGGCAAATCCGCATAGGGCTACAGTGTGCTATTACTGTCACAAGGCCTTGGTCTGCACGACCGTGAACACTGCCATTGGCATATTGTTGGACATAACCAAATCCGGGCCGAAGTGTCCGTTCCTGCCCATCGTGTGTACTGGATGTATGAGCATTATTAGTGATTGTTTCATATACAAGGACGACGACTTGAACAGACAATAAGCGAGTTTTGAAGATTTAGCCTCATTTCTGTCGTAGTCAGTCGTTGCATCGGACACGGGAGTTGACTTTCGCGGCATAAGCTGCGAACTCATACTCAGCTGTAGTCTGGGTGGTGCACCTCTACTTCATCCCGTCGCCGGCCAAGATACAGGAGAACATCTTTTAGACGGGGGAAGATACCGAAATAGCTGCACATTTCGTTGTATAGGTCTTCAGTGATCAACAACGGCCTATGGGAGTTTTTTTGCCGTATATGTCCTCTGTAGTTAGTGGGACTTTTCAAACATGGGCCGAAGTGCCTCTCACAGAATAACAGGGGAACGTCGGCGCTGCTGAGGAATCCAGTCTTACCCTGCCTTAGCCCGACAAGAGCTTACCTCGACGTGGTTCCGAGAATCTTTCACAGACGCCAAGTATATTGGAGTACTGTTGCCGTACGCTAGCACTGTGTGAAATGTGTCATCGCGCGAATCGTCTGGTACTGAAATGCTTTGTTTGTTTTCCTGACACTCTCCTAAGCCGGATGGAGGCTGCCCTTTCGGAGAGACAATAGGCGCCTACAAGTCACATTCTTCGTCAATAGCGTAGACCTCTGCATCATTCCCTTCTGCCAGGGAAATGTTCTTGATGCTGCTCTGGTACTACTAGGTATATACTTGGTCCGAATCGCATTAGGGATGACAAGGTAGCCATGGCAGCTATTCCTGTGAGATCGGGATAGCGCTTGGCTGTTATGATGCGAAGATATGACAATGGTGATGTTAGGATCTTAATCGACCTGATATATACACATACTTACGGAGAAGCAGACCTCCTTTCAGGACTCAAGCGGGCCATCAGTGTTTGCGGCTGGAAGACGCTTATCTTCGCTTATTCTTCATGCATCATCTCGTCCGGGCTTAGCGTTCATTTGCTGCAGCAAACCTGGCTGCGCCCTAGTCTGGGCACGATGCATAGCCATGATACCTCGCGGAGAGTCCCAGTGAAGGAAGAAACAGACGATTGCGGACTAAGGCAGAAACTGTGTCATTCATCTGTCGTCAGACCGGTTGAAGCCTCCACAGGTGTAAAGTTCGCAAAATTGAGTCCAATAGAACAAGCGTGTTGGGGTTCTTATAGTAGTAAACAGCTTAAAGCTAAACGCTTGGGCCAAGACCAGACTCATTCGCACATTAATATAGCTAGCAATATTTAGCTCAAATCGTCTAGAGTCACACCCATTCATATCATGCCGAAACAAGTTAATGTAATCAATCAATGCAAACAGTCTAGTAGCACTGCAGACTTATGTAGAGGTCTTGCTCTTTCGAGCGTCTATTGGAGGACGGTCAGGATAGCCCAGATATTCGAGTACCAGGTTTCCAAAGCTTACTGCGAATGGTCTTAGTTCGTGTCCCGGAGGAGCTCGAAGGCGGCCTCCTTGTCAGTCTGCAACTTTTCCGGAATGGTATTGTTTTCGTGTTGTCGTAGGTAATGGATGTAATTTTCAACTTTCGATTCTTGCACATCGGACCGAAATCGTCCCAGATGGGAGTCTCATTGCCCAAGAGCTTCCCAGCCTCCTGTCTGGCTTCCTCGTTTCTCGGGCATTCGGACCAAGCTTAGCCGATTGCGACATCTCGAAGGGACGAAAGCATGAAAATTGGTGGAGAGCATGACCGGAGATGTGGCGTATTGTGTTGGCACCCCATGGCCACAAAAAGTGGAATGCCTCGCGAAATTGCACAACAACGCGTCTACCACTCCTTCTTTCTTACAATTGTCTACCCCCCACAACAGCCCTTTTCATATACTTATCTACTGCTATCGATATGTCAACCGATGAAGTACAAAAAAAGGGCAAGCATTGTCGTTCGCCGCATAGAAATCGGCTGCGCGCGGGCAGGTTGATATGCTGGGGCGCCGATAATCCAAACCAGCGTTACCCGAGTAGAAAGGTCTCTTCCTCTAAAATGGAGTGCCTCAGGGCTCAGCTGTCAGATTTTAAGGAGCCTGACGGTAGCCGTCTTACCAACAGTCGGATACGCGAGGATGACCGCGGGAAGAAATCTAAGGTCTCTGAAAGAGATCTCCGTGCTGTCGAGCTATTTATCTGAAGGAATGGTCTTGATGCACGTATCCTTACCTTGGACGAGCTCGCATAAGAGGTAGACCTGACTTGATCAGGTCGTACACTCCGTCGGCATCTCTTCCATATGAGTTATCGACGTTGCGTCGCCTGTCAGCGGTCCTGGGTAGCTAACAAATTGCCCGCTATGCGCGTGACTAAGATGCTAGCGAAGTAATCCCTCCCTGAGGACTGGTGACAAGTACGCTTTGGCGACGAAGTGCATTTAGGCTTCGGCCCGGGTGGAAAGCAATGGGTAATAGGGAAATTTGACGAGTATGACTGTCTTGCGTGCGTACAGCAAAAGGATATACCTCGAGAGAAAGATCCTAAGCGTGTGCACGCCTGGGGAACGACTGGATACGACTATAAAAGCCCTTTTTACGCTACGACAGCGGGAATGGCAACGGCGAAATGACAAAAAAGTGCTATATCGAATTACTCGAGAAGAAGGTTGCATTTTGGCCCGCCGATGCCGTACTCGAGGAGGACGGCGGTTCGGGCCACAGCAAGACGACCAGCAACCCTGTTAGGACCTGGGAAGGAGCGTCACAACCCCAGATTCTTCCTTGACTGTGTACACAGTCCTGATCTCGCACAAATTGAGAGTGCCTGGATAGCTCCTAAAGAGGCACCGAGGAAGATAACGCATTGGGAGGACGAGACTGTGTGGGAGGTCGCCCAGCCAGGGGGGAAGAATCGCTCTCGATGCGTAAAATTAACTCCTGGGTTAATAGTATGACCTTACGGCTAAAACGCGTGATCGAATCAAAAGGCCAGATGACGGCCTTCTAATCGCAGTAAATCATGCAACAATTAATTGCGTGGTTATGTTTGTACAGTAGTAATTACTATGGGTGGTTGCATCTTCAATGTTCGACATTCTGGAGGCGTTCCACTTTTTGTGGCCGGGCCGTGTGGTTGGTAAAGGGACAACCTTGCAAGACAGGTGTCTGAAACGCCCTCCACAACTTCCGGCTCTAACCATGCGTGCGACAGATAATTGGCTCATATTGGAGTGTGACTGGAGTGTGACTTAGCAGCCCATATTTCTTGTCACGCGAGCAGCAATGCTGGATACCAGTCATTGGAGCTACTTTTGGTTGGCCATCTCATTCTGCCTATGAGAGCCACACAAAATCCTCCGTCATGTGCGGTTTAACTGTGTTTGCTCCTCCACTTGGATTGTTCAAACGTACTGTACTTCTTGCCACGGATTCGGGCTGCTCTTTGGTTGTTCTGCCGGTCGCTGTAACACCATCCCGATGAGCAGATATTGCACTTGGGGTAGGCGATGACCCAACAGATATATGTAAGCTGGCTATTTTTTTTTGTTTGAGTACTCTTTGCAGCGGCGATTGTTTCCATAATCACGAAAGTATACAAAGTACTCCAGTCCGCAACGTCCCTCCAAGAGGCATAGTCCTATTCTTGCGCAACCCTCGATGCCTGATACCACTGAAGCTAGGGTCGTGCGATTTTTATTGGCATGGGTGGCATTGAATGTACTCCGTGCAGCCTACATGCTGGCTTTTGCTGTGGCACCCATGGTATATTTTCTGGCGTACATTCTGTCACCCATTATCGGCTTACCGCTTCTGGAAACGGTGGTGGTGATTCTGGTTGCAACTGCGATTGTTGGACTGATACTGTATACCTGTGTCGACGTTAGATCAAGTAAGGCAGCCTGTACCATAGAAGGAGTCAATGTGACAGGGGGGCGATTCACCATCGTTGGCTTATTCCTGAAACTTTCCCTGCTTTCTCCCGTACCTTTGCTAAGTCGGTACCAGTGATGACGAACGAACTTTTTTCTTCGATGCGAACACAGAATGGGATGGATATAGAAGCTGTTTCGTCGCAACCATCGCGGAGAAGCAGTGGAAGTCTTCCAGAATATAATTTGTGAGGGCCATCGAGATAAGGTTGAACATCTTCGGTGCCAGCATGAAATTTGCGTGATGTGTGTTGGATGCCGTAGAAGTCTTCAGTCAGTCCCGTCGTGATGGTGAAACAGTTGCCATTGGCATTCAAAGTGAGCGAGACAGGTGACGGGATGAATTGTGAGCTTCTCGACGGACCCGCCAATATGTGAATGTCTGCCATAATGAGACTGGCCAAAACGCCACATATTCTGTCTGCAAGTGTTTCCATTGCGAGGAGACTATTCCAAGGATTTCCACAAAGGGCAGGGGATGGATGGGGCGTGGGAGGCGCAAAATTCTCGTCTGAACGACTCATACAGAAGGTGGATAACGAAGGTTGCCTTCTGGGGTCTTCAAATGAATCATGATCAGGACAACTGATACGGGAGCTTTACGTCGGAGCAGAAACTTGTCTAGGGTCCCTACAACGCCCCATATCAACGATCCAGGCACGCTGACGACGCCTAATGTTGCGACAACTCCTGATAGTCGACAAAGATTTACGCTCTACGATCATGTCGGCGCAGGAGGACAGAGGCCAAAGTCAGTTCATGCGGTCATGCGAAGGATACCCTGTAAGAATTGAGACCACGGGTCGGCTGAGATGCTGGAAATAAGGTCGTGAGTGTCGTTTGCCCACTTAATCAGGTCGCTGAGCGGCCGGTAATACGGCCTCAATGTCAACCTGGCATGAGTGTTTGCTCGTTGGCCCTCGTGTCACCATGATCGATTGATAAAAGCGTCAACTCGTGGCTAGTCCGTCCTGACCTACACTTGGGGTAAACTCCCTATCCCAGGCTCCGGTCGCGGGAAATGGAGAATAGCGGCCCCCATCGATCATGCTGAAGAGTCCTCCACATGGTGATGTTGTCGCACTAGCAAAATACCGGATTACACACGCCACGCATCTGCCGATATATATCCAAGATGCGATCAATATGTTGATTGACATGATCCGGCTTCTCGATCTACGCGCTGATATTGATCATGCCCAGCCCGAATCCAAGAGCATCGCAGCGGAATTCATTGATCCCCGGCATACGACTCCGCAATTGGAGCACCAGATCGATGAGGTGCATGCGAAGAACGGACCGGCACGTGACTGACTCCAGGGTACGATCATCTATTATGGCTGCCACGAAGACTTTCCAGGTTTGTGCCGACGAAATCTGCATCGCCGTTCGGCTACGTAGTGGTGAGTACTTGCAGTTTCCATGTCCTTTTGCTTTGATTCTAGGCAGCAGAGAACCTCATTCCCTCACAGTTGATATCGAAGGGCATGTTCCAAAGCCTGACCTGGTTCATGATCTTCTCCGTCAATTCGAGGTAGCGATTCCGTCCGAAGATCGAATTGACAAAAGCAGTGCCTGCTTTTCTGCCCATCGTCTTTGTGTCTCGCTTGGCGGCCTGCAACATGTAGTGTTCGCACCCTTTGAGGAGCTCCTCCAACTTTTCTCATAATCTGTTGCCGCTATCGATGAACTCACCGACCATCTCCTGTTCATCAATATTTCGGATCCGGTCGACATGTCTCTCTACCCTTTTTATTTTGCCTGCAAGTTTGATGAGCAACAGCCATAAGTCTCCAGCTATATCGGCCATAGGAGTCGACGCACCGTGATGATGGACTGTCCAGTCGTACATCCATTTGCCGAGAGATTTGGTATCGAATACACTACCTAGTAGGATGATAGGTCGTTCTGTCGAATCCCAGTGTTTGATAGAATAGCTGGCTGGGATACCTGCACGGATGGCGTCCTCTTCCGTTGCATTTTTGCTAAGGTTTGTGGTAGACTTGGGCTTTCGTGGTTCGGTGGTCGACGAAGATCGTGGTCTGGTGTATTCGAATTGATCTTCTCTCATCTGTTCCTGGCCGTAGCTAGTTCGTGAGAACATGCCGCTATGTCGCTTCTTTCCATGCCTTTTCTTCGGCGCTCTTTGCTCTCCGTACAGATACGTAGGTCTTATTCCCATATATTCAGCTTCTTTATTATATACGTAGACACCTCGACTCTGCTTGCTAAATAAGGTACGTGAATAAGAGGTGGAAATTGGGTGGCTAACGTGGATATCGTACTGGGGTACACTGTGCTGAATGTTGGGATTGTAGGAGCGTGATGGTACTTCCCTTGGTGAGCCCGAAACGCCAGCTCCCAAATAATGGACAGTGTTCTCGCGTGTGTGTTCTTGTCGTTCTGACGGAACATTGTCTCTGGGGCCAGACGCCACGTATTTTGTACAATTGCATGGCAGATAAAAGGCGATATTAACCAGTGGCACTCCATATTGGCAATCCATTTTGCTCCTCCCACAGGACTCTTCTGGTCAGGATCGTAACCTAGTGGTAATTTGGAATGTCTAAGGGAATCCAGAAGACAGAACCTTCCTCAGACTTACTGACGCCCCTGATAGTGTCTGGTCCTCCCGGAGAGGGATCCAGATAGCTGGGCAACTACAGTCACATCTAGACTCAGAGGCTGCCCCTACCCGATGATACTGGCGGGCACGCGTAGAACATTACGCTGCACGTCGATGTGAAACAAAGTTCTTGAGGACATGCTGCGGCCAGCGAATCGCACTATATGGGCTAGGAAGTCCTGTTATCTGCCTGATCGCGCCCCAAAGAGGTCTTCAAAAGAGTCCCCCTAGCGAAAGACGATCATATTATGACTGTGAGTCGGCTTGTCGCAATGCAAGGACTCTCGGATGTCGAAGTTTGATCCGTTTGCTTCCATCTATTTCTACTGCGTCAATAGCGATTCAGCAGGATCATGCTCCACTTCGCCAAGTACGGACAAGTATTCCTCTGTGCTCCTACTTTCCATGACGGACGTCCCTGTCTTCTTCTGGGCTTGATGCTAGAAAAGCCCTACCCTCAACGCGCGTGCACGGCAATGTCGTCCTTCGCATATTTATACACAAGAACGACTGTTCGAGACAGATATTACGGTCCTGATGTACTTGCCAATGTCGCCGAGAAGGTTCTGCACAGACAAAGAGTTGCTATTGTAAAGTGATCCTCCATTCTTCCGAGATCTTGATCCATGTCTATTAATTCATACCGTCAGTAGATTGCTCGACAGCTTCACATTACCCTATCTTTTGCCTTCTTCAAAGTTGAGCACGGCTGCGTGAATCGCACTTTCACCTCCATCGAGCCCGAATTCACCGAGAGGATATGGCGACAGACCACTTCGGAGTGCGTCTCAACCGACGATGAAGACGAGCATCTCCCTTCTTCGCTGAAATCGGTAGATCCAACGTTCAAGGTCCCTCCACTGCCAACGCGGGACACCAAAAAGCGCTGACGCATACGACGGCGCCCTTATGGAACCCATCAAACAATTCGAAAGTGGAAATCAAAGCCGAGTATAGTGTACAGGACAAGGGGAACCATAATCCCTCCAGCACCAACCACACACCATGGCTTTTAGACAGCAAGGTAGCAAAGTGATCGCAGTTAGTGTCCTGATGATTACCTTCCTTGGGCATGAATCAACCGGCTGACATGTCATGTTACCCTTGGGATGCAGTTAAATACTACAATGTCATTGGCTGCTTTATTCTCGGGCGTAAATGGAGGTATCGAATTGTTCGTGGCTGGAGCCCAGGACCCGAGCCTCTAAACATATTCGAACAGTCAAGAGCCAACCATCTTGTAACCACATATGTTCAATCATTGGCTAGCCTAGGAAAGAGGGTCCTGGGGAGCCTCCCAGACACTCTGATATTGATAGGTCCAAGTTAAAGTCATATCACGAAAGGAGAACGGTTCTAACGACACGACGCGGCCGCGATCCCCAAAGAATTATAGAGCTGACGTATAAGAATTCCTTTGACCTTGGGACAAACCATTTAAATGTCCTCCTATATCAAGTTGAAAATTGGCCCTTTCCCGTCGTGTACCCTTCTCACATGGTCCATCTCATCACATGCGCAGACCGGAAGAATGACCCAAGCAACTTCAGGAAAAGGAGGCATTTTCTGCGCAAGGTGAGTGTGTAACTCCTGACTTCGACCAGGGGCTGATTTCTTAGATCGACAGGTAACAAATATCTCTGCAAGATCTGGGAGTCGGCGCAGATATTAATTGATGACTTTGAGATTCCGTTTACAACCTCTCAAGTTGAGCTTGACGACGAAGACACGATCAAGCCAAATGACGAGCTTCACCAAGAGATTCAGAAACACATTCGACGTGAGATGCTTGGTGTAGACAAACCATTAAGAACACTGCGACATGCTTGGAAAGTCCCACCCTGTACTGCGACATGCGGCATGTTCTCACGAACTAGCTACGGCCAGGAACAGATGAGAGAAGATCAATTCGAATACACCAGACCACGATCTTCGTCGACCACCGAACC
>Ga0181464_1000734_pt1 | contig 15192 bp, 22 predicted proteins | sample InSIn2gowninarea_FD_119074 | JGI IMG/M metagenome (GOLD analysis project Ga0181464, IMG submission 119074) | Clean room microbial communities from NASA Spacecraft Assembly Facility at Jet Propulsion Laboratory, Pasadena, California, USA -... ...
CATCAATGTGGATGAAAAATAGTATAATGATCCAATTCATATCAAAGAAACTAATCCTTCACACAAAACATGGCTAATTATGGGTAAAACACCGGATAAACATCCAACAAAGCAAACCAAAACCTCTAAAAAAACTCGAAAGTGCAAAAACATGCAAGAAAAACCTAGTGACCATGCACTAGAGTTTGACAGTTCTCTTAAGTGATTTTACTATGTATGTGATGATTGGGGACTATAAATAGGGTCTTCAAATAGAAAAATGACAAAAAAAATCATAGTTCCAACCCTTGAGGAATGAGAAATTTAAATATTAAAGCCCATGTTACACTGTTATAGGCGCAAAAATCCAAGGCAAATAAAACCAACTAGAAATTGTTGACTTATTCCTATAAACTTCCATGAGGACCAGGAAAGTTTCATTGATGCATTGATTCCAATGTCCTATTTGAATCAAACTTAATAACTTTAATATTTCATGTTAATAATTATAAATCTTACATTATTGGAAGGAAATTCCTTATTCAAATTGTAGCATTTTTTGTATCTCATATTCCAAATGTTTTCTAAGAGACAAGTAGGTTGCACCACCATAAATGTGCCCCAACTGAATCAACTATCATCTGAATCAATCCACTGTAGTGTTGTAAGCTCAAGCCAAGCAATGGTTTAGCCATCTTTTCTATAAAATACAAGCATTTATCCATTATTTTCATACAACTTGATAAAGAAATAATATATATAGAATGTTGTCTTGCAAATAATAAAGAGACTGGATAAATGTGGGGAATAATTTATTATCTAAAAAAATTTATTTTGGGGAATACTTTATTATCTGCAAAAAATGGATTGAACCAAAATGTATTTTGATGCTTGTTTGTGGCACAATTTTTTGTCTTTCTAGTTGATGCCACTAGAGAGAATAGATAGTTGCAAACATTAGTGGAAGAGTTTGGAAATGATAGCAAGTATTTGCTTCATGAAATTAGGATGATACATTGAGAGATTTTATGGTTGTTGGAAAGTAGATCGCTACAGAAGGGGGAGGTTGAATCGGTATTGAAGGAAATTATATTTTTTTCTCCAAATTATTACTCTTTAACCATGCACAAAATGAAACACAAAAGCATATATCAGAGCATAAAATATAAATATAAAACCATGAAAGCACTCAACACAAGGGACACGAGTATTTATGGTGGAAAAACCTCTCCAGGTAAAAAAACCACCTGTTGGTATTATACTGCTCAAATATTCTATTATTTCAAACAATTCTTTACATAGAGTGATTCAAATGGGCTACTATCAAAAGGAGACTCTTTCTCATGTAGATCGATGGACAACCATCTGCTGAAGGCCACCACAATCAATGATCCTCACTTGGATACTCCTGAACTAACAATCAACTCTACATACTGCTAGCAGCTATAAGCCACCATGACCAATGAGCCACACCCAATTTCTTTTGAACTATCCAATCACCATTGGATTGAGAAAAATTCTCACTTATATTTATTTCACCAAATTCCTCCAACTCCTCTCCTCTATGTGGTTCTCATTTCAAAATATTTTACACTGGAATTAATAATGACTCAACATGATCACTACAATAGTGTATCATCAAAGAAAATAATAAAAAACCAAATCTCTAGTATCCAAATACACCACAAACTGCAACACAATCTCTCCACAGACTTCACCTTCTCACCCACTGCACAAAAATGATGGTTGAAACATATTTTGGTTATTTTCTAGAACACTTGCAAACTTCTTCAGTAATTACGCATTAGACAACTCACACGGCTTGCAAACAATTCTCCAAACTCAAACTCACTACACACATAAGATAATAAACCATATTATCATTGAGCTTCCTCCAATACATAGATGAATTGAGGTGCTCAACTCAATAATTAATAGGAACTACCAAGCTTCACAAACTCTATTCATATGCTTGATTTGATCTGAATTCAACTTATTTACTTGATCAAGCCACTTACTCCATTCCATAAAATATATTTTCAATGTTAATCACTTTCTAGAATCTCCTTGACCTTTTGTAACCTTTACATGAAAAGTTCCAAACAAGACAAGATGGAAAAACCATAAATTAACCTGAGATATGCAAGGAATGTGGAGAAGAAACACTTAAAGGATGTATACGTAACTCTTGTGAAGTAAATATGTGTATATTACTAGGTATACATGACTCTTATGAAGGAAACCTACAAATATCCCTTAAAAATCAATTTTTACATTTGTTTAAGCCACCACTTCAGATGATCTACAAGAATAAGCTAAGGACATCATGACACACCTCCACATACACTTTGACACCATGAAAAAAAAAGAAGCATAAAGCTTAATAAGAGGGAATCATACTCATAACTACATGACATACATCAAGTGACCTCCATATAGTAGCTTAACTCTTCCAGAGCTTGTCCAACATCTCCAAAACTAGTAGAAACATCTCTAATACATGTAGCAGTATCTCCAACACCTACAACAACAACATCAAGTGATCTAGTTGCCTCCAACACCTATTGAGGCACCTCCAACACAAGAAACAACATCTCAAAACATGTATAAGCAACTTGAATGCTTCCAAGACACGTGGAATCATATGAAACACGTGTAGCATCAATCCAACCACCTACAACAACAACATATGCAACATATGTAACAACATCATCAACCTATGACAAGCCATCATATCATGCCTTGTATCCATCTCTACGCAGCCTTGAAATCACCTCCACTAAGTCTTTCCATAAGTATATTGACATGAATGGAAACCAATAAGACCATCAAGCCAAATAGTGCAACAACCAAGCACTTATCATACATCATCATCATCAGATTGACATAAGCATATGAAAAGAAACACCATGACCTTGTTAACATCAATTTCAACAATAGAATGCCAACAAGCTCCCCCTTTGACATTGATGTCAACCTCAATCTAATCTCCAACATCTGCAGTTGATCTCCATACACTGTCCAACACTGAAGTTGCAACTTTGAAGTTGATCTATATCTATCCAAATTCTCCGCCCTTTTGACATCAATGGAAAAGGGCCATACCAACGTTGAAGATAATGCCAATAACGTACTAGATGAGAGATTTGTTTCCCCCTGTCATACTCAACACCATGTCAATGCAAATCAGAGAAGTCTCTCCTGTCAGATAAGCATGTGAAATCAGAAAATTTGTTGCCAACACCTCTACCTAGTGCCATGCAATCTCTAAAACTAAACATGCTCCCCCTGGCATGAAATGGAGCTACAATCACTCTCTCCTTACTGCTGAAGCAACACATCCTCTTCACTATAGTAAGCATCCTTATGAAATGCAAGAGACTACTCCTCATGAGCCATGACTCCAACTGACTTTGGAGAAGACATACAATGAAGTACAATACGTATATAATGCTTCATGGAGAAAATACATGGTTGTGAAAAGTACATAGAATTGAAAAATGTCTCCTCTACACCTATCATTAACCAAGACTTCTATGGACCCAAATTTACATCATGAACCCAATGTAGTGGGACTACATTAAAGATATACAAAATAATACATGGCTTATACTTCAATTGACCCATACATAGCTAATGACAAGACATACTAGACACCATGGGTCTCTCCATAAGAAATATGATAGCTAGATAGAATAATAGAGGTACATGGATTTTGCATATTAACATAAGTGTGCTCTCATCTAAGCATGCCCAATACAATAATATGACATGAAATACATGGCCTCCATGGAAAGATGTATGCTGCATACAACAACACAAATATGAATGCAACATATGGCATGTGCAACAAATATAATTTCTCCATGAGAAATGATATAATCTCTCAATGTGTAACAACAACAATAAAATAGCTAGAAACATCATATGAAATTACATGGCCACTCAATGTCTTGGCCATCACCATCCCAACTATGAAGATCTTACAGTAAAATCATGATTACCACTAACAACCACCATCATGCTCAACATGTGCATCAACAACAAAATCAACTAATAGAAACAACATAGAAATATGTAATTGGACAGCAACAAGTACATATCCTCATCATCATGAGGCTCATCAACCATCAACATAATATATCATCAACTCAAATAATGAGCAACAAATTAGTGAGCATCAAAAACATCAATATACATCAACAAAAACATAAGATCCAGAAATAAAGTATTGTGAGCAGCACATAATTTCATCCTCTCCATAAATTCTCAATATTTCATCCATAAACATGCATCAAAATATCATGAGCAGTAGTAATCATCCTCATCATGTCTCATCCATCTGAAAACACATGAGCAACAACATGGTACATTTAGAATAGAAATCATGAGCCATAAAGTGCACACTCTAGATGAGCCAACTCTAACACATCATATGATGTTCCATGGAAACTACACATGCATGACAACACATCACATAAATATCATCTAGCAATATGATCATCATCAATATACCAACTATGTCATGCAAAACATATGATTTTGCATCTATATGGCAGAAACAATAAAACTCCTTTCCTGCAACATACTCATGATAAATAAGCACAATAAAACTCCTTCGTAGTTATCATGATGCCAACAATTTACAAGTCCATTTGAAAGCACAAATTCTCCCCTTGAATGTATGATCCTCCATCACACCTAGACAATGCACATAAGAATAACTATAATTGCCACATGATCAAAAATATCAATATGAAAATGATATGAAACTACTCCAAGGCTGATTTGAATGATGACAAGATGAATAAGAATATATCACAAATGAAAATCAATAATTCAGAACCCACGAACAACCCCTGAACACATGCATCTCTCAATATGTAGATTTATCTTCATGTACTCTTCTATATATAGATGCACATCAAAAGATCTACATGAAAATCTAGATGCAACCATATGTTCCCCCTGAGACCATGCAAGCCTCAGTTTTCTATGGGAGTTTGTTGTTGTTAACTCTACTATAGATTCATTGTTTGAGGGTTAAAATCAGAATTAAGCAGTGTGCGCCTATGTTGTAATTGTTCATAGTTGTTTATTTTATCATTTCCCTTCATGTGCCTTATTCCCTTTATTCCATTACTTCCATTTCCTCATTCCTCGTAAACTTCCCTTGTTTCCCTTTAACCCCTTTTACCGCTGCTTTTGCATCAAAACCCTCATAATCGTTTATACCCTGACTGAACCCCTTATTTTATTCACCTTGGGCATTTTGTGTTTTAAAATCATTAAAACCCATAACCCTAAGCTTTAATAAGCTCTAGCCCACTCCTTATCTTTCACATCATACTTCAAGCACGTGTGTTTTCTCTCGGTCATCCGATGATCTTGCCTGTTGATCCAACGTTGTACGCAAACCACGCTCTATCAACCTACACGTTATATAATCTGCAGGAAAGTGGTATTTTGCTAGCCACATGCCTCAATCTTATTGTATCGTGCTTCCCCTGTACGTAAACTGCCGTTGCACAAAGGTGGTGCGGGAAAACCACTTCCCGCCATTGTAATGTTTTCCCTACCCGTTAACTATCACCTTCTTCTGTCACCCGATCACCATCAGATCTACTTGACCGTGATCCAATGGCCCTCATTCACCCTGTTTATCCACCTCCCAATAGTTCACTCTAGCATTATCTCCGCCATCTATTTCCCTAATATAGCGGCTCATATTCAAATTGCACATTGGTGCCTCCCCATTTTCTTCTGCCAGCATATCTTGATCATCCATGCAATCCATCCAATGGCCAGTGTTTCATCTCGGCCCCTGTTCGATTTTGAAGTGTTTTTCAGGGCATTCTTCAATGTTTTTGGGCCTATTTTGTGTGCGCAAAGGAGAAAGCATGCCATCAACTCCCTGTACTCTATGCGTTAAATTCTCAGCTACCTACATTCAAAGACAATACAACCAAGGACAAGGAGAATGTTCCTCAAGCAGTTCAATGACAGTAGCAGTTATTGAAAATTATCAAGATAATATTTCAACTATTCAGGAAGGACATTGTAGTACAGAAAGAGCCATTTTGTTCATTCAAAAAAGTGAGAATGAATCAGAAGACCCATATTAAATTGTAAATGTGGTTGGTGATCCATTAAGATACCTCCATGCATAACCTAGCAGAGATATTTTGTAAACAGATTCTATATATATCCATAAAAACGATGTAATAGGTTGATGAATGTTAGATGAGTGTTAATCTGTTGTAAGCTTCAACTTTTGGACACTGTAACTACTCTGAGACCTGCAACATTTGGTATTCATTTCCAGCTAATATAATATTTTTTTGCTGTCAATTGTTCACTTTTCACTTCTTCTATGTTCCAGGCTGTGCCTGTTTTGTAGTCATTCATGTGTTGTGAATGTTTAGCATTAGAGGGGCTGTCATCCCACCTCTGTGTTAGACTTTAGCATGTATCATTGAATTTTCTTATAGGTTTCTATTGCTCTAATACCAGAGAGCTGTCATCCTATCTATGTATTATATAATAGATTTATATACCTCCTAACTAGTTGCAGCTGGCCATCACAGGGTCCTGTGTATCTGCTAGTGTAGTCAGTCTTCGCCATCATCACATTTTGTTTAAACTATGAGTAATTTGTGGTTTAAAGCCTTGTAGTTTGGGGGTGTTCACCCATGTCTGAGGTCAATCATAGTAGGAGTGGTTATCTGGCTTGAATATACAACATTTCTTTCATTCATCCATCATTTTATCCAACATTTTGTTGAGTTTATAATGTTTTCGAGCATCACTGATATACAACCTAGGTGAGTTTCTTGGGGTGTTAACATTAATTGGCATTGTTATCGGGGATTGAAGAATTGAAGTTCAGCTTCCCTCAGAGAATGACACAGCTTCAAGCTTTGATGACAGATAAGGTTTGAACACAATTATTGGTTGTAATCATCTATTTGGCGACTCCGCTGGGGAAAGACCATCCTTTGGTGACTCCACATTGAAGTTCTAGCTAAGTTTGTGAGAAACACTCAAAGAAATCCACAGAAGATTCCAGCTGAACTAGTGCCTGAACCTGAGAGGACTGTTAAATTGAAGAAATCTTCACAGAAAGGGGCATTAGGATCAGGTAAGCCTAAGAAGTCTCATTCATCTCTGAAAGATAAAGTTGTAGCTGAAGATATACAGATTGAACATTTACAAATCAGCACTGTTAATAAAGAAAAACCTTTAGAGATTGGTTCAGTCCCTTGTACAGTCAGTTCCCCTATGAATCTTAGTCCAAAGAAAGCTTCCAATTCGGTCCAAAACATCCCTTTATCACAGCCATCCATCACATTACTTCCTACTACTCAATCTGCTAGTATTCTTCCAAATATTCCAAACATGGTAGGACAACAAGCACCTACAAGAATAGAAAGAATTGTAGCTACCAAATATGGACCATTGGTGTTGCCTGTGCCTCTAAATCCTATGCCTGTGGGAGAATGTCAAAAATATATGCCTAAATTCATTGGTACAGAAGGAGTAACAGTAGAAGAAAATCTAGAAGCTTTTTACAGTTGTGTTGATAATTTGGATATAAGGGAAAATGATGTGTGGATGAGAGTTTTCATCCAGAGCCTTGATGGAGAGGCTAGGAAGGGGTTTAGAGAATTACCCCAGAGATCAATAACAGATTTTGAAGCATTAGATGATGCATTTTTAAAGCAATGGGGAGATAAGAAGGATTTTCTATATTACCATACAGAGTTTGGTAATCTGAAGAGGGAAAATGGGGAATCAATACTTGATTTTAATAAAAGATTCAATCGACTGTATAGTAAGATTATAGCTGAGGTGAAGCCTAATCCTACCTCTGCCAAAATCACTTATGCCAATGCTTTTGACTTTGATTTCTGCTTGTTATTGAGAGAAAGGAGATGTGCTACGCTAGCAGACATGCAGGGTGTAGCCTTAGAAGTAGAATCCAATATTATGGCTGCAGAGAAATTAAAGAGTCAAGCTGACAGAAGAAGATAGAGAAATCAGGCATCTACTTCTTCTACATCATCTTCAAAACCTAAATTAGATAAAATGACTAAGATGATAGAGTCATTGGCTGCTGAAATTTCTAAGCTAAAGGTTGACCAAAACTCAGGGAAAACAAGGCAGCAAAATACATTTGCTCCAAGAAATCAAAATCCTTTTAGAAGAGAAAATGAGCAGTTATAGATTATGTAGAGGGGTGAAGAAACAAAAGAAGATCATAAAGTAAAAGCTCCCTTCCAAAATGTAGTCATGGAGAAGGAACAATTTGAAGAGGATGATGATGAAATTCATTGCATGGAAGATAAAGGCAGTGCTACATTTTTTAGATTGGCTGAATATGAAGAATCATTGCTACAAGAACAAAATAGTCAGGATTGGGACAGAGGAGATGTTCTACAAACTAGTGACTAGTAGAGATATAATCTGAGATCCAATGCAAATAACGCCAGGGAAAGTGATACCCAAAGAGCTGTTGTCCAAATTGAACCATAGAATGGCAGCTAATCCAGTCATTCTCAAAGCTCTAATTCAAGACGTAAAGAGTTTTGATAAACCATCTTCTTTTTTCAACTTTGAGTCAGAAGTTCAGAAGTTGAAAATATCTGTGCCTCTCGTTGAGTTGGTGAAGAATGAACTATTTATAAAGCCTATCCTTGAAACCCTTGAGCTAGACATCAAACAAACCTCCACTGACTCTGTCAATTTGCAAGATGACAAGCCTGCCATTGTGCTCAACCCTATGATTGAACCTGCTAATAATAATTCTCCATCTTTTTATGTTTCATTGACTATTCATGATAAAATCCTCCACAACTGCCAACTAGATACAGGGGCTAGCCACAATCTAATGCCTAAAGCTATAATGGAGGATTTGGGCCTTGATATCACTATACCATATCATGATTTATTCTCATTTGATTCAAGGAAGGTGAAATTCCTTGGATTGATTAAGGATCTATCTATTACCTTAACTCAACTGCCTATGAAGAGTATGATGATGGATACTGTGGTAGTAGATGTGCCTCCCAAGTTTTGTATGCTGTTGTCTAGAGGGTGGATAAAGAGATTAGGTGGGTCATTACAGAATGATCTATCTTATGTAATTGTCCTGGTGTTTGGAGGAGAAAGCAGGAGATTGTACAAAGAAGCACAACTAGCATACATTATCAGTGATGAGAAGAACCCTAAAAATCATCCTATATATGCAGTGGACACCGATTTTGGAGCATGTATCCTCCAAATAGAAGAATCTCAGAAGGCCATAATGCAGATCAGGAAACCAATAGTTCAAGCTAAAAAAATGCAAGGAATTCAGGTTTGGGAGATGTTTTTTGATGGAGCATGTTCTATGGAGACTCCAGGAGTAGGGGTGGTGCTAATTTCTCCACAAAAAGAAAGTATTCAGTGGTCTTTCAAGCCAGCTTTTCAAGTAACTAACAACACAGCATAATATGAAGCTTCACTATTGGGCCTTACTACAGCCAAAGATAGAGGAATCAGGAATTTAAAGATGTTTGGAGATGCTGAGCTGATAATTCAACAAGTAAATAAAACATTCCAAGCAAAGCACCCAAGGCTTAATGCTTACAGAGATGAGATATGGAGAATTAGAGACTCTTTTGATTTTTTTTGTATTTCATACATTCCTAGAGCCCAAAATCAGCTTGCTGATTCCATTGTTGTGTCTGCTAGTCTATTTATTCCTCCTATGCCCCCTAGACTAGCGTATGAAGTCCAAGTGAAGTAAAGACCTTCCTTGCCTGACAATTTCCATCATTGGAAAGATTTTGAAGATGATAATGAGTTGAATAGGCTCCTTTAGGTCATTGATGAATTCTCCGAAATGAAAATTGACCAAGAAAATGAAGCTTTGTTAGAAAATCCCCAATCCCAGCTTAGAAATAAAATTGGTAAAGATAACATTGTCCATCTTCCTAGAAACCATATTCCTAGAGGCCTAATTCCCCTTGAAAGATTGTTTGACCAAAATGATGTGCCTTACAAGGCTGCCCAAAAAGGAGACCAATCTGTAGTTTGTAAGCATGATATAGGAAGTTCAGGTCAGCCTAGATATGTGAATCTGTCCACTCATTTGTCTGCTGATCAAAGTGTTGAATACTACAATTTAATGAGGCAATTTGCAGATGTGTTTCCCTGGGAGTATAGTGATTTGAAAACTTATGATAGGAATATAATTCAGCACAAAATCCGTATGGAGAAAGACACTGTTCCTTTCAAGAAGAAGCTGAGACCAATTATCCCATGCTTCTTCCACTGATTGAGAAAGAAATTAAAAAGTTGTTGGTTGCGAAGATCATAGTTCCCCTTAGATATTCCAAATGGGTGGCTAATTTGGTGGTCATGAGGAAGAAGAGTGGAGAAATCAGACTGCGTGTTGATTTTTGAAATTTAAACAAATGCTCCAGAAAATACAACTATCCTCTGTCGAAGATGGAGCATTTTTTGTAGAAGGTCTCAGGAGCTAAAGTCATGTCATTTTTAGATGGATTTTCAGGCTTCAATCAGATTTCTGTGCATCTAGATGATCAAGAAAAGACTGCATTTACCACTCCTTGGGGCACTTTCATGTATGCCAAAATTCCATTTGGATTGATGAATGCTGGAGCCACCTTTCAACGAGCTATGGATATAGCATTTGTGGGAGAGAAGGACAAATTTGTGCTTATCTACCTTGATGATATAATTGTTTACTCCAGCAGCCATCAAAATTATTTGCAGCATTTGAAAAAAGTGTTCTTGAAGTGCAGAAGGTTTGGAATATTAGTCAATCCCCAAAAATCTCAATTTTCCTTGAATGAAGGCAAGCTGTTAGGACATATTGTGTATGCTACAGGCATTCAAATTGACCCTGAAAGAGCTAAAGCAATCCAGGCTTTGACTGTCCCTAGATCAAAGAAGGTTATTTAATATTTTTTGGGAAAAATAAATTTTGTAAGGAGGTTTATCCCAAATTTTGCAGAACTAGTGAAGCATGTTACCTCCATTTTGAAGAAAGGATAAGAGCTAAGATGGACTAATACAACAAGACAATAATTTGAGTCTATCAAAAAGGATATCATGGAGGCTCCCACTCTAATAAGTCTAGATTACAACAAGGAGTTCCACATATTTTCTTTTGCCTCTGAAGATACTATTGCAGTTGTTTTATTGCAGCAAGATGAAGAAGGTTCAGAGCGTCCAGTGGAATATTTTAGCAAGAAGTTTAGGGATGCTGAACTGAGGTATGATATTATAGAAAAACAGGCATATGCTCTCATTAAGTCCCTAAAATCTTTCATATTTTATATCTTGCATTCAAAGATAATTGCTTATGTGCCCTCGACTGCAATAAAAGATGTCTTAACTCAACCTGATGCTAATGGAAGGAGGGCAAAGTGGATTGGTAAAGTGATAGAATTAAATATAGAGCTGAAGCCCACCAAGTTGGTCGGAGGTTAGGGTCTTACCAAGTTATTGGCTGAACAAAATTGCAGGTCTTTAAACATTGGTTTCATGTGCACAATTGCAGTAGACAGTCCAAAAAACGAAGAGGAAAATGTCATTGAAACAGTGAAAGAATAGCTAGTGGCCGAGAACCTAGCTCCATGTAACTAGTATGCTAAAATAATTAATTTCTTGCTAAAGCTAGAGATCCCTACAGGATTTACTCAAAGGCAAGCTAGAACTTTAAAGCTTAGAGTAGCTAAGTATTGCATTATGAAAAATCTGCTTTACTGAAGGGATCCATCTGGAATATTTTTAAGGTGTCTGGACAAAGAACAGTCAAAAGAAGTGATGCAACAGTTTCATAATAGCATATGTGGAGGGCACCATTATTGGAAGACTACAGCCAATAAAATTCCCAGAGTTGGGTACGATTGGCCTGCTTTATTTTCTGATGTATTTTTTTTTGTCAGATCTTGTGACAGGTGCCAAAGATTTGAAGGAAAGCAGCAGCTGAAATCCTTGTCCCTTAAACCAATAATTGCCAAAGGACCTTTTTAGCAATGGGGTTTGGATTTTATTGGAGAAATCAATCCACATTCCAGTGGCCAACACAAGTGGATATTAGTAGACACTGATTATTTCACAAAATAGATTGAAGTTGTCCCTACAAGGAAGGTTGATCATAATGTGGTCATAAAGTTTTTGAGAGAGAGTATCTTCAGCAGATTTGGTTGTCCACATAAACTAGTAACAGATAATGCAGCAACCTTTAGGGCAAAAGAGCTGGTGGAAATGTGTGATTCAATGGGAATTAAACTTGTTCATTCCACCTCATATTACCCTCAAGGAAATGGTCTAGCGGAATCCTCTAATAAAAGTTTGATCAGGATAGTAAAAAAGAGGACAATAAAAAGAATTGGGATTCAAAGCTTGAGTATGCACTATGGGCTGACAGAGTGACCATAAAGAAATCTATAGGGAGTTCTCCATTCAAGCTAGTATATGGCACTGAGGCTATAATCCCAATTCAGTTAACTCTCCTTGTGGCGAGATTCATTCAAGAAGAGCAAGATGAAGAAGAATGCATGGCAAGAAGAATCACTGATTTTGCAGAGTTGCATTAGATTAGAGAATAGTTGGTTAAAAAAGCTGTAGTACATCAGAGGAAGGTCAAGCAAGCCTTTGACAAGAAGGAAAAAATAAATAATTTTCAGATTGGTGACTTGGTGTTGAAATGGGATGCACTGAAGGAGAAGAAAGGTAATCATGGGAAAGTTGATGCTTTTTGGACAAGGCCTTTCATCATTTCACAGGTTCAAGGGAACAACACCTTCATATGGAAGAGTATGGGAGGTGAAGTAGTTTTGGAGGGCCCAGTTAATGGGTGGTTTTGGAAAATATATGTTGTTTAAGGTCTTTGGCCTTAAAGGATGTAAATATTTTGTTTTTAGCAGTTTTGCGCAAGAAAAATAGACTCCATGCCCAATGGAACACTAGGAATTCTGATTAGTTTTCTTTCAGTTGGAAAGGGCAGTGGTTTGCAGATTCTTGAGAACTCACAGGGAGGATTTCATCCCTAGAAGGAGCCAGTGTTAGCTCTACTATAGATTCAGTGTTTGAGGGTTAATATCAGAATTAAGCAGTGTGGGTCTGTGTTGTAATGGTTGGCAGTTGTTTATGTTATCATTTCCCTTCACGTGCCTTATTCCCTTTATTCTATTACTTTTGTTTCCTCATTCCTCGTAAACTTCCCTTGTTTCCCTTTAACCCCTTTTACCCCCGTTTTTGCATCAAAACCCTCATAATCTATTTATACCCCACCTAAACCACTTATTTTATTCACCCTAGGCATTTTGTGTTTTAAAATCATTAAAACCCATAACCCTAAGCTTTAATAGGCCCAGGCTCGCTCCTTATCTATCACATCATACTTCAAGAATGTGCGTTTTCTCTCGGCCATCCGATTATCCCATCCGTTGATCCAACGTTGTACACAAAACCCGCTCTGTCAACCTGCACATTATATAATCCACGGGAAAGTGGTATTCCACCAGCCACATGCCTCATATTATTGTATCGCGCTTCCCTTGTACGTAAACTGTTGTTGCACAAAGGTGGTGTAGGAAAACCACTTCCCGCCATTATACTGTTTTCCCCACCCGTTAACTATCGCCTTCTTCTGTCACTCAATCATCGTCGAATCTACCCGACCATGATCTGATGGCCCTCATTCACCCTATTTATCCGCCTCCCGACAATTCACTCTAGCATCATATCCGCTGTCTATTTCCCTAATCTAGCAGCTCATATTCAAATTGCACCTTGGTGCCTCCCCATTGTCCTCCACCAACATATCTTGATCGTCCATGCAATCCATCCGATGGCCAGTGTTTCATCTTAGCCCCCGTTCGTTTTTGAAGTGTTTTTCAGGGCATGTTTCAATGTTTTTGGGCCTGTTCTACATGCGCAAAGGAGAAAGCACACCATCAAATCCCTGTAATCTATGTGCTAAATTCTCAACTACCTACATTCGAAGAAAATATGGCCAAGGACAAGGAGAATGTTCCTTGAGCAGTTCAATGATAGTAGCAGTTATTGAAAATTATCAAGATAATAGTTCAACTATTCAGGAAGGACACTGTAATACAGAAAGAGCCATTTTGTTCATTCAAAATCATCAGAATGAATCAGAAGACCCATATTAAATTTTAAATGTGGTTGGTGGTCCATTAAAACACCTCCATGCATAACCTAGTAGACATATTTTGTAAACATATTCTATATATATCCAGAAAAAACAATGTATAGGTTGATGAAAGTTAGATCAGTGTTAATTTGTTGTAAGCTTCAACTTCTGGAGACTGTAACTACTCTGAGACCTGCAGTGTCTGGTCTTCATTTCCAGCTAATACAAGCTTCTTTTGTTGTCAATTTTTCACTTTTCACTTCTTCTATGTTCCAGGTTGTTCCTGTTTTGTAGTCATTCATGTGTTGTGAATGTTTAATATCAGAGGGGATATCATACCACCTCTGTGTTAGACTTTAGCATGTATCATTGAATTTTCTTATAGGTTTCTATTGCTTTAATACCAGAGAGCTGTCATCCTGTGTGTGTATTATATAATAGATTTACAGACCTCCTAACTGGTTGCAACTGGCCATCACAGGGTCCTATGTATCTACTGGTGTAGTCAGTCTTCTCCATCATCACATTTTCTTTAAACTATGAGTAATTGGTGGTTTAAAGCCTTGTAGTTTGGGGGTGTTCATCAATGTCTGAGGTCAATCATAGTAGGAGTGGTTATCTGGCTTGAATATACAATATTTCTTTCATTCATCCATCATTTTATCCAACATTTTGTTGAGTTTTTAATGTTCTCGAGCATCATTGATATACAACCTAGGTGAGTTTCTTGGGGTGTTAATAGTTGCTACTATTTTCTCCTCCAATCTTTCATTTTTTGATTCTTCTTCTTCCTATTTAGATGGTCTTCCATATTATCCTCTCTCTGGTTGGATCTCCTGTAACACATGGGAAGTTTGCAATGCTTGGCCTTATGAAAAATATTTTCACACATAAAACATATTATGTGACCAAGGAATAAAGGGAATAAGGCACGTGAAGGGAAATGATAACATAAACAACTGCCAACCATTACAACACAGACCCACACTGCTTAATTCTGATATTAACCCTCAAACACTGAATCTATAGTAGAGCTA
>Ga0181464_1000735_pt1 | contig 15183 bp, 13 predicted proteins | sample InSIn2gowninarea_FD_119074 | JGI IMG/M metagenome (GOLD analysis project Ga0181464, IMG submission 119074) | Clean room microbial communities from NASA Spacecraft Assembly Facility at Jet Propulsion Laboratory, Pasadena, California, USA -... ...
ATTGAAGCATATTGGCCAGCAAGTTCCTCAATCGTTAAGGGGAACTGGGTGACTTTGGATGTAGATTCTTGTGGTCTCTTCCCTCTCGACTGTGACAACCTCTTGGCAATAGTGGCCTCAACGGTCTGCTGTTGCTTCTGAGCATCCTCGTGCATCTTAGCACGAATCTTCTTCATCTCCACCTTGCTACTTATGTTCCTAAATGGCTTCTCTCCTCTCCTCTAAGTGGTGTATGTTCATAAGCTCTCTTCCTCTCTTTCATGTAGAAGCCATGAATCTTGTACTTTGGATCATAGTGATTTGCGGCAGTCATCTTCTTGAAGTTGAATCTCTCTAACTTCTCTTTCATTGAATCAACATCCACCCAAGTTCTACACTAGTATTCTCCAACTATGATCGACAAATTTGAGGTGACCGATTTCTTGTGCCATACGTGCTCATGCAAGTAGGTCAACTGCCTCATCATCTCCATCAGGAACAATATGTTGCTCACATATCTGGGCAGTTGATATGGCTCCACAACTGATCCATAGATTCTAATGTAGGAATAGTGTTGATGATGGATGAAGAAGTCCCCATGCTTCCTCAAGGCATCTTGAGCTGAGTTCGAGATCTTGGTCACTATGATTTCTTCTTTAAGCTCCTTGTAGATCTCATACGCCTATCCATCGTTTCTCGTAAAGAAACTATCCCATCTCCTCTCAACTTTCCATTTGGGGTAGCATTTCCAAATGGCATATGTTCCTTTCTCAATCCATGCTACTTCCCCTTTGGTTGTGGTCCTATACTTGCCATGGAGCAACATGTATACCAGGTAGGAATTTAGGTAGAATTTGCACTTGGTGCCCATGGATGATAATTGTTCAGCAATCGTGTCACTCAACACCTTGCTCCACTTGATCCTCTTTCCTCTAGCAATCTCCATGATGAAGCCAAAGAATTCTTTCCTGAATTTGGAAGCATCTTCTTTCCCTAGAATCCTAGACAACATCAAGATCATCAATTCAACTGAAGGGTAGAAGTTGGAATGAGGGGCATTTATGAGAGCATTCCCCTTGAGTCCATGATGCTCATCCAACATCCAACTCCTTATTGCAATGGCAACCCTGTGAGTGTCTTGGTAGCATGCTAGTGACTCTGCTTCGTTGTACTCGAAATTTCCCTTTGAAGTCCATTGGAATGTCGTTTTGATGGCATCAAGGTTGAAGTTCATAATGATGTCTCCCTTGATGTCACAGAGGACTCTCTCTCCCTTTTGCCAATGATGACCAACCTCCATGCACAATTCAAGAAAAGTAGTTGTAAATGGGACGAAGGGACAAGTGAAGAGCCTGGAGAAGAATACAATGTCTTGTTTGAGATCATTGACTGGAAACCCACGTATTTTCTCCCTCATTTGCATCGGATCAACATCTTGCCCATCTATGTCTCTGATGGTAGCTAGATCGTTCCTTGAGAATCTAGCCCCTTGGGGAAGTGAGTCTTGTCTTTCACAAGTGATGATGCAATCTTGTCTCGGCCGATCAAGATCCCTAGCAAAGTCCTTGGCCGAATTCCTCTTGGAAGTAGTCATGATGCTCAAGCTTGCAACGAGGTCTTCCAAGGGTGATGCGTGGGTTTCCAAGTGGTGAGGCCACCCAACGTTGGATTGGTGTGTCTTCTAATTGCTTGCGCAAGCCCTAGAATGCAATGTGATGAAATTCAAACTCAAAAATCTGCAATTTTGGCGCAAAAGTAGAAGAGGAGTGCGATTTGAATTGAGAAAATGATATCCCCAAGCTTGTATTTATAGCTGAAACTGGCTTGCAGTAAACCCTAGTTAGCTAGGTCAAGGTGGAAAATGCATCTTGGCCATCCAAATGGCCGACCTCGGGATGTGTGCATGCATTGAATTTCGTGTCCAATCGTCCAAGACCATACATGGGGGTTCTAGAGCACCTTCAAGCTCAGCACATGCCCTAGAAAATAAAAGATTGTCTTTCTGGATCATGCATCAACCTTGAGGATGAATGCACTTTTTGGCCTTCCCTGCTCCTTTGCTCGCTCAACTTGACCCTAAAGCTCGTCTTAAGACCTAAGCATGCTTGATTTTTGCTCTTTCTGGTGCCCGAGCTTGTCAAATTTGACCTTTATGCTTATCCTGGACCTCCCCAAGCTTGGAGCATGGTTCAAAAAGTCAAGTTTTTGTCTTTTTGAATCGCGTGCCCATCTCTTCGACCTTCCCAGTTTGAGTGCATGATCCAAAAAGACAAGATTGTCTTGTCTGGGGCATGCGCTGGGTTGCAGATGCCCAGATTTAACTTTCTTCAGGTTCTTGCTTCCGTGCCTTAGACAGATTTGCGTGATTTCTTCTTCCTGAAGGCTTCCTGGGTCTGGCACATGGTTCAAAAAGTTACATTTTGTCTTTTGAAATCATGCACCAACCCTTCTGGAGTTGCTGGAGCTGATCTTGGGGTTTGGGGCTTCATGTCTTGGCCAAATTTTGTCTTTTGGACGAACTGGATGCCTTTTTGGGTTGAGCGCATGGTTCAAAAAGACAAGATTTTGTCTTTTTGAGACATGCACCACCTCCTCGATGCTTGGGATTGACTTTCACATTCTCGAACTTGTCCTATGCTTGCTCCTGGCTTGAGCACATGGTTCAAAAAGTCAAGTTTTTGTCTTTTCAAATCATGCGCCAGCCTTGAAGTGGCTTCTACTTGTCTTTTTCCAGCTCAATTCCGATCCAAACTGCTCCTTGCCCTTGGCTCATGCTCTAGAAAGATAAGATTGTCTTTTGGAGGCATGCACTGGGCTTCAAAATGGCCCAAATTGCCTGTTTGGGACTTAACTCCAGTTTGGGTGACTCCCTGACCCAATCGCATGATTCAAAAAGACATGATTTTGTCTTTTTGAAGCATGCGCTAGGCCTAAGAGTGGCCCAGTTCAACTTGACTCTATCTCGACTTGCCCTGGACTCCAATGGTTCACCTAAGACCGACTTTTGGTTTTCCATACTTAAGCATTTCTTTTAGGAATTTCAGATTTTTAACTTGGTATGACTAAGCCTAGGAGAAGGATGAGCCTTGAACCTAAAGGGCTCGACATTGAATCTAGGTTTTGCGACATTACTTGGACTAGACGAGACAAAAACATGACAATACGTTGACAAGGAGTGATGAGGGTCCCCAAAATCACAAGATTTTAAGGCATGTTGTGTTTTAGTCACAACAGGGTGCAGCCTTTATAGCATGAACACTAACCTTAAAAACTTCATCCAATGGTTCCCAAACAGTACCCATACCATCAACAGTCAATACAGTCTAGAAGATTATCAAATGGGACAAAGGTAAATTATCAGCAGCTAGTTCAACACCAGTTGCAGCCATTAATGAGTGGAGAACAATCCCCACAACAGCATCTAAATATGCAAATGTAGCCTTTCTAACAGCAGCATGTCTCCAAGTAACAATTGTAGCATGTCCTGTATGAGAAGTAATCACCAAATTTCCTCCCAAGAGTGCAAATACATCTCCACTAACAGTCCCCCTTACAATACTATCAGTGCCAACATCTTTGTATAAAACATGAGATGTATCTCTAGTTTGGCCTCAATTACACTAAGAAATGTCATCATATAAAATAACCATTCAACTCCATGTCTCATTAGCTCATATTCATTTACTAGTGCATCCCAAGAGAGGAAAAGTTACGTTGCTATTATAAAAATTAGAGATATTATCATACCTTTTTGGAGTAGTATCTTGGCTTATCTTGGCTTCCAAAGTGTACTCTAATATCCCCTTTCCTCTTATCGTGAAGATGCTAGTGGCCCAATCAGACTCTTCCCTTCTAAAGACTGTCATACCTTCATGCATGGGGCTGAAAAGATGAAGCAATTCTGAGAATGAATTGGGGTCATCATTAAACTCAATGAATGGATTAAATGAAGGTTGATCCAAGCATTCCATTGTCCTTGTCTCCTGCTCCATGACGCCTGATCCCGTGGAAGTATGAGCTGATGTGAAAGAGTAGGGTGATCCTCATGAGGAATTGATTTCTCTCATACATCGTTCTTCCAAACCAAAGGGTTGGAACTAGTGTGTACTCTTCTTTCCACAGATTTAGTTTGGAGATCTATATTCATCCAAACTATCATTATCACAATCTGATTTAGAAACTTTAACACACTCATCTACATCACGCTTCCTTACAACAATCTTGTCATCTTTATTAACTACATCCTCAACATATGTAGGTGTATGAATTTTAAAGGAAACATTTTGTGACTCAACTAAACATACCTTATGTGTCAATACATCCTCATGCACAACGAATGATAATAGTACAGTAGTAATAGAAGAACATTCATTCACATCCGAAGAGCAATATAAAAGCCGAATATCAATAATAATGACCAAGAATAAGTATTGGGCTGTAACAAGCCTGTAAAAGGTTCTAGGGCAAAGCCCAAGACTCCAAAATGCTCAACCAAGACTCCTAAAAGCTGGCGCAAAACCTAGGATGGCTTCCAAGGCTAGCGCAAGTCTCAAATGGCTCCAAGATCCTAGCACTAGAGCTAGAAGGTCTTCCAAGGTTGGCGCAAGCTCTCCAAGTGAATGTAATTGTGAATTTACCACTTCTAGGCTAGGGAGCGGCCCTAGTCCTTAGAAGGAAGAGAAGGAGCAACCCCAACTCGGAGATGATCCATGATCAAATGCATAATTATGATGATTTCAAGTGGTGAATCTTTCCTCCTTTTATAGGTGCTTTTAACTTGAAATTACCAATAATTAAACTCATGGCCGACTTGAAATAAAATAACTTTCTCCTAGCCGACTTTTCCTTGGCCGCGATATTAGAATCCTGGTTTTTTGGGCGAACTTCAAAAGTCCATATCTCCCTCATTTCTTGACAGAACCACATCATGTGACCTATCAAAACGATTGGCAGACGATTCTCCATCCATTCCAAAAGACAAATTGGTGATCCAAGACTTGTGACGAAAGTTATGCCTTTAACAAGGTTTCTCAAAATTGGGTACGTTACATTTACAGCCACATGTCATACACTCATTTGGGGCTTAAGTCCCCAACAGAACTAGCAACTATTCTATGTTGCAACATTTAGCCTACACTGGATGAGGGAAGCAACTTGGATTCCCATTGTCCAGACTCCAATGTAGTGCCTATTTTTGTAAAGTGTGTGTTTCATGCATAGTTAGAAAAATCGGAATTGGATCAAAATCGTTTGGTTACAGGATTCTGATTTTTTGAAAAATCGGGCAAAATCAGATAAAATCGGCAAAAAATCGGCATGAGAAAAAATGAAGGAATTTCTTTGGTTTTAGCTAAATTGGCCAAAAAGTCGAATAACATCGGCAAAAAATCGTCGGCCAATTCAATGCCGATTTTTTTCGAAAAAATCGCGATTTTTTTGTCTAAAAAATCAGAATCGGAATCAGAAAAAATCGGATCCGATTCAAATCGGATCATTTGCTTGGCCGATTCCGATTCGATTTTTACAACTATGGTTTCATGGGGACTAAAAATTATAAATGAGATGAAGCCCTCAATAGTGTTGATGCAATAAGGTGAGAACAACAAGGCCATTAAAGCATGAGGGGCTTTGTGCCATTGAATACACATTACCGCTGCATTGACACTAATGATTTCAACTTCCATGGTGTTTTAACCAATTGCTAGCCAATAACATCTCCAACCACGATTGTGGGTTTCAAAAGGAACAAACAATTAGAAAGGAGACCACAAACGGAGGGAAAAAAGAATTTAGAAAAACAGGCATGGGTGGTTAAGGTGGAAGGATAAAGAGGCGATGCCATTCAAATCCTAGAGCTTAGCTCAGCCAATCAAACCTGTATATTTCTGCCATAAACAAGTTACAGGGTTTAAGCTCCATAATCCTATAACATTATTTCATACTATATAATTTGTTTACAGTTATTGGACTCGCTCTGCATCAATAGCTTTAGTGCAAAAGACCCTACATTGTCTCTGAAATTTAGTATATTATTGAAGCGCAAGCAGCAATATCAAAAGAATTCTCCACCATGTTTCAGATTTGATGCACGCTTAACATTAATTTTATAAGGTGAATTTAAGCTTCCAACTCATATTTCCTACTCGTGACAAATGATAATGAAAACGATGTAAAATACAAGACAACAGGTTAGCATTTTAACAATTCAGGAGCCACTTCATTAGCCCACCCAATATTCTCTTATTGCAGGAAAACAAATGTTTTATAGACTTATTCTGTGCAGATAAAAACTAAAGGCAGTAGCCTCAATAGTGTAAAATGTTAAATAGAAACATGGATAAAAAAAGAAAATAAATAAAAATAGCATTCAAAGAGTCCAGTGAGAAACACTGACCAGGTTTGGGATAGTCCTTGCCAATAATACATTTTGCTTTCCTTTGAACTTCAAGAGGTGCAGACCAGGGTTCATATATATACTCTTTCGGCATATCTATCATCACAATATTCAAATTAAACATTAGTAGATTTACAAAATATCTTTGAACATCCCAAGAATATCACTGACATAAACCACATCACTTGTGACTGGTATGTTCTACGAATTGGAAATGCATAAAACAACAGGGTGTGATGTTTCGATGGAATACAGAAGAAACCTAACCTTTTAAGACAGGAATAAAATGGCGTATGTATTTACCATCAGGATCATATTTCTTTCCAAAAGAAATGGGAGAATATATGCGATGATACTGCAAGATTATAAGCCAATCTTATTAGGAAATAGAAAAGGTGAAGCTTTGTAAGCCTTCATACTTGGATGGATTCTCAACTTTTCTTCACCCATAATGCCAACAATAAATACAGTTACCAATACTTGAAAATAAAAGTATATTACATCAGAAATATGAAATTGAAAAGAATGTAGGTTGAGTAAATTTCAAATGTATATTGAACAAACCTGAGAAAAAAATGCCGAACAGGATAGCCACATCCAGTTACTATTATTGATGGCCCAGTCTGAATCTAAAAGTAATCTGTCAAAGACATCTCGACCCTTCTCCCAGTGTAGAAACTGAAAGCAAAAATTCTCAGACAGTTTATGTGTTGAGCCTCAATAATTTTGATTGAAGAGTTATAGAACAAAACTCAAAGGCAAATCCCTTCCTGATTAACGTTTTATAACTTTGACTGATACTTGCAGAATAATTCACCCAAAGGCAAAAATTATCAGAATGTTTTGATTTTATAACATTTTAAGTGGATAACAGACTGTAAAAATAATTGTTTTGGAAATTAAAAAACAATAGCGAGGTTTAACCAAAAAGGGAATAAGAGCATCAAACCTTGATAAATCAAGTTGTATATTTACATTTATTTTGGTTCTTTTCACGATAGCAGATACTGTAGGTGCCACCATAGAATTAAAAAACTCTGTTTAAATGCGTATTTTCCATTTTAACGTGTATTTTTAGAGGTGCTAAATTTAACCGTATTTTAAAAATACTTATATTCTATAGTATTTTTGGGCCTTTTTTCCCTGCTTTCCCCGTATTTTTCTGTCGTTTTTACCGTTTTCTTAGTATTTGACCCTGAGCCGTATTTTCAAATAACTGTATTTTTATTCTATGAGTGCCACCCTTAATGCTATCATTTCAAATGTGCTTTCGAATCCTTTTGACTCATTTTGGTCATTTGTGGAGAATAATATTATTCAATTCTTGTTCTTTCTTGCAAAATAAAAAGCATAAAAATAATCCTGAACATTCAAGCCTTCAGACAATGTAAGGATGTATCTTGCTACAGAAAGTAACAATTCAGCAAAACATGTCATGTAAGTTGAGCTATGAAAACAAGTTTTGAACATAAATAAGATGATTTGTCAGATATCTCATATAAAGATGGATTCATCTTTCACAACATACTGTTGCAACAATTTATATGAAATCAAAATAAGTTCAACATATAGAAAGTACCACTATATCTAAGGAACTGGAATTACCGGAAACTGGAAATAGAGAGATACACTAATGCAGATTACCAGAAACTGGAAATAGAGAGATACACTAATGCGGGTGGCAGAAAATAAGAACATTTATATTATCGCTGGCCTTTTCGAGAGGAAAGCTTTATAATGATCTTCTCACCAAAGCTTTTTATAATACAACAGATCTTCACTATCACACCGTTCACCCAAACCCCACCATATCACTTTGGACAGAAAATAGAACATTAATAAATACACCCAAATATTATAAAGTAAGATTATTACATAATACAGGAATAGGTAATATTGTAGCATGCCATCCCCCTTGTTATAGGTTTGTTCTTAAAGCTTGAACTCTAGAAACAGTTATTGAGGGACATAAGTCTTAGCGCAACCCTAAACAAGATCCCTAGGTGCAGCATCTAGGAGGGTTAGCAGGCTGAGGTATCCTGCTAATCTACTGCTTTGGTGTAGCACCCTAGCCCATGCGGTGGTATTCCGAAGTTGAGCTTCTACCATTCAGTTGGTCGCCAAAGGTTTGAGGAGGGCTCCTTCGGTGGAAAGGATTCAAATTCTGAGGGAGCAAGACTGTCCCATCCATCATTTGTCCTTCCAGCAATGAGAGATACACGTTGTTCCCTAGTTGGCTCCTTGGAGGCCAACGTCCAACCCTTGGGGCCTGGTATTGTCTCATTGCTCATTATTTATCTTCAATACGAACGCTGGACACTTGGATCTCATATTGTATTGTGCACTTGTCTATATATGCAACCTTGTGGTGTATTTACTCTTTCATGCATGTTGTAGCCATACATTGGCATTGCGAGGTTGTGTTTGCTTGTATCTTGAGCTCTAACCCTAACGTTGGCATATTGGGGTGTTGAATGCTTGTTTATGCCCTTCGAGGCCAGTTGTGGGTGTTGGTTTGAAGGAATTTGCTTATTTGTTTGAGAAATTGCATTAGGGCTTTTACAGTGGTATAAGAGCTTGAATTTGGCCAGCCTATGTGGTTAAGATCTAGCTAGAGACAAATTGAACCAGTAGATCGGGAGGTCCTGCACTTAAAAGGCCAGTTCCAAGGTCAAAACGGCAGTTTTTCGAAAAAGTTTGAATTCCTAGACTAAGTTGTCTAGGGTTTTGAGAATATATCTGCAGATCTAAAGGTCGATTCCAGGTATAAAAAGTCTTGATCTATTATCCTGGCTAATTAGAAAAATATAATATGAAGATTTCAGATTTTTGAGTTAGGGTTTTGAAGACATTCATCATGGGGAGAAACAGAGAAGTATGATCAGCTCATACATCTTTGTAGATCATTGACCACACAGATGCAGCAGCAAACTGAGAAGATAAATGCATTTTTCCAAAGAGACTCCCCAAGAAGAGACATTGGAGGTTACACCATCCCTAGATCACTCCAACCTAGCCATATGAGAGAGAGTGGAGAAAATAACATCAAATCCAAAGAAGACTTCAGATCGCAAGACACTCTTCATGCAAAAAGAAGAATTTAACATTCTCCACCATGGCCGCAAAAATACCAACGAAGAATTCCGAGGGAATCAAGAGGAATTGATGAGATTCCTAGATTCGATGGCGAGGATAGACAAGAAGTCTTGGCATCACAAGTTGGGCATAGAGGAAGTTTGGCGCCCCACACTGGACATAAAGAAGACTTGGCACCCAACGTTGAACCAAGAAGAGGTTTACATCCCACGTTGAGCACCAAGGAGCTTGGGCACCCAACGTTGGACAACGAGGAGAATTGGCAAAAGGAAGAATCTTGGATCAGCCATGTTGACACCCCGAAAAGGTATGAAAGCAATTCTAATTTCGATGATAGTAATTCAGAAATTTTACATGATGTGGTTGAAAATAATAATATTGGAAAGAAAAGAGGAAAAAGCCATTGTTGTTTCAGATTGGGTTTTCGGAAATAGTAGTAAGGTGAAGATGGCTATGAATCTAACATTAAGGAAGATAAAGATTGCAAAGAACAAAATGCTATTTCAGATCTTGGAAAATCAAAAATCATTGTATCACTACATGAGGTATGTCAAGTAGAGCTATAAAATATTTTCTTCAAAATGCAATCACCCCCATTTGTTGAGGATGTAGTAAAGGACAAGAAGCTTGATGTAGATGTGAATGTTGAAGATTTTCAATCAGCTTGTGAGTATGCACATATTAGTTTCATGCCTTTGGTTTCAAAGTGTGATGTGTGGAAAAGATCAATTCTTCATGTGAATTGCAATAGTCTCCTAGCTCCATGGGATCCAGGTGTGTTTGCACACAATGGGAGAATAAATAGGTTTGAAGTGATCATGGGGAATGAAAATGAAAGCATGAAGGTTTTCAAATCAGACTTGGAGGAAGAGTTGGTGCATCCCAGGGAAACACAGGGTCGTGTCCCCCCGTCCCTCGACACGTGGGTACGCTAAAGGGGACGTTTCCCCGCCGTACCCCTTTTTGGGGAAACGCCATCCCCGAAATGTTTCCAGGCCTTAGGGAGCCGTCCCCAAAAAAAAGGGACAAAAAGGGAACAGGTGGGGGACCTTTGGCCATCCTTGGGGATGACCAAACGGTCCCCGGAGACGATTAGCCATCCCCTTTTACTTTACAACATCAAAATTATAATTTTAATAATTTTATATATATGTATTTTATTTAAATTTTTAATTTTAATTGTAATTTTAATAATTTAATTATATTATTTGTATTTAAGAATTTATACATATAATTTAATTATTTATTAAATGATAATTTTAAGAGGATTTGAGCCAGATTGATGAGGATGAGGATCAGAAGGAGTTTCATGAACTGTCAGTGGATGCTCTTCAATTGGATGATGTTGAGGAGGATAACTTCTCAGATAGATCAGCACAGGATGAGCCATTGGACTTAAGAGTCATTAGGCTTAGAGCAATAGTTTTACTTTAGTTTTCATTTTGACTTCACATATGAGTGATATGACATTAATTATTAATATTATGTACTTGATTCAACTTAATGCCATTATATAATTATGGGTCATTGATTATGCTATTAGCCTATTGCTCATTCATATTTGAACATTATTATTTTAGTAACTTAGTTTCACTTTCAAATTTCAAGTTTCAGTATTTTGAGTTCTAAATTTTGTATTTTTATTTTTAACTTTTATTTTTACTATTTGATATTTAATTTCATATTTGATTTCAAATTGAATGTCTCAGGAATGAGTTCAATGATTCATTGAGTCAATGAATTGATAATATGATTGTAGAATTAGAAATTATCTTTATTTCTAAAAAATCTGAAATTTTTGGGAATTTTTACTAGTTATATACTTGCCATTTCGAAGCCATCCCCTAAAATCAAGTCCCCATACCCTACCGTCCCCGGGTATGCGTACCCCTATACCTGACCCATTTGTAACCTTGGTGCATCCTAAACAGTTGATTCCTGCCTTAGTACCATTCGCCCCATCTTTGAAGAATCATCTTGGTAATGAAGGTGCTAATGGCGTCACGAAAGCTTCTGCAGATAACACATTGATAGGTGTTGTTTTTATGAGGAGGACTACATTCCTTATCACCTTTGGGACTGAAATCAAAGAAGCATTGACTATTGTTGATGGATGTGCTTTTGATACATCATTTGGTGAAGAATTGAAGGTTGTTATCCATGCGTTGAAGATTGCATATCTAGATGATATTGAGACTGAGTATTGTACTAATTTAAGGACTGCATTTGGAAGAGTACTGGCTACCTTTGTAAAAGATACTGTTTATGTATCTTCTTGCAATGATTTGAAGGCTTCCATTTGCATATTATGGGTTGCATATATGCCTCTTTGTGGAGACAAGGCATGGGCAAATCTTGTGTTAAAAAACAAGAGTGTTGCTATGTTTCCCTTGTTTGCCAAATTGGGTAAAGTGGTTACTATTGACCATAGAATAAAAAAACTCCGTTTAAACATGTATTTAACCATATGTTAAAAATACTTACCTTCTATAGTATTTTTTGCGTTTTTTTCCCATATTTCCTGTATTTTTCTACCATTTTTTTTGTATTTGACCCCGGGCCGTATTTTTATTCTATGCTATTGACACATTAAAAATTGCAACTTTCATGAAGTTAGGGGCTGTTGCTAAGGCTGGACTTGAGTAACACATGAGGACTACAGGGAGGACTGTTGTCACAATATGGGTGGCTGATCCAACATCATTTGGGACCGCATATGGTGACAGGTCTGAGTTCCTTGTGCCTACTATGTTTTGCATCAAAAATATGACCTTCATTTGGGTTGCATGTGAGAAGATCATGGCATCAATGGTTGTTGTTGGAGGGACAACGTTTGCATACTTGGGAAATGTTGATACATGTTTTCATTTCATATTGTGTTTGATATGGACAGAGTCAAGAAAGGAGACTGCTGTTATTGGCAACATTTCAGACCTGTTGTTTGAACCTGAGCACATGAGAAAGACTACAGTACCTCACAGGTTGATGATTGTGTATATTCCAAACCTTAATAAGAATGTTTGGGTATTTGATTTCCTAATTTTGAGTATGATAATTCAGTTTTGAGGGCTGTTGTATGTGATGAAAGTTGGACTGTTATGAAGAAGGTATGGGCTGCATTAATGGCTGATAACAATGAGTCTGCTGTTGTTATCTTTGCTCATGCCTTTGGGACTGATATACACTCAATAAAAGCTGAACTTATTGTTGATACAAGATGAACTGTTGCAGATAATATAAGGAATGCTCTTCAATTGATAGGGGCTGCCTATGATTAGGGAATATTTGTTGTCTTTACACACATTGTTGCATTATTTGATGATTGTTGTCCCTGTCTTAATGTTTACAATCATTGATGACTGTTTGTTGATAATAAAAGGCTTTGTTTGGATTATTGTTGGTTCTGATTTGTTGGCTTCCATTAGTACACAGTTAGAGACCTTATTTGAAGGTAATTACGAAAACCCAACATTGGCAACCTTTCTGCCAACTATCGATACATGTTTACACATTGATTGGGAAGTCTTGAGGACTGATCTTGAGCCATTGCATGTTGATTTTTATTTCAGACCTGAGTATCATACACTTACTGATTTTTTAAAGGATGTTGTGCACACTCTTGAGGCTGAGTTTGTTGGATGCATAGTTGATATGATTTCTTCACTTGAACATGATGGACTCTATTCTTTGAGGTGGGTTTGGGACCCTGGATTGTATTGTAATTGCTTGAGGACAAGCAATTTTGAGAGGGGAGGCTTTGTGACGTCCCTTATTGCAAAATGTAATTAATTATGGAATCCCACAAATTCCCCTTTTGTAAATATTTATTTATTTAATTATGCATTAGTTGTTAGTACTTGAGATAGAAATTATAAAGGTCCGTTGGACCCCACTATGAACCCCAAGTGGGACATCTTCCTCCCAAGTGTAGGCTAGCATAATTTAATATTATTTAATGTACTTGGAGATCCCGAGAATTGATTGTGGGAATCCCAAGGCCTTGTATGAACATGTAAACAAGATCTAGGCATATGTATGACTCCTAGAAATCCAACGCTTGACATCGGGAGCCTTCTTGGACCCCTACGTTGGACTTAGAGGCATCCCATCACCCTAGGAGGCCCACATCACACCTGAGGGAGGCTCTGCACCCCACGCATGAGCATTTATGACATGTTTGAGGCATTTGAGGTCCCATAGGAGGCTAACGTTAGGTAGGCCAGGCATGGATGATTCCGAGGTGATGTTCTAGATCCTACCTTGAGCTATATTAGGCATTGGAGCATCATTGCTAGAGATACAAATTTGATAATATTACTCATATTGTCCAAAGGATAGAAGTCTTAGCGTAGCACTAAGCAAGATCCCTAGGTGTCGCATCTAGGCGGGTTAGCGGGTTGAGGGATCATGTTAATCTACGGCTTTGGTGTAGCACCCTAGCCCATCCGATGGTATTCCGAGGTTGAGCTTCTACCATGCAGTTGGTCACCAGGTTTTGAGGAGAGCTCCTTTGATGGAGAGGATTCAGATTGCGGGGGAGCGAGACTGTCCCATGCATGCAAGGATCCCAAACACAACTCAAGTGCAAATCAGCAAATTCAATTACAAAAACCCTAACGTCTGGTCTAGGGCATCAACATTAAGCATTCATAACATAATGCCAACGTCTAGCTCATACATGCATAAATGAACAAATACACCACAACGTTGCAATAATGGACACAATAACAATAAAACATGAGATATGAATGCCCAATGGCAGTATATATGATAAACAATGTTAAATAATACAATACCAAGCTCCCAGAGCTGGACGTTGGCCTCCAAGGAGCCAACTAGGGAAAAACTAAATGTCTCTCATTGTTGGACGGATGATAGAACCATGGGACAGTATACCTCCCTCAAAACCCGAATCCTCTCCACCAAAGGAGCCCTCCTCTGATCTCAGCAACCACTGAAGGAAGAAGCGCAGCCTCAGAATACCACCAGATGGGCAAGGGTGCTACACCAATGTTGTAGACTACAAGATCCCTTAGCCTGATAGCCCTCCTAGATGCTGAACCTAGGGGATTGCTTAGCGCTACAAAGACTTGTGTCCACAGGACGGTATCAAGAGATAATAGTATAATCAAGTATATCCAACAATGAGGCTCTAATGCCTCTTTATACACTCAACTCTATCTGGATCTCACCTAGGAGTAAACACTCGACTCCTTAATCCCAACGTTAGCCTCTTGGGGGCCCAGAATGGCCAACGTGGGTGCCTAGGGGTCAAGCATGCCAACGTGGGGGCCTGGAATGCCATAAATGCCAACGTGGGGGATCTGGAGTGCCACACATGCCCAACATGGTTCTAGGAGACATGCATGGGATCTAGGTGTCATAATGGGCCAACGTGGGGGTCTAGGAGTCTCCCCAAGGCTAGTGCATGTATACAAATGCTCACCCATCCATCTAAGTGCAAAACAGACCTTGGGATTCCCACAATAAAGATCGAGATCTCCAAGTATAATAAAACACCTAATCTATGCATGGGAGGGAGACATCCCACTTGGGCTCATGGTGGGGTCCATTGACCTATTAAGTCTTCTATCCCAAGCTACAACTTGAAAGTACATTGCAATAATAATAATCCGTTGGATTCCACAATTAATGGTAATAATGCAAAGGGGACATCACAAAGCATCCCCTCCCGAATTGCTTGCCATCAAGCA
>Ga0181464_1000736_pt1 | contig 15181 bp, 14 predicted proteins | sample InSIn2gowninarea_FD_119074 | JGI IMG/M metagenome (GOLD analysis project Ga0181464, IMG submission 119074) | Clean room microbial communities from NASA Spacecraft Assembly Facility at Jet Propulsion Laboratory, Pasadena, California, USA -... ...
ATATAGAGGCTTGCACTCGACCCTTAACTCCCCTCCTGTCCGTTGAGCCTTCTCCCTTTCTCTATCCTAAAAGGTCACCTAACATTTGAGGTCGAGCTCTCCTCCCGGTTATTCTCCCTCTCACCAACCCAATAGTCGGGGTGGAGACCAAGCAAAGCAAGCTTGAAAAAAGAGCTGAGGTCGAGTCAGGCAGGTTTCCAGCTTAAAAAGGAGAATAGGTTTATGCTCTTTGAGCGTTTCTATCGTGTCGAGGGATAGGGAGAAGAAATCCTTTTTCTCGGGCTTTCCCAGCCTTTCTCGCTTGACTGAACTCTTTGCTACACAAGCTAGGCTAATGTGGTTCAATTGAGCCAGGTGACGATAGCAGCCTCGCCAAATTTCCCCCTGGACTAGTTCTCGGAAGTCAGTGAAGCGCGCAACTATAAGAGTTCCAGAGTCCCTGTGGAGCCCCTATAGACGTAAAGGTTCCGAAGGCGTAACTTGACAGCCCTTCAGTCTTCCAGTTCGGCCTGACTTCGAACCCATGGATCTAGATCCGGGTGCAAAATGCTATCTGAAGGCTTTAGCTTTCTATCTGAGTTTTCGCTGGTTGAACTGCTGAAGACCGTCCATTTCCATGGGCCTGCCGAAGCTTGCTTCGAGTTCGAAAAGACTTCAATGGCTCATGATCAGTATGAATCGCTCCTTCTCTCCCGAGCTTTCAAATAGCCTTTCCACCCACTTCTTCACTGCCTGTACAGGGGGATATAGTTCCTTATCATACGTGGAAGAATTGAGGACTGCCCCTCCAAAGCACTCAACCTGGTAAGATAGAGCTTGCTTTCCCTGCAAGAACACTCGCTCCTCAGGTTGTCCGAGATCTGGTAGAACCCGAGCATTACAAATATGATTCTATCAGTCCTTCAAGGACCTTCTTTAGCCCCACACCATTTCCTCATTCTTATGAGTGCACTTCCGTAGAGGAGTTGCAATTGCAGGAGAATTCGAAATGTACCGTATGAGCAGGCCCGGCAAAAGCCTTGTATGTCGTCTTCTGCCCCCGCCTCGCCCGGCTATACCTATGTCTTCGCCCCGACCTCTATGGCTGGCCTTTACCGCTGAAACTGCCATTGATGGTCGTTTCGGATCCAGACCCCGGATCTACAACTCGAATTCCAAGCGGTATGCTCTTGGATATGGAATTGGAATAGGCTAGGGCTCTCGAACTGCTTCAACCAGATCTTGACGAGGTTGGTGCTTCAGTGGCAGAATCGAGTCATTCCATAGCAGGGCTAGGAATTCAGGCTTTGATAGTCCAAGTCCAGGCTATCACGTCGGGATAAGGCAGTAGGAGATTGAATTCACTCCTAATTGAATGCAGTATCACAAACTTTCGTCTTTATCCGCGGATTCCAAAGGTGGAGCTCCAACTGCTGACTTGACTTGGTCCCTTCTATTTAGGATCAATAGGCACTGGAATTGGTTCATCTCTTGGGGCAGGAGGTGCTGCTGGATTAGGTTATATGAGACCTTCTTTGAATCTTTTTTTGCACTCCCTAATCAAAAAGGAGCCAATAAAGAGGGAATTGATCAAGGCAGTCGGAGGAGGTAAAAAAGCCATCCTTTTCATGAAAGTATTCCCATCCATTAAAGAAGAGGAAGAGGCTCTCATTGGAAGGCCTCGTCGGTCGTCCCTCAACCATTAATGGATTCGGAAGGGGGGAATTCAATAAATAGTAATGGAGATACATTGGATTCACTTAGAAAGACACTCCCTTCAAACACAGTTCTATTTTATGAATACTATATAAAAGAGGGGATGTTGAAATGGCCATTCAATGAATCACTTCGGATCGTCGATTCTATTGCATATCCTCGCTCGCTCTACTTAATTAGGATCTCATTGTCCATTCCTACCTAGGGCCTTTTATTGCTATCTGTATTGGGGCTTCACTCCCCACCACTGCTCTCCGTTCTTCACCTCAAAGAATTTGGGTTAGACTCCTGCTTTTTCACTCTTCCACTATCCATGCATGGTGCGAATCATCTCCTTGATGCCCTACTCAATCTCCATTAGGTGTCTGGAGCATGAACATTGGTGCATGAAAAGGCTCTGTGGTCTCTCTCCCCTACTCCACCGAAATTGCAGACATCTGTGTGGGTTCCAGCACTACCTAGCAGTATGGCTATGTGCTTTGACCCTACATAGACCACATGGGTAAGAAAAAGAAGTACTCTATCTAATATGATTATTGGGATTGAATGCTTGAAAGCCGCCCATTGACCTCTATGATGTGACTACGGTGAACATGAGGGAAGGACGAAGGACTTGATTTGATGCACATAGACAAACTAATTAATAAAATAGTAGTCAACATGTAATATGAATACGCCTACACTCCAACCTAAGGGGATAGAGCAAGACCTAGTGGCTACTGGTATATGTGATAGTAGGGATCGATGTCTTTCATTTATTTCATAAGTACTAGGCTTTGCACCTGTACCAGGCTTAGGGATTTCCTCCTTTCTTTTACCATCCTAGTGATCGAGATTCTGTTCCTGATGAAAAAGGTGTTCTAGATCCTTCAGCAGCAGCTTCTTCCCGAGCATCCATCCCTGTTCCAATTTACACATCCTTAAGCAGCAGATCCTTAGCAGTTCCAGTTCCAGGCACGGATAAATAAGCAAGGGTGGCAGTACCAGTACCAGGACTAGTAACAGATTCAATTCCATTCATTGAATATCCGGTTCCAAGTACGGATTCACCACCCGCAGGAGAGGAGGAAGCATCAGATCCTTTTGATTCACGACCCACATACATAGGCGTAATCCATTGAAGTTTATCCACCAGCATCTCTCTTGTTCAGCGACAGTTCAATAACCCACGGTATCCCCTTCATTTCGAGTGTAAGTGTCATAGGCAAATAAAGGTTAAGTCAGCACTACTAGGATAGCAGGGGCTATGTGTGAGTGTCTTATTCTTCTCTATCAAATCAAAAAATCTTATTCTATTCCTATAAGAAATAGATCTAACTCAATTAGAGTTGACAAAACTAGTTAGTGAAATAGGAATTCCTATATCCTAACATAAACCATAGGTGAGAGTATCCTTAACATATCTGACAATCCTATTGGCTATTGACCAATACACATGTTATCAATTAGATATAAAGTGAGATATGAAACCCATTGTCAAAGCTATATTAGCTCTTGTATGAGTGAAATAGTTTCTAATTACACAGGTCATTATTATGACACAATGAAATCCTAGTATATGAAGTGGTGTGGGTAGTGTTGTTGACAATAGCATAAGTATGGATTCCTAGGAGTTGACTAATGAGAAGAGAGTTCTATCTTCCAATCTAATAGAAGAATCTAATATATAATAGAACTAGCTACTTATTCTTTCCAGATTGAACGGAATCAAATAGAAAAAGAAAGGTTAAGCCTTGCCTTCCTCTATTATAATCAGTAGGAGATAGCTTCCATGATAATAAGCTTGGCAAAGAGAATGTCTCTTTAGTAGCTTTATCTATAGATACTCTTATATTAGAGTAAATAGCTTTCATATCTAGTATGCTCAGGAATCAGTAGGACTCTCTTAACGACTATATAGATTGAGTTGGATGGAGGGTTATACCTTTAGAGTAGGAAAGTCAGTGTGCCACCACCACCCTGAGAACTAGGAAGATGCGGGGAAGGGTTCACCTACGAATGACGGCAGGGGAAACTCATGGTGGCAGGCTCCCATTTCTATTACCTAGGACCACCATTGAACTAAGTCCCACCAGTAGGCTTTTTCACTATCTTGAACTCTTTAGGGACCGATCCTTTGAGTCTTTACCGATCGTTAGAGTCTTACCCGACACTATATCAAATATCAAACCTGCACATCATTGTTTCTCCTGCTACCGAGATTTATGTCGCTTAACCCAAGATACCTCCACCCGAATGAGCTAGAAACATGCGGGCAAAACCTACCCCAAACACAAGCCCTCTATTGAACCTTAAACTATTAGTTTGACCCGAACCTCTGATGAGTTTAGAACCTATGAGTCGATGAACCCTTGACACTGGCTAGTCACTACATTAGGTGTTTGCTATTTTCATGCAGCAGGGAGTCACATCAACAACTACCGAACAAAGGAGTTTACCGATCCTATACAAATGATGCCCCATACATAGTTGATCCTCTTGCGGTTGAGCTTGGGGCGGCTTCAACCCATACATCTTATAGCAGCGGAAACCAACAACAAGTTGGGAAGGGTTCAGTTTCACCATCCATGTGGGAAGGGTCCAACCGTAACTACCAACACAACCTTTTACACCTGGTCCGGGTAGACCTTCTGTCACACGTCATAAAAGCAAGCACAATCCTTTGAGTTCTATTGAAGAGGAGGAGTTATACTCTTAATGAACAACCGATTACTCTCTCGACATGGGACAGTGACTACTCTCTCAACATGGGAAAGTGACTTATGTTTCTTCTTTCATTGACTACTGCGCTTACTACCAGTTCCATCAATGACCCTTACCACCAGTTCCATCAATGAAAACACAAACAAACGGAAAGAACACAAGCAATTTGATCTATGCACGTGTTCAAAACCAACATATTGCTCGTTCTTCTATACTCCATGAAACAGCTTTGAACATATGGTTCTTTCAGGCAGACAATCAATGAATCAACTAGTAGGATCATTCAGTGGCCCTTCAACAAGTTCTCTTTTTACTCCTTATGCCTTACTCCTTTTTATGACTGAAGTCAGATCTTTTCACTGCAGGAGCAAGGGGATGGGGATCGATCGGGTTCAGCAACTATTGGGGTTGGCCACTACGCTATACCTCGGGGCTAAAAAGAGAGTCGTACGGGCTCAGAAGAGCAAGCTCTGCTTCTCAAGCTTTCCCTAACCGGTCGGGAATGGGATGCTTGCTGACGGGAAGAGCGGTGCTTGCTAGCTTACGGTAAGAGAAATGCTGCGATAACTCCTTGGCTTGGTGTGACCATCTACTTCTGCTCGATTCTTGGATGGGAGGAACCCTCACCATATGAATAGTGAGTGACCCCTAAGAAGTAAGGGCCCTGCCTGCCTGAGGGAAGAATGGGGCCCGTTGCTTTGGCCCCACTCAGCCCCACCTCACATGGACCACGATCCCTCGAACCAGCTATTTCTTCCTGCCTGAGCAGCACCTCTCTCCAAACCTAAGCAGTTCGCTAGGCAGAAACCCTCGTGATCGAGATGCAGTAGATCCAGCCACAGAGCTATCAGTTCCAGTTCCACTAGTAGTTGATCCGGTTGTTGAAGCCGTTGAGTAAGTTGATGAAGCTGTTGATTGAGCCTAAGATCCATACCCATATCCATAGTGATATTCATATCCAGTAGCAGCAGTCGATCCAGCTTGCTTTGATGTTTGTCCAGCACAATGGGTAAGTAAATGCCAGTGCTAAGGTCAGAATTAAGGGTGGTGGCCGGCAGGTCTTTATTTGGTCTGTAGAGATAGTCAAAATGATCAAATGCACAGTGTAAGCCCCGCAATGAAGTAACAAATGTACATAATTACATAACTAACCCTTCTTCTTAATGTTAACGCTCTCCTTCAAAGGTAACGGGTGAAACAACTAGTAGGATATTTTGATTTGACTGTCAGCGACTGGGCAGGATTCCTCTCCTTATCAGTCGAGCCTGCTTACGCATTCAATTTACTTATTTGCCCCTCAAATAAGTAAAAAAATGGTCGAGCACCTAAAGGTCCTTATCAGTCGAGCCGGGCCTTATTAGTCGAGCGTGCTACGCACCCTGCCGGACCTTATGGTCGAGCGATAAATCGATGGCGGCCTTAACAGTCGAGCATGCTTACGCATCCTACTAATTTGATTTTAGCTTGGCGGAGGTTTATTCTCCCTACTAATTTGGCCATTTTAGCTTGGCGGAGGTTTGCAATATTGAGCAACGAAGCTCGTTCTAGCCTTGCTCGTTCTAGCCTTGCTCGTTCTAGCCTTGCTCGTTCTAGCCTTGCTCGTTCTAGCCTTGCTCGTTCTTAGCTGATCCTTGCCCGGTGCGGGACAAGTAATAAATTCCTTGCACTAGGAAGCGCAAGCCCCTCCGGGTCCTTGCTTTCCTAACGTCAAGCAAGCAATAAATTCCTCTCCTCTCCTTATCAGTCGAGCCCCCTAAAGGGTCCTTATCAGTCGAGCCCCCTGTCGGGTCCTTGCCCGGTGCGGGACAAGTAATAAATTTCAATTTACTTATTTGGTGGGGGGGCGGTGGTCGAGCCCCCTGTCGGGTTAGGGTTTACTTCTTTTTTTTTGACTTATTTGAGGGGCAAATAAGTAACCAAAGAGCAACTAAAGTTCCTTGCTTTCCTAACGTCAAGCAAGCAATAAATTCCTCTCCTCTCCTTATCAGTCGAGCCCCCTAAAGGGTCCTTATCAGTCGAGCCCCCTGTCGGGTCCTTACGAGCGCGCTTCCTTTGCTCTGTCTCTTCGGAAAGAAATCCGGCCTCATCCAGCTGCCGAAGGCAACCCAAAGGTTGGTGTGGACCAAAGACAGCCCCAAAGGCCGAATCCAAAGGTTGGTGTGGCCCAAAGGCAGCCCAAAGGTTGGCCGAAGGCAGCCCAAAGGGTGGCCCAAAGGCCAAAGGCCGAATATTTGAGCCTGCCTTGCTTTCCTAACGTCAAGCAAGCACTACGTTCCTCTCCTCTTCAATTGACTTATTTGCCCCTCAAATAAGTCAAAAAATGGTCGAGCACCTAAAGGTGATGGCGGCCTTATCAGTCGAGCCTGCTTGCGCATCCTTATCAGTCGAGCCCCCTAAAGGGTCCTTATCAGTCGAGCCCCCTGTCGGGTTAGGGTTTACTTCTTTTTTTTTGACTTATTTGAGGGGCAAATAAGTAACCAAAGAGCAACTAAAGTTCCTTGCTTTCCTAACGTCAAGCAAGCACTACGTTCCTTGCACTAGGAAGCGCAAGCCCCTCCGGGACCTTGCTTTCCAATGAGATTAGGATCCAAAGGTTCAAGGGTAAAGGATGGGTGTGTTAGGCCAAGCTTGGCGGAGGTTTTTCAAGATTCCGATGGCGGTGGTCGAGCGTTCGTTGCCTCACCCTTCAATTGACTTATTTGCCCCTCAAATAAGTCAAAAAATGGTCGAGCACCTAAAGGTCCTATTCTTGCCATTTTAGGAGGCACCTTAAATGCCATAATTTAGTAAGAACTTGTCCTTCCCATTACGATGCTAAAACGTCATTTCTTCCAGTCATTCATGAGATATATTATATATGTCATTATGCAATTTTGAGAGATCGATTTGCTTCCACCTTCGTTCCCACTGGTCCTATCTGTAGGTGAAGACATCTGTACGAATAATCCCCTCAATGGGTTGGTTATAGGAAATAGATGGGAAAATCTATTGTAGCTTACACCTGCCAAACCAAACCCATAGAGCTGATAGAGCCTTCCATCGATCGATATATGCCTATTAGGTTAGGTGGTTTAGTGCTAGCGAAGGAAAGTCAAAAGGTAGCCGTAGGGGAATCTGCGGCTGGATTGTATCCACTTAGTTAGTGGTATTTTTCTTTTGTTCGTGAGCATAGGTGATTTTGTTTCGTTATTGGGCGGATTGCTTATACTACGATATTCTTGCTTGTCTTATTACTTGACACGAAGTCTTTCACGAACAGAAAGTTAGAGTGAGTAAGCAAACTCTCTATTTGTGACCCTCAAAGAGCTAGCTCAGGTAAGGTTGCCCCCTCGTTGCTGCGGGAAGGAAATGGGGGAAAGTGCCCGTGGCTATGGTAGTGGTAGGTAGGTTCATCTATAGTAGGGTAGGTTAGTGATAACCTTACTTGACTTTGGGGTTAAGCAATTTAAGGTTGTCACCTCAGCAGTTGAACCAGAAGCATAACCAGACGCAACGCACCAGTAGCATAAGTCGATCCAGTACCAGTAATAGAGCCAGTTGTTGAAGCTTCGGTAACTTGGGTTAGAAGGGAGCTATGTCTTGGCCTTTCTCGCTTCTTCAGTCAGGTTCCTTTCTCTTCTTCAGGTCCTTATTGACTTATTGTCTGAAAATACGCCCTGCCTACCGGCCATAGTAGTGATAGATAGGCCGTAGAGTGAGTTAGTGGGGGAGCAAAACGCCCGCCTTCCTTCCCTATGTCTGTCTTTCTCTATTCCCACTTGAAATAGAATACTGGCTTTTACTTCTATGCCTAGATGTAGGAGCATATGAGTTTCCCCTTTCTATGACTAGTCTGAACATATGGGCGCCCAGCTTCCAACTACTACCTTCTTATATAAGCTTATAATCCTTCTATGTAGGGTTTAATGGGTACCTCCCTTCGGCCGGGTATAAGTACTTATATGTCTTTCTTTCTTAGTAAGTCTCTTAGTCTTTCTTATTCTCCCGGCTGTGGTGCTTATCTCTATTAGCTAGCTTCTAATAAAATGAATTAGGTTCAAACCCCCCCCATACCTATAGAAGTTAAGCCCATTCTGCTGAAGTAGTGGGATTCTTATGGCTTAATGGTAGGCGTATAGTGGTATGGCTTCTACTACCCTCTCTAAGCTTTGCCGTCCAGGCTTATCATCCCACTCTCTGCATGCAGTCTAGTTAAGGCTGCGTACTCTGACTATGCTTTCTTAAGGCTTCTAATCCCACTTAGCTGCTCTAAGAAGGCTAATTCAAACCTTGTCTTCTCTAAGCTGCGTACTCTAACTATGTCTCTAAGCTTCCCATCCTTCTGAAGTGAGTAGTCCCGCATCTTTCTTATGCATGCATTCTTTATCCATCCTTCTGGAGTGAGTGAGTTCAACTTCAAACAACGATAGCTGGTTCCACATCTGTATGCTCCTACGAAGGCTAGTGAGCTGGTTCAACTTGCCACTACGGTTCTAAGAAGGTTAGGGGGATAAGAAGGTTTTCCAACCGAAGGGAGGCACCCACTATCCTCCTTATTAGAGATCCTATAAAGGATTAGAGAGGGAACAGGGGGTTTGGGAGATACTTTCCCCCATCCATCAACTATAGATAGGACGGGATGGGTTTCTCGAGTTCAACGAAGTTAAGCATGCTCGAACCGGGAAGATCCTGCCTAAGAGGGAGGGATAAGCCTACCAATTCATTAGTGCCCTACTGCCCCCAACCCAATATTGAATATCCGGACCAACACAGTAACAATCCTTCTTTCTGGCCGGGTAACCAATTCACTCTATTGGCCGATTAAACCACCCCGCACCAACGGTTTCACTAGTTTCATTCCTTCCGAACTAGCTGCTGGGCGACCTACCTGAGGACAGTCGTTCATTGTCTACTCTCTGCCTGTTAGGCTATCACGTATATAATATGGCCGAGGAGTAGAATACCACAAAAGAGTTAGTGTATGGCTGCAAATATCATCCATCATCCTCATGAATGTTGTTGTTGCATTAGTCATGTTGAGCATCATGACCAACCACCTTCCTTAAACTTGAAGAATGTCTTCTACACACCATTTGGCTTGATCGATACTTGGTGATAGCCTAAAATCAGATCAATCTTGTTTCAAAACCTGGAAATTTTGAGATGATCAAGTAGATCATCAATCCAGGGGATTAATTACCAATTCTTCATTATTATTTTGTTTCAAACTTTATAGTCAATGCATTGCAAAGTCACCATGTCCCATCCTTCTTTTGAACCAACACAATTGAGCTCCCGCCTGGGTGAAAAACTTGGTATAACGTTGCCCTTCCATATTATAACCTTAATCTAGTGCTTAATATCATAATTCTCTAGGATGAAGCATTTGTACACATGATGGAAGATAGGTGCCTAGTGTCGAACCAATTGCATGTTTTACCTGACTATGCAAGGGTATGCTTGTAAGTGAAGTGAAGATGTCTCTATATTCTTCCATCAACCTATCTACCTGTCTCTACTGTGTAGAGGAACTTGCAAAGGCCTTGGCTGTCGCAGTGATTTTCTATGCTCCTTCCGACCAAAACATGAAGAGACAAAATCTACCATTTTGAGAGCTTATCTTCCTACACTGCTTAGTAGTTATCAAGGAGACTGCAGTAGTTGGGACTACCTTTGGTCTATTTTATAGCTGATCTCCTAGGGTAACAATGACACAATAAGGCCTAGGCCCTAGATTGGTAAACAACAAGATGTTTCCACGTATATGGTCATCCTAACAAAAACTCAAAAACATCAAGCAAACCAACATCAAATAGTACCGCATCTTGAAAGGGATCAATGTCATATTGCAGGCAGCATTGTTGATTGACACGCATGCCTTGTCCCTACCTTAGCGAACCGATGGTGTATGGTTGGGGGTGTGACATCATTGGCAACTTCATCTTCTTAACAACCTTTGCTAAGATGATATTCTTTTCTTATTGTCCAACAAACGACCACAAAAGTAGGTCAGTGCAACTAGAACAACATATAATCTGAATAGTCAAAGATATCTAAGCAACGTCGAAATCTGAGCCAAAGTAGCGTTGATATCTAACTTCTAAGCTCTCATTAAGAAGAAAAGATCTAAGATCTAAGAACCCATCCATCAAAATCTTGGAAACTAATACAAGAAAGAAAAGGACAAAACCAATAAATGCACTAGGTATGGAAGTGAAAACCCCATCAAAGAATGGGCATGTCAACTAGAGATGGAACTAGAAGCCGAGCTGAGAGATAAGGGGGAAAAGACGAGGCCTACCGTCTTCAATCCTCATTAAGGGATCAATACATTGTATAAGAAGGTCGTCCAGAGAGTATCCAAGGCTGAGGGGCCACGACTACATAACTCTAGGAGGGATCCCAATATGAGCCCTAGATCAAGGGGCCAAAAAAATCCTACCACTAAAGGTCAAGGGGAATACACTCTAAATCGATAACTGGCCACTCAACAAAACCTGGATCTGAGCTGAGGGAGTCTATCTTTGGCACTATACCCCTCTAGCACCTCCACCCTTTGACATCAGGCATGAGCTGAGCAAACTGAACATTCCCATACCCCTTTATGAAGTTGTAAAGAACCCCGCTCATAGGATATAAGTATATAAATGACTAATAGTCAGAGAGCAACCCCAGACCCAGCCTTATAGAGTTCAGATGTCCCAGAATCCATCTGTTCACAGAATCAATGTCCCCCCCAGCAGCAATCCCGGGAGCTCCTTCCATCCAGTAGAGTATCCCATCCCAGAAGCCCCAGTGTAGAGTAGCCGAGTAGAATGTCCAAGTATAGAGAGAGTAGCCAAGCCGAGTAGCCTAGTCGAATAGCCCAGTCGAGTAGCCAATCGATTTGATCAGCCGAGTAGCCCAGCCCGAGTATCCAATTCTGAGTAACCAAGCCAAGCAGCTTGGACGACATCGAATTACTGTTTCGACAAGGTTGAGGTCATACATTCCCATACCCTGAAAGTTTGAGACTAGCCATCCCATTCGATTAGCCCATTCGATTAGCCCAATTCGATTAGCGCAGTTGATTAGCGCAGTCAATCCAAGCAGCTGAGTATCCAAGCCAAGCAGTAGAATAGCGCAGCAGCCATCCTATTCGATTAGCCAATCTGATTAGCCAAGCCACAGTCGAGTAGCCAGTCAAGTATCCCCCAAGCTGAGTAACCAAGCCGATTCAAGTAGCGCAGCAGCCATCCATTCTGAATAACCAATCCAAGCGGAGTAGCAAAGCACCCTCGGTAGAGCACCTTCAAACGTAAACCTTCACCCTCCACTATTACGGGATAAAATGAACCCTCCCTCAACCATACCGGTCAGTCCATCCTTCTTTCCACTCGTTAAAGCAGTCCATCTTTCCTAACCTTTACACTAGTATGGAAAAAAGACTAGTCAAAGTCCTTTGGCGGAATTACCTGGCCTTATGATTCTAACGATTAGGGAGAAATTCATTGGGATTTTTCCCGCTTTGCACATTCTTGGTTTGGTGAATCGCTGGGCACACGTTGAATGGATTGGTTTGGTGTGAATTGGGTTGTTAGGCTGGCATGGGCAGGACAAGGATGGGGATGGATGGCATGGCGGCACATCGCATGGCATGGGCAGGGCCTCAAGGGCAACGATACGAAGGTGTACACCACAAGCTTATACGTTGATTAGAGCTTGTCATTGTGTGGGTTCAAAAAAGGTCTAGCTTTTTGTGGATATCCCCACCTTGGAACATTCTTGAGAGCTAAGCTTGTTATTTATTACGTCATTGTTGCTTAAAAACAAGGTCTAGCTTGATATCCCCGCTTGGAACATTCTTGGGTTTGTCATTTATTGGCAGGGCGTACACGTGTAATTGATCGCTTTCGTTGCAATGGCAGGACAAACAGGGCTAGCGAATCGGATCAGATCGGATAAATGGCATGGCATGGGCAGGAAGGACAAACAGGATTGATTGGCTTAATTGATAGGATTACAGGGCCAGCGGAAGCAGACACGATAGTCTCCCATCCAACAAGCTACCCCTCCCTCGAAGAGCTTTTTCTTTCTCTATTTCTCTCTCAGATGGATTACTTTGGATGTTGATGTACCTCGCCTGCAGATTTGATTATGGATTAGAAAGGGCGCTTTGAGGTGCACGCTGAAGAGAGACAGGGCATGGAACTTAGCTTTAGAGGAAGTGACACACCTGGAGAAGACTTAGAAGGGCATGGTCCAACGATACCAGGAGAACACGGAGATGGGAATGGAATGGAACAACCAGATTGATAAGATCCACACTTATTAGATAGACACCCTGCTGCTAGAGAGATATTGATTGACCTCACTGCCTTAGCTTTCTTTACTTGGCTTTATCACCTATTATTTATAGAATTGACTGGCCCGGGCTTACGCCCGGATAGACTTCAATTACTCGCAGTTTGGAACAGAGAACGAATCACCCGCCGAACCCTACTTGCTGGAGAATCTTACCTTTAAGGACCAACCTTACCACTTGAACTTACTGAAAGAGAGTAGATCTCTCGAGAACTTAAACTGTAGAGGATGCGCAAGCAGGCTCATCCATAAGCCCCACCCAATAAGCAATCAAGGAAGGCAGGGCTCTCATTCGCATCAACCATCGCAGTTGAGCCGTTCAAACTCTAACCCGTGTACACCAGGGGCGAGTTGTAGAGCCGCTCTAAAGACCATCAGGAGGGCGAGGTTCTTTACTTGAATACGATCTCAATTTGGGAGGAGTGTCTACAGAGTGAAAAGAGATAGATAATGAGGTTACTATGAGGGATTTTTAGATACAAACCAATGATGCAGAGCCAGTCCAAGAAAAGGTAGTGGAAAAACCTGCCTGATCCAGCTGAGAATGGATACAGTCAGGAAATTGAACCCCCCTTAGTTGCGAAAGAAAGGTCGGAAAGCAATGAAACCAAACCAGTTTCGACCACTCCCCGGGTGTCCATAAATCATACAGTATTCTCTTTATCTAGTTCCATATTCTATTTGCCTTGGTATAACCACATTAGTAGTAGCCATAGTTTCCAAGTTGGAGTAGTAATGGGAGGAAATAATAGTGGTCCTAGTTCTAGTTCAGTGGCTAGTAGTCAGAATAGTAGCAGTAGTTCCATTCCAGTTGTGGCATCGAATCTGGTTTCACAACCAAGTCCTCGAGTCTTTCTTTTGGTAGGATCTCTGACAACCAGAATGGATGGGTCTCATGGTGGATCCCCCATGCAGTATCTAGAATACTAAGGTAAAGGAGCTGAAGAATATGCAGAACAAAACTGGTTTCTATGTGAGTTGGAGAGAAAAATGTATTTAGGATGCTACTGCCCTCCCAGAACACCAAAAAAAGCTCAAGCTTACGGGGTTAGACACACGGATATTTACAATACACCTGCCCAGCCAGGGGGACTTACCACCAGACCTCACCAGACACCCGCCAAAGGATGGATGGATTTATAGATTTATGGATGATTTATGGAGGGATTGATTGATGGAAGGCACTGTGCTGCTTTACCAGAGACCTACCCTGCCAGGGACCTTTATGATTATTATACGATGCATGCCACCACCTCACCCAGACCAGATACCTTTTAAGCCAACCCAAGCCTGCTACCCGGGTTTATCACTATGGAAAGGAAATGAAGCTTGCTTCACGTGTTCGGACAAGCGGAAGGACAGCCAGCCGATGATACTTCACGCCATCCCCCGACTTTGAAAAAGCTTCAGCCTACTGTAAGACAGGATCACCAAACAAAGGATTACGATGGAACCTTAGAGCTGGACCGGGGTCAGCCCGGGGACACCAACCCACCATTTTCACTTATGTTTATTTAGGTTATTACCACTGAGGTTTGACGCGGATACACACCCATTACCTTTTACACTACCAACTACCAACTACCTGTCACCCCAACCAACCAACCACAGAGAGCTTCTTGCCCGGGCTGCGTAAGTCTCTTTCATCTTTAGCCTTAGCCAGCCAGGTACCTACCTCTAACTCGGGCTAATCCACCGGGCTACGCTTATTAATTAACTCTCTAATTCAATTCACTTTGCTCCCCGGCGGATCTAATTCCACTAGCTCTATTCCTTGGAACAGAATCACTCGATATATGTGTTTCACTTTGACATTTGAAAACAAGGTTCATACATGGCCTGGGCTACTCTCAGCTTGTCGCCCTGACTCTAACTAATGAGAGTTGTTCAGAAGCAGTAGTTCTAACAACGACTATAAATGCACAATCCGTAGAATTCATGTCCTACCCAGGCAGGCTCCTTCTACACCAAAAAGAGTTGGAAAAGCCATGCATGCTTAGTTTTTCATTTCGTCTAATTTGATGAGGTTTTTGCTAAATGAAACCTCGTTCTGACTCTACGAAATATACATGGATTCTTTCTGTTGGACGGTCGCTTACATTTCATGCCTTCATTCTAGCTGATGGCTTCTGGTCTCATGCCTCTCTCACTCTACCAACCACCTAGCTTAATTCCAGCTGCTGCTTCTCCCTACCTGCTTACTGAGATTGTTTCACTTCTTCCTTCCGGATTCGCATAGAGAAGTTGAACTTGTTCATAACAAGAGAGAAATCCATTTCAATATGAGACTCGCATGGAGACGTTGAACTTGTCCGTGTGTAAATAAGCCGCCTAAATAGAATTGGTCGAGCCTTAAAGCGCATCATGACGTAATTACATATATAATATCTTAATTTGGATTGTAAGCACCCTCTTCATTATTCTAGGCAGCGGTACCATCAATCATTCCGTCCAGCCATCC
>Ga0181464_1000738_pt1 | contig 15170 bp, 19 predicted proteins | sample InSIn2gowninarea_FD_119074 | JGI IMG/M metagenome (GOLD analysis project Ga0181464, IMG submission 119074) | Clean room microbial communities from NASA Spacecraft Assembly Facility at Jet Propulsion Laboratory, Pasadena, California, USA -... ...
GTTGTAGAAGTTAAACTTAATCTTGAGTCTCAATCTAGTCGGAAAGTTTCTGGTTTGACTAATGCCAAAGTTGTGGTATCAATTAATATTTAAAAGTAATGTTTAAAAAAATTCCTTTGTTTGGTGGTTGGGGCTTGTGGTTTTCTTGGCTTTCTTGCCTAATGCACCGTATATTTTGACTGATATTATTCATCTTATTCATGATGTCCGCGCGGTCGATTCTGTATGGACAGTTACTTTAGTTGTTTTTCCTTTGCATCTAGCATTTATTTTGTCTGGATTTGAAGCTTATGTTTTATCTTTGATTAATTTAGGCTATTACTTGCAACGAATTGGCATGAAAAAATTAATTGTGGCTGCGGAGTTATCTATTCATGCTCTGTGTGCTGTAGGGATTTACTTAGGGAGGTTTCCCCGTTACAATAGCTGGGATTTGATTACCCAGCCCGATGCGTTAGTCGATACAGTCGTCAAAGATTTAATCGGGAAAATTCCTTTAGCAATTGTTTTTATTACTTTCGCGGTTCTCACTATTTTGTACTGGCTGTTCAAGCAGGTAACTATAGGAGTTTTATGGCAACGCGGAGCGATAGATTTTTACTTACCTGCGGACAAAGCTATTGCTCATCAAAATAAAACCCTGAAGCATGAATAACTTTACTTGCTAACAGCTAATAGAATTAACTCTTGTCGAACGATTGCGAACCGTTGGCGGTTTTCGACTAATTACTGAGGTTAGTTTTTGCCAAGTCAAAGCTAACTGTTGAACGAAACTTTTATTTTGAGCTTTAAATTTTGACGATTTTAATAAGGTAGTGGGAATAGGTCTTTTTAATCTGCGTTTTGTACGTTTGCGGAGCATCTGCGATATTTGCAACGCTTCGCGCTCTTGCTGAAAAAGGTCTATTTTTCTGGTGGCGACAACAATTGAGCCAGGTTTTGTGTAATGAATACAAGGAACAGCAAGGAATTTGTACTTAAATATTGACTGAGCGTGGCGATCGCATTTAATTTCGCTGGCTGTTACTTTTAGTTCAAATAGCGCTTGCTCTAATTGCTCGGATAGTCGGTTTACTTTTTCAGCATTTTCTAATAGTTTTTGCCAACTATCCATGACTTTTTGCGGCTGTTCCCGGCTCAACTGGGGCTGTATTGCCTCTATAGGGTGTGAGATTATTTCTGTACCTGTAGCAATATCGCTCATAGTTAAACGGCTCCTATAGTTGCAAATACTTTCTTGCCCCTATAATAGTACAAATGAACTATTAAAGCAAGAGTAGTTAGCTAGAAGCCGCACTAAGATCGGCATTACGGGTTAAATAACCATCTTCCATATCGACAATGCGATCGGCAATATCTAAAATACGGTTGTCGTGAGTCACCAGTAAAATAGTTGAGCCTTGCTCTTTGGCGAGGCGCTGCATAATTTCTACCACATCGCGCCCAGATTTTTTATCTAAAGCGGCGGTAGGTTCGTCTGCTAGTACAAGTTTGGGATGATTTACCAAAGCGCGAGCGATCGCAATGCGTTGTTTTTGTCCCCCAGAAAGGCTATCGGGGTAGTAGTTAATGCGTTCTCCCAAACCTACCGCTTGCAGCATTTCTGTAGATTTAGCTTCGGCTTGTTGCTTAGAAATGCGATCGTTGAGTTCAATAGACATTTGCACATTTTGCCTAGCGCTGAGAAATCCAAGTAAATTATGCGCCTGAAAAATATAGCCAATTTGCCGCCGCATTTGCACTAATTTACTTTCATTAGCTCCATTTAATTGCCGATCTAACAAGGTTAAACTGCCTTCTTGCACCGAACGCAAGCAACCAATTAAGCTAAGTAGCGTAGTTTTACCAGAGCCAGAAGGGCCAGTCATGATTACAATTTCCCCAGCATTGATACTGAGATTAATATCAAATAAAACCTGCTTTTTAAGATTTCCTTTACCGTAGTAATGATTGAGATTTTCAATTGCAATTACTGGTTCAACCATACTATTATTGCTCCTATTAATTAAAATATATCTGCCGGATCGGCAGCTTGGAGTTTGCGGACTGCGATCGCGCCGGAAGCGCAACACATAATTACAGTTAAAATTACAACAGTAATGGCTCGTTGTGCCGTCATAGCTATAGGTAGTAAAGTAGCATTTTTTGCCATAGCATACTGAAACATGGCAAAGCCAAACCCTGGTATGTAGCCTAAAATTGCTAAAATTAAAGCCTCTTGAAATACTACCAATAGCAAATATTTTTGCGTATAGCCCATTGCTTTTAAAGTAGCGTATTCGGGCAAGTGGTCGGAAACTTCACTATAAAGAATTTGGTAAACAATTACAGTTCCGACAATAAAGCCGATAATTGTCCCTAAAGTAAAAATAAACCCGATGGGGGTACTGCTAGACCAGTAAGCTTTTTCAAAATCGACGTATTCTTGTTTAGTTAAAATTTTTATATCTTTAGCTAAATAGCTGGTTAATTGCGCTTTAACTATGGCTGGATCTGCGCCAGGTTCTAATCTAATTAACCCAATATCAATTAAGCCGCGCTGCCTTTTATCGGCAAATAATCGGAGAAAATTGCGATCGCTAGTAATTATGTTACCATCTGCCCCAAAAGACGCGCCTAATTCAAATATCCCACCAACTTTAATACGTTTACCTGCGACTTCTGTTGCAACTACTTTTCCCTGGTTAAAATCTGTAGTAACATCGCCAAATTCTGGTCTAGAACCGCGATCGAATAACACCACATCCGGCAATTTAACTTTATCTAATTTTTCTGAAACTCCCGGTAAAGCAAATAATTGGTCTTCTGGGTTTATGCCAATTACTTGAATATTACGCAGCTTGCGAGTTTGCGGGTTTTTCCAGCTAGTAAAGTCTAAATATATTGGATGTACAGATTTTACGCCTTGCAATCCTAATGCTTGATACAAACGCCTTTGGGAAAAGGGTTCCATTGAAAGTAAAGCATCAGATTGAGGATTAATTAACACAATATCTGCGGCTAAACTGTCGTGCATCCGCACATTAGAATTAAATAATGCTTCTCGAAAACCCAGTTGCATAAACATGAGAATATCTGCAAAAGCAATTCCCGATAGTGCAATTAAAAGCCGAGGTTTTTCTCTAGTTAATTGCAACCATGCCAAAGGAATTTTTTTAAACATTACTTTTAAATATTAATTGATACCACAACTTTGGCATTAGTCAAACCAGAAACTTTCCGACTAGATTGAGACTCAAGATTAAGTTTAACTTCTACAACTCTAGCGTCTACATCCGCCGATGGATCGTTATCAATTACTTCTTGCTTGCCAATTAGCCTACCAACTTCTACAACAGTTCCTCTTAATTCGCCATCAAAAGCCCGATTATCGCTGGTAATAGTAGCTTTTTGTCCAAGACGAATTTTACTAATATCTTCTTCCAATACTTCCGCAACTACTACCATTGAATCAGTTTTACCTAGTTCAACAATGCCCTCGTTACTAATAGTTTCTCCAGACTTAGTATAAATTTTCATAATTTCCCCAGTCTGTGGTGCGGTAATATAAGTCAAAGCTAAATCTGCTTGAACTTGCTTAACTCCAGAGATGGCGCTATTTACTTCCGCAGTAGCTATTTGCACATCCACCGGACGAACCTCAGCAATTTTGTTTAGATTAGCTTTTGCTTCATTAATTTGTTGGGTTAGAGTAGCAATTACTCGTTCTTTATTTGCTGTAGCTTCAATTAACTGCTGCTGGATTGTTCCTACTCTTTCAGTGCGGGTAGCTTGGCTTTCATTAACTTGCTCGGTTGTCGTTACTGCACTCAATCGCCGACTTTCTAATTCTTGAGCAGAAATCGCCCCGCTCTTGTATAAATCTTGATAGCGCTCCAAATCGGCTTGAGCGTTGCGTTGCTGGGCTTCGGTACGCGCTACCGTTGCTTGGAGCGTTTCATTTTGCCCTTGGAGTTCGGCTTGCAAACGCGCAATAGTAGCATCGCTCTGTTTGGTTTCACCCCTCAACTGAGCTTGCAAACGCGCAATTGTTGCTTGCTGTGCCTGAATTTCCCCAATTTGCGCTCCAGCTTTGACTTTAGCTAGATTAGCACGGGCAACTTCTACTTGTTGTTTAGCTCCATCTAAAGCCGCCGCCGTGCGATCGCGGTTATCTAAAATAGCAATTACTTGTCCGGCGGTAACTAATTGCCCTTCTTTTACCAAAATTTTATCAACTCTAGCGCCCATCCCTTGAGCCGAGCTTGGCGCTGATACCTTGATTACTTCTCCTTGAGGCTCTAGTCTTCCAAGCGCGATCGCCGATTCAATCACAGGCGTTGGGATTGCTACAGGCTCGGTAGGGGCTGGCTTTGGCGCAAAGCGATTAAAAGCTATTCCCCCAAGCGCGATCGCACCAGCGACAGCTAAACCTATCTTCCAGCGATTTTTAGGCTTTAACTCTGATTCTGCTTTACGGATTGGTTGTTCGATCGTTTTAGACATGGCGATCGCTTCTTTCTTAATTAAAAACTTGACACCCCAAACTTCAAAGTACAACCTATGCTAAGTATCTGCAAGCCAAGTAATCTATTACCGATAAATAGTGCATATTTAATTTGCTAGACGTGTAAAAAAAACTCAAATTGACTGCCATCAGCAGGTTGAATAAAACCAAAACCGCGATCGCTAGAACATTTTATTGAGTTTTCCTTGGCGAGGACTATTTTTTATCAAGTAACTTTAGATCGCGCTTTCAACCAATATCTTTTATTAATCATCTTAGGTTGCCGTTGGATCTGGCACTTGAAGATCCCGGCAGATTTTACGGGCAAGAAAATCATTTATTTCACGATGACGCGGAATGGATGAAACTCTTTGAGCTAAACGATTAACGTAGATTGTATGGTTGCCTCCTTCCCTCAAAAATTCGCAACCGTGAGCCTCAATATGGCGGATCAAATCTAGACGCTTCATGCAACGGACAGAAAAACAGACTCTTTAATCGCATCTTGTCCTTGGATCTGTTCTTCCGCGAGTGTGCGATTTGCCTCTAAAACTAGCCCAATAGCTTCCTCTAGATTTATTCTGGCTTCTTCAAGAGAATCTCCTTGCGTGTTAACTCCAGGCAATTCTTCAACAAAGCCAATATAGCCTTCTGGAACTTTCTGAAACACCTTTGTTAATGCAATTTGCACGAGTTTACCTTGTAAATCTTTAAGGCAATTGTATCAAAAATACTATTGCTGCAATTTATTATTGCACTCTGTAGAAGATATAAATAATCCGATCGCACTTACTAACTATCGGGCAAGTCAAATAAAACGGTAGTCATATAATGTTCTGCCCAATCATTACCAAAAGATTTTTCTAGAACTCTGCGGGTTTTATCGTTTTGTTGCTGTTTAGTACAGTAATAGTGCTGCGCGGCAACAATTTCGGCTCGTTTTTCACCGCTTTGGGGTACTGACGCGATCGCATTATTACAATGAATCGCTAAAAATGCCTCAACTCGCTGCAAAAACATCTGTTCTTCTTCTGGAGATCCGGGGCGCACGAAAATACAAAACTCGGAAAAAATATCTCCCCACTCTGGCAACTCGCGGTTATGACTAAAATCAAGCGTGGGTAATGCTTTAATTTGGGTGCTGTATTCGGGAGTAGTTAAGCGTTGGGCATTAAGGGGCGATAAATCGGCGATCGCGGCGCTAATTTGTCCCCTTCCGCCTACTAAGTCGCAGCCAAACATTGGTAAGGCGTATTCGGGGCGCGGAAACATCACGCAATGCAGTATATCTAACATTGTCCCAACTTTAGCAAGTTCTAAGTGCAGCTTGCGAAACTGGGGAGTTTGATAGCAAAGGTTTTCAATTACTAACTTTTCCCCCTCTAACTTGCCTTCTACATAACCTAATTCGGCGGGCATCGGGTAAGGGGATAAGTCTAAGTATTTGCGCCAACTGCCTTCGATTACATCGGCTAATTGGCAAATTAAAGGGTGTTGTTGCGATCGCAGTGAAGATGATGACATATTTGTTTTTTAATTACGCCACTAAGTAAAGTTATTCAACACTTGTTACTGTATAGCCTTAAATATCTGTAACATAGAATACAGAAATTATAAGTTAGTTGTGTAAAGGAAGAAACAATGCAAGTAAATTACTACCAGCCAAACTTTTGTATTTTACCTGTGGGAATTGACTGGTTAAACAAAACTAGCTGTAACTTAACGCTTGCGCCCGATACTTGGGTACACTTGCTAAAATTGCCTAGCGAATATAGTTATGACGAAGCATTGCTACTATGCGACTTAGGCGAAGATAAGTGGGTGGCGTGGATTCCCAATTATGGAGAAACGGTATTAGATGTCCGTGATTTTTATCCGGTTTAACTAGCGCCCCAAAAATCTGTAACATCGTAGCCTAACTGTTCTAGCATTTGCCGCAGTACGGGCATACTTAAGCCAATGACATTAGTATGACAGCCCACAATTTTTTCTATAAGTAAGCTGCCATAACCTTCTAAAGCAAAAGCCCCGGCGCATTTAAGCGGTTCGCCTGTAGCTACATACTTTTCAATTACGCGATCGCTAATTTGGGCAAAATACACTTGCGTCATTTGCGGGCGGCTAATTGTCCGATTTTGCACCAAATCAATCAAAGCATGACCTGTATAGAGTTCGCCCACTTTACCGCGCATTTTTTGCCACCGGGCGACAGCTTCGGTGGGGTTTGCGGGTTTGCCGTGAATTTCCCCATCTACTAACAAAACAGAATCGCAACCCAAAATTAAAGCCGATGCAAATTGTCCGGCTACTCTCTCGGCTTTGCATTTAGCCAAAATTTCTACCAATTGACGCGGATCGCTTCTTTGAATTTGCGACTCATCAAAATTGCTAACACTTACCACTGGTTCAATTCCAGCAATTTGTAGCAAGCGGCGACGGGCGGGAGAGGCGGAAGCAAGCACAAACTGGGGTAGGGACATATTAGTAAACTAAGAAAGAATCAACAATCGATTCAAACTGGTTTTGAACTTTTTGCCAACGTCTTTCGGGCGCAGAAGCGTTGAAAGTATAAAGTTTGCCGCGACTGACGGCGACACTCGCTAAATTATGGCGTTCTTGTTGATTGGGAAGTTTGACAGCGTACTCTAATAGGTAGTATTTCTTGCCTTTTACTTCCCGCGATGCGGCGTTGACAAGTTCTGCTTCGCGTCCTGAATTGGGAGGTGCGATCGCGCTTTTGCTTAATTTGTAGCCTACTTCCGTCGGAGTGCCAAGTTCTGCTAGGGTTTTACCCTCCGCAACGGGACTTACTACTACAGAGACATTTTCGCTAATTTCAATTAAATCGTGAAAAACAACATCCGCACCGTTAGACACTTTTACCGGAAGCCAGCCGTTAGGATACAAAAACTCATAGCCACCAACTGCATCTACATAGCTTTTGAGTCCTGCCCCGGCAGTGGCACAACTGGTTAAATTAAAAGTAACTGCTATAACTAGCAAAAAAGCGGCAATTTTTTTCAACATTAGAAAATTAAACAACAGGGAACATATTTTGATTGCTTCAATAGTATAAAGAACTGTGCGATCGCACTTCTAGTAAAAACATCTATGCTATCAAGTACCGAATTACGCTGGTTTTATCCTGGTAAGTTACCCCAAGCAATTTCTAATTGGTTTGCTAGCGAATATTTAGGGAAAATTTCAGAACCACCCGAAAAACGCGAAGATATTTACCTTTATGTAGCCGCCGACTGTGACTACATGGGTATAAAACTGCGTCAGGGACGATTGGAAATTAAATGGCGCAAAGCTGAACTAGGGATAGTAAATATTGCCAAAGGTGTAGAAGGTAAGTTAGAAAGCTGGGATAAGTGGTGTGAAGACTCCACAACCAAGAACTTTCAACCCCAAGATGTAATAGATAAATCCCATTGGGTAAAAGTTTCTAAGCTGCGACAGCAACGCAAGTATCAAGTTTTAGAGCAAAAAGTACAAGCTGTGCCTCTTAATGCCACCATTGACCAAGGATGCAATGTAGAACTAACTCAACTTACTATTAATGGTAATAATTGGTGGAGTATTGCTTTAGAAACTTTTGGTGCATCTACAGATAATTTACCCATTGTCGCTAACAAAGTTTTTTCCCACTACAATGTTTGCTCTTTAGAAGCTAAAAATTCTTTTGCTTATCCAAGCTGGCTAACTAGGCAATTTAAGTAGGCAGCAAACAGCAAACAGCTTCTAGAATGAAAATATTGATTACCGGAAATAAATGCTATGGATACCCAAACCCTAAAAGACAGAGTTGCTTTAGTTAAAACTAAGCGCGAAGAATTGCTAACTTTACTAGAACAGCCAAATTTGGGCAGCCTAAGAATTGATGTCAATCAAGCTTTGGAAGAAATGGACGATTTGCTTGATGAATTTAAGCGTACCTTTCCTGGAGAAATTTAGTAAATTATTGTTAAATACATAAAAATTGCGCTGATAGTTAATTTTCAACTTTTCAGCGCGATTTTTTGGTATTTTCATTGTTTTAATGATTTATTACTTTTTCTCCTAATTCTCGAACTAACTTAATTAGCTCTAAAGTAGGCGTGTCTTTTTTACAAAAAGCATCAAGAGAGTTAATATTGCTTGTTTCTTGAAATTTGGGATGTTCTAAAGAAGAATAAGCAATGATTTGTGCAGATGGGTCTATGCCTTTAATCCGGTTTGAAGCATTCCATCCGTCCATGACAGGCATTTGCAGATCGAGAACAATTACGTTAGGGTGGTAGCGTTCTACCATTTCTATCGCTTCTTGACCATTACTAGCAACCCCAACTAATTCAATGTTTTCCTGCCCGCTTAGTGCAAGCTTTAGGCTAAAACGAGTTAGTTCGTGATCGTCAACTACAAGAACGCGCAAAGTATGGGGGCGACAAGACAACATTAACATCCAGATAAATCAAGTCTGATTAAGAACTTATTTTTTTTCAAGTCTAAATTACTGTTTGCTCTATTGTATCTATCCTCTGGTTGAATAATCTGTAAGCGTTTAGAGAAACTGTGTACTTAAAGTTATATAACTTAAGAAACTTAATTAAAACTATTGCTAGGCATCACCCTCGTTAAAATAAAATAAAAACTTTGAATAACCGTCCTATTTACCTAGATTGTCATGCGACTACACCTGTAGACGAACGGGTACTAGCTGCCATGCTGCCCTACTTTACAGAGTATTTTGGCAACCCAGCAAGTAGCGGTCACATTTACGGCTGGGAAGCGGAGGCGGGAGTAAAACAAGCAAGAAGTACGTTAGCTGAAGCTATTGGCGCATCGCCGGAAGAAATAGTATTTACAAGTGGAGCAACCGAAGCAAATAATTTAGCAATTAAGGGGATTGCCGAAGCTTATTTTAGTAAGGGGCGACATATTGTCACCTTACAAACCGAGCATAGCGCCATACTAGATCCTTGTAATTATTTGCAAACTCTTGGGTTTGAAATTACTATTTTGCCCGTCCAGCCTGATGGAATAATCGATCTGGAGGTTTTTAAGCAAGCATTGCGTCCAGAAACGATTTTAGTATCGGTAATGGCAGCTAACAACGAAATTGGCGTTTTGCAGCCATTAGCAGAAATTGGCGCAATTTGTCGCGCGGCGGGGATTTTGTTTCATACCGATGCGGCGCAAGCGATCGGTAAAATTCCTTTAAATGTGGAGAAAATGAACATTGACTTATTATCAATGACAGCGCATAAAGTGTATGGTGCAAAAGGTATTGGTGCTTTGTACGTCCGTCGGCGCAATCCTAGAGTGCAACTTTCGGCACAGTTACATGGAGGTGGACACGAGCGTGGTAGGCGATCGGGAACTCTGTACCCACCGCAGATTGCCGGCTTTGCTAGGGCGGTAGAAGTTGCTTTAGCTGAAATGGAAACGGAAACTAAACGTTTAGTAGGTTTACGCCAACAATTGTGGCAACAGCTAAGTAAGTTAGAAGGAATCCTTCTTAATGGTCATCCCACCCAACGATTACCAGGCAACTTAAGTATTAGTGTAGAAGGTGTAGACGGAGCAGCTTTACTATTGGGATTGCAGCCAATTATGGCAGTTTCTTCCGGTGCTGCTTGTTCTAGTGCAACAATCGCTCCATCTCATGTTTTGACGGCTTTGGTACACTCAGAAAAATTAGCTTATGCCTCCGTAAGGTTTGGAATTGGACGGTTTACTACCAATGCAGAAATTGAGAAAGTAGCCCAACACGCGATCGCCACTATTTCTAGTTTGCGGCGGCAAACTTCTCGTGTATAGTTGCCAGAGTTATTGAGCAATCTTTTCGGCGCAAGTTTGCACTTTAGTAATAACGCTTGCGGGTAGAGGAATATAGCCAACGGCACTATTAAAAAAATCATTCGAGGGCTGGTTGACTTCGAGCGGAGGAGTACAAAAACCAACTGAAAAGAATCGCAAAGGTAAGGTCAATAATACCTGGAATTAAATAAAATGGGTGAAGCTTATTTACCAAGGTGTGATAAGCCAACACAACAAAAACCGAAGATTGGGCGAGAATTCCAAGTTTTATAATGCCCTGATGGCGCTCGATGTCATTGCCAACCCACCAATAACCTATACCGATAACGAATACCAACGCCAGAAATAGGTGTGCATATTCAGGATTGAGGAGAGGTTCTTGAGCGAGAACCTCGCGAATCCATCGGTCAGAAAACAACAAAAACACAGATTCAACCCAATTGATCGCAGCCTTGAGTTGAAATATATACTTCCACGTCATTTGATTAGTCATAATTCTACAAAGCGCAAAAATTTACTTTGCTAGAAGGTTTCACTTAGAGGATGGGCAAGTCAAAATTTAGCTCGGTCTTGTTTAGCTTGTTGTACTCTTAGGAGGCAGCTATCTGTTTTTGCAGTTTGCTTTTAGCTGTTTTGAAATCACTAGCTATTTGCTTTTGCTGCTCATCGCTAAAGTCGTGCTTCAGTTGGGGAAATATATCCTTTTCTTCTTGATTTATGTGAGTTCGTACCGCAGTTCTTAGCTGCTCAACTTTTGTTTTGAACTCCGATGAAGCAGGATCGAGAGGCTTAATCTCGTCTAACATCTGCATTACTTCCTCGGTCTGATCGTATATTTCCTGGGTGTGTTCGTAATGCGGACGAATTGCTGGATAGATAACTTCTTCTTCGGCTGTACCGTGAACTTTTAGGTCTTTGTAGAGTTGTCCAAAATACTCTTGGCGCTTTTGGGGGTCGTCGGTACTTAAGATTTCTGCAAATAAAGTATCAGCCTTAGTATGATCTGCAAGCAAGAGGTCACGAATGCTAATTTCATCATCGGTGCGCGTCACCACACTACCCACTACGCCTGTTAGGGCGGCAACAGCATCTTGTACCCTTGCCCATAGTCCTTGTTCTGCATCCAAGCCAGTCATTTCGCGTACACCTACCTGTTCGAGCATCCCCTTGAGTTGTTCCTGGTGAGCGCGACCTTCAAAGTTGACGGTATTTAAAGGCGTAATTGCTAATTCAATATCAGCCCCTACTACTTGAGCAGCTTTATGAATCATAATTCCACTCATGGCTTGACCGTGCTTCATTAGTTCATGGTGCATGAGTTTTTGATAAAACGTAAACTCCTCCCCTGACATCATCTGCTCAAACTGGGGACAAAATATCTTCGTTGCAGCGCTAGGTTCAGACTGAATGCCGTATTGAACGATTACAGTGTCTATAATACCGATGTTTTTCTGGTCATCAGAAAGCATATTCTGGAGGCGATCGCGCACATCTTCATAGGGGCAAGCATCGATGAGTTTTTGTTCGTTAGAGATAATTAAATTTTGAAATGCTTTCAAGTCTGCCAATCGCTCCGCGATCGCCAGCCGCTTTGTATCGTTTACTGTTGTTACCATTTTTTGTTTCCTGTATAAATAATTTGATTGATAGTCGAATTACAGCAGGGGTAATTTAGCCCAAGGCGATCGCGCCAAATCTTCCTTGGGTAGCTATCAAAGGCGTTAATTAACCTTGGGGCAATTACTGGTTGCTGCCTTCGGTCTTTCGATCGCGGCTTTTAAGCAATGTGCGAACAGCAGTCATAATCTCAGGCGCTGCCAGGACTAGGGATGCAAACGAGGAAACCGTCGCCACCTGGCAGTATTCGCAAAATGCTTTGTTCTCGCTCCACTCTTCACGAGCTAGTTCAACGTTTGTCACACAGTCCACCAAAATCTTTACACCCATTGCGATCGGTAGTAATGGGTTAGTGCGCGCGCGATTAATGCCACCAGCAGCAGCCAACCAAGCAGTAATGGCGTAAGTTAAAACCATTATTGGCCCATCAGGGGAATTGAATCGGCTGTAAGCGTAGTTAGATGCGTCAACGCGATCGGCATCAAAAATCTGTTGTCCTGGCGGATCGGGTAGGTGACTAACAATCCCAGTTTGGTAAAGTGTAACAAGTTGTCCCATCGAACCTCCAAGCAGAGACAAACCAATAATTGCTCGCCGACGGCTCATATCGGGGCTTTTTCCTTCACGCAGTTCTTGACTTAGTTGTTTTGGTTGCATAAAGCGCGATCTCTATTAATAACGTGCATTGACGAGGCTACTTGTGGGTGGGCGTTCCTCCTGCCCGCGCGAAGTATCTGCAACTGCCTCAGCTAGGTCTAAATCGTTTTACTGACGAATATACTAGGCATCTAATTCGGCGACGCGAAACTCTTGTATTTTTAGCAGATAAATCTCTTACCATTTTTGAAAATCAGTTGGCTGCGTACCACTTCCGCTAGGGATACTTCCAGCAAGCCGCAGCTATCAACGAAAGTAGATTTATTGTAAAAATGTTTTGTAGCAAACTAGACTATCGCCAATTAAATAAGCACCTACAAGCCAAAGACTTGCCCAACTTCAAAAGTATGCTCATCGTAAGTAGTGTATTGCTTGAGGTTTTGAAATCCTAAAAAGTCTTTGCAGTGAGCTATAGAAAACCTAAGGTCTAAAGCGCGATCGCACTTTAATAGATGCGCCAAACAATCTTTACGCGCCTATCTTGACCCCTGACAAAGTAGAGGATAGTGGCATTACAAGCATTTTAAGTCGGAGCGTAGAATTAGGCATGAACTGGATAACAGACCAAAATTAACCTCAAAATTAGTTATTACCAAGCAGTGTGCGATTTTTCTTGGAGTACGCGATCGTAAACGCCAACGGTTTGCTGGGCGAGTTTGCCCCAATTAAAGCGTCTATCCAAGTCTTGGTAAGCATTATCAATTAACCACTGGCTGTAGCCAGGATTTTTTAATACTTCTAAAATTCCCCATGCTAAAGAATCCGCGTTGCCTGTATAGGTAACTATGCCAGTTTTTGTATGCTGTACTACCTCTGGCAAACCCCCAGTATCGGACACTACTACCGGGACGCGAGCGGCAAAACTTTCTAGGGCGACAATCCCAAAAGGTTCGTACAAACTTGGAAAAACCGCGCAATCTGCCACCGTTTGAAATTTATCTAAAGCTTCGTCAGACATAAAGCCTGTGAAATAAAACTTGTCCCACACGCTCAAATCCCAAGCTTGGCGTTTTAAATTGTCTGTATTACCGCCGCCAATAATTACAAATTTGACATAACCGCCCATTTCGGCGGCAACTTTGGGAGCGGCATTAATTAATATTGCAACACCTTTCTCGTGGGTCATGCGCCCGACATAGTAAACTATTTTTTCGCGATCGTTGGCAAAATAACGACGAAAATTCCAGTAATCGAAATCTGTTTGATGCTGTTTTTTCTCCGCTCTAATTCCATTGTAAATCGCATCTACTTTGTCCCAAGGACAGTGCAAGGCTCTTTCTACTTCGTAGCGCATATAGTCGCTACAGACAATTACCCGCCAAGCATTGTAAGCGAGCAACCTTTCCTTGCCGCAAATGTAATAATGATCGGCGTTGTAAAGCCCGTTGTAGCGACCAAATTCTGTCGCGTGAATAGTAGCAATTAGCGGCACTTTAAAGTTGTGCTTAAGAGAGATTGCCGCATCGCCCACTAACCAATCGTGAGCGTGAATTAAATCGAAACCACCCTCTTCCATCATCAATTTAGCGCCATGACTGCCCATGCTGTCATTTAAATTGACAATCCAATGGAAAAAATCATTACTTGCCGCTACGCTAACTCGATGTACCTTTACTCCGTCCACAAGTTCATACATTGGCGCAGAGCCAAATTCTACAGTAATCAGGTGAACCTCATGCCCTAACTTAACAATTTCTGGATATAACTCGGCTACGTGGCGGGCAATTCCGCCCACAATTCGCGGTGGAAACTCCCACGTCAGTACCAAAATCTTCATCGACCAAAAACCTGTAAATATTTCTAAATATATATTGATTTAAAGCTATAGGAACAGCAACTACAGTATGTGTAATTACTGAACTTTTTTGACGCTTTAATTAATACGGAAGCTTAGGGTTGCTTAATCGCCTTTAGTTGGTTTTGGTAGAAAATCCATGCAGCCGTTGCTTGCTCGTTTGTTGGAGCAGCTTTTTTGAGTAATACTACACCCTCAGCATAATCAATCATGCCGTATTGACGATCGCTCAAGAGTTGGTTAATCACCTTAACGCTATCTATAAGTAACTGGCGATCGCTTTTGAAAGCTACTTGATACTGCTGCAATTGCCACAAGTCGGCGATCGCATAATCTGTACTTACAACTTCCCCTGCATCATTACGCAATTGCAACGCTGGAAACCTGAGAATCTCGCGGCGGCTAGAAAGGTGTGGAACGACGTAAGTAGTTGCCGATACACTAGCACTAGGAGGAATTTGCTTTAACAGCTTGCGCAAGTGAGCGGCATGATGCCACTGCTGAGGTAAAGACACGTATACCAGGGGTTGAACTGAATCGGGAATTAAAAAATAAAAAGTTCGACTGGGGTTTGATGTCAGCGTAAATATTAAGGATAAACAAATACAAGCAGTCCAAAAACGTTGAAACGATGGCTTAAATTGCTTAGGGTGATGAGCGTACCAAAGTATTGCACCGTAAAATATTCCTGGAACGACTGTTAAAGCATAGCGAATTGTAATTGCTAACCTTGATTCTCCTTGCTGTAGAAATATTTGTAATAAAGGAAACCCCGCCACTAGCCAAGCTGCGCCAGAAATTGCTGGAATAAAA
>Ga0181464_1000355_pt2 | contig 15167 bp, 16 predicted proteins | sample InSIn2gowninarea_FD_119074 | JGI IMG/M metagenome (GOLD analysis project Ga0181464, IMG submission 119074) | Clean room microbial communities from NASA Spacecraft Assembly Facility at Jet Propulsion Laboratory, Pasadena, California, USA -... ...
GAATTATGATGTATCGAACTCGAAGTCCTATTCTATAATTCAAAAACAACAGGCACAATCTCGAACTATGGCTGTCTTCACCAAAGTTGACCTTGCCCGGGACGAAGAACGTAAGGATTGTCTAAACCGTTACTTCGACGATGAAGCTGAAGAAGAATTCGAACACGGCCACCATATGGTAATGCTTTCGAATACAACCGCCGACACTGAACTGGTTCAAACAGAAGCAGTATTCTTCTCGTCAAATCCTTGGGGTGAGATGCCTGACTCGATCAGAGCAAGGTTCGGGGTTGCGAATTTGACAAAGCTTCTTCGACAGATCTTATTTGAGAAGACGGCTGAAACTTTACCAAGCAACCTTGAGAAGATTCGAGAACGTCTCGAGTTAAACGAGCAGCAACTCGCCAATATGCCAGCTCCACCTGACACCACGGAATTGCCGTATCAATTGCGAGACCAGGTAAAGGATTTTGGGACGCAGATCAAACAAATCTTCATGTCCGGTCACGATGTTCCTGGTTCGAATGCGCGAACTGCTCTAAATCGACTAATGCACGAGTTCAACGGTTTGATCCGAGGTGGCAAACCGACCATGCTGGTCAAAACCGAAAGTGAGAATGTCTGTCTAGCTAGAGCTGAGCGTAAGCTTCAAGCAGGCGCAGGCCTGAACTCTGTTGCGCCAGACGTCGACACAGATGGAGATGCAATAGCGGTCTCTACAACCCCACACAGACAGCGGCAAGAAGCCAACATTTTGTCTCAGCCTAACCGTGTCAAACGATTCCGACTTGAAGAGATTCGTGAAATTAACAACGAATATTATCAAGCATCTGTGCCTGGTGAAATCGAGCTGAAAGCTCTTGAGACAATGAACTGTTTGAGTGTTCAATATTGGGACGTGACGTTGACGGAGTTCATGCAGAAAATCAGCAAGACTGTGAAAGAGCACGTCCTGGAGTGCGTCGAGAGTCATTTCGGATATCAGAGACACCTACAACTCTATGACAAAGTTCAAAATGTTGTCGAAGAATATCTCGATTTTGTAATTCGCGAAGAATGGTCAGGACTGAAGCGGGCCTGCGAGGTTGAGCGCAAATATCCTCTTACTTTTGATCAGGAAAGTCTAAAGAAACACGAACTAGAGAGCATGGCTGTTCGACGACAAAAACGTGCTGAAGCCCGGCTTAACATTGAACAGACGAAGCTCAAAGCTGCGAACCCCGGCAAGAAAGTCAAAACGCTAACTTTCGATGATCTTAAGCCTGATGAATGGGATGTGGAAGTTCAGATGTCGGCCAAGTCTCGTGCTTACTATGAGATTGCATCCTCCCGTTTCGTTGACTCAATTTGTCAGAACATTTTTTTCTATCTCATACCACGATGTCAAGACTCCCTGGTCGACCATGTCAGACAAGAACTTGGCCTGCATAATATTCGAGCGAACCGAGATCAAATCGCACTGTTGATGGCAGAAGATGCGGAACGAGAAGCCTACAGAGCTCGTCTGCGAGGCGAGCAGGCGCGTCTTGTCGAGGGTCATGACTACATACAGAAAGTGCTTGGCTCGACCAACGTGCCTCAACTCCAGATCAATGGTCATGCTAGAATCGAAAACCCTGTCGACACTGCGATGTCGGACGAAGATACAATATCTGCCTCGGTCGTCGGGGGACCCGCCATGACATCCACCAAGCGAAAAGCTGATGCCTACCTCAACCGCGCGGATGCAAATACACCATCAAAGCGCAGTCGTAAGGCTACCATTGACAACGACGACTCTGAGATCGGAGTCACAACTCCAACAGGGCAGCGAGATAGGCTTGCTCACCGCTTCTCGTCGATTCCGGTTTCGGATGATGATGAGTAAACAAGAAGGAAGATATTGTTGGTGCCATGGTGTGTTGGTCGTGAGTACGGGAGACAACCCAGTGGTATCAATGAGACCGATATGGCGAAAGTGCAAAGAATGGGAAATACAAAGCACATCGAAGCAACCCAGGTAGGCATCGAAGCGTGCTCGGTCAATGAATCTGGCAGCATGTGCAGTACACAAGTCCTGTTGCGCAGGACCTACACAGGTCAACAGACGATAGTATGTAGCACAATCAGAAATAAAATAATCCTCCAACCCAGATAGTCTGATTATGATTCCTTATACACCAGCGTAATACTAACTAACTACATACATTTGTAGCTATCTAACATACCTATCGACGGAGCGACTTAACCAGACCTTAGCCACTCACCAACTACGGCACCTTACCTTACTGACTGCACTGACCACACAGCTGCAAACACCAAGCGCGATCAACCCGTTCAATAGAGTACAGGGTACACAAACAACTGAACTCCAGCTTCGACTTGATTAACTATGTACCGACCCAACTACTAGTACCTACATGTAGCAAGCTAAGCTTTGGAGTTGAAAGCAAGTCTCTTCCCGCCGACCCAGATATGATACTGGACTGTATACATGCTTCTATGTACCTTGTCTATGTTCATGTGACCAGACACGCCGCCCGTTCCGTTCTGCGTTCACAACAACCACACCCATCACTTATGTATTCCATGCGACTATACCAATAACCATTAACCGGTTGCAGTGGCAGTGCTTACGCTCACTATTGCGCCGACAACACCCTCGCCTCGCCACGTCTCGTCATGACACACTATGACAATATGACACCATGACACGACTCGCTCATGCGTTACGTGCATGGAGTGCAGTACTGTCCAGTACTAAGATACCGTGCAGTGCTGAATCAGATTTTGTGGCTTTAGATGTGTATGTCCTTGTCGCCGTTCATAACCATGTTTATATTCATGCTCGTGTTCGTATTCATGTTCATGTCCATCTAATTTCCATGCCCAGATCGCGCCATGCGTCGCGCATATGGATGGAGCACCGAGGATAGTAGTCGCGGCTGTTGTGGTGGCGATAGAAATACCGACAGTGGTATTAGATAGTGCTCGATTAGCTGAGCAAGACGTTTGCTGTGTGATTTGACTCGACTCGTACTTTACTGCTAATGAAACAGTGTGATGGACACGTCCATACGTTGATTCGTGCATCATTTTTGTTCATTCATATACACGGCAAGAACTAGACACAACGTCAGCTTTTCGCACTTAAACACACCCAAGCCCAAATATGAATCAAATTCATGATGCAGAGGGACGTGGGGACAACTCACATTAATAACAATCAACATCGGAATATCAAAAACATCCCTCTTCACAGTCCAGCAATAAGTACAATCGACCTTCCCATCCTGCGCCCCAAGTTTCTGCATCCCCTTCTCGCCACTAATGCCCTTCTTAGCATCTTGCGGTCGAGCGAGCGCAAAACTATCGACCCGTCGCAGGTCTAGTTTCGGATTGATCCCGCCGTTATTCTTCAATGTATTCGGTGATCGACTTAGCCCACCGGCAGGCTGAGTTGGATCACTACCGCTATCCTGGTTGTTTTCGCCACGTTGTACTTCGTTTTCTGCGGCGAGCATCTTCGCGGCTATTTCATCGTCTTTGGTTCGGTATTTCAGGAGTTTTCCTTTTGCCATGACGCTGCCTCGTGGATCGCCGAATGCGAGACGGGCGAAGTCTTCGTAGAATTGGACGACGCTGTCGTCGTCTAGTAGTTCGGCTAGGAATACTGGCTGTTGACGTGTTCCTTCTATGCTGCCGTTCTCGTCCTGCCACTGCTTGACTGCAGGTGTATGTGTTCCTGTCGCACGTCCATGCGTATTTGCGCCGCTGCTGGTTCGTGGCGTGTCTCCGCTGTGGCCACGGTTGACGTTCAGATTTGGCTCGCGACCGAGCAGGACGCTCTTCTTCCATCCTGTCAATATTTGGAACTCTTTTCCTACTGCTGCAATCTCGCCTGTTCTTCGCGCCACGATTGTTGGTGTACCCACACTCTCGATGAAGCCTTCGTACTCCCAGAGTGTACGTTGGAAACACTTCTCCATGAAGATCAAATCCTCCCTGTTCAACGTCTTTGTGGTTGCGATGAAGGAAGGACGGATTGACGCGAGCGACTTTGCAATTTGCAGTGTTTTGGAAGGTTGCAACGAGAACCGTGTTTGAAGATAGGCTATCAAACTGTGGAAGCCAGTTGTATAGGGATAGGGGGAGGTAACGGAAGTATAGATTTGAGAAGGATCACGTGGACGTTTGAGTGTATTACCAGCACCAGATTTCGAAGGAAGCTGAAATTTTGATTTCAATTGAAGAGTGGAAAGCAGAGCTGTTGTGGTCTGTTGACTCGTTGATTGTGGTGGCATTGTGAGGACGTTAAGGCTGTCATCCGTCGTTGTGTTTGTAGTTGTTGGCATTGGAAGGAAAGTAGCTGGATGGAGATTCATGGTTTGTTGTTGTTGCTGGTGAGGATGTGATCGTTGTTGTTGTTGATGATTGTTGGAAGAGTTCATGGTCATCAACGGTGAACCTTCGTGTTTGAGGTTTTCTGGTGTATGACTGCTAGCTTCCGGTGATGTGAAATGTACGTTGTTGGATTCGATAGCGAAGGCATTTGGACCATTTTGTTTCGGCAGACCGTACAAGCCTGCCCAATCCACCATGCCACTATTGTCTGCATAGCCAAGGTGTGGACTTTCACTCATGCTGCCGAACGGCATCTGGTATTGGCTAATCGAACCTCTTTGTGTTCCAATCTCGCTGTCCGGCGTATCTCCTGCTCCTGTGGCCATCTTACCTAGCATTCCAAACTCTAAAGCTCCATAATGATTGCCAAAGTTCATGCTTGCAGTATCGAAGTTGAAGAGTGAAGGATCTTCGCCCCCAAACATTGAATCAGGCCAAGCACTTGTAGTTGGATAAGAGGTAGACTGTGAATGTGAATGTGAGTGTGAATGTCGGAGAGAGGTCGGGGATGGCATAGGCTGATGCATGCTAAAGCCTGATCCAGAAGACGAATGATGTCTAAAAGAGGTTGCTTGATCATGCAAGCCAGGAGGTGGCATTTGTGGTATGGGGCTATTGAACATAGGAAAGGCCGTGGTATTGAAGAATGGCGTTTGCTGCTGTTGTGGTTGCAACTGTGGCTGCAGGTTCTCGCCCTGAAGACTGGTGGAACTGTCCTGCCGTTTTAAACCGCTATTGTTATAGTGAGTGGCAGCACCGGGTAGTAAAGCTTCGTTCGGTGCATCGTGGAGGTACTTTGCCTTTTTCCTCACACCATCCTGACACGCATCGGCAAGGCCACGTTTGATACACCTCTGGCATGGCCGCTCGTCGCCTGTGTGGTAGGAAGACGTTAGTCAGTAATTCATGACAGGTCAGATCGCGAAGTACTTACCACATGTCAAATGGGCTCTCTGACAGGCATAGCATGCCCTCCGTGCCTTCTTTCTCCGGGGACGATTGGGATCCTTTGCATTGCTCGTCGAGGACGGCTTTCCACTGCTGGTGCCATTCTTGCCGAGATGAGCTAACTGATTATCGATCATACTACTATCGTCGCCTTCTTGATCAACCTCGATATCACTATCTACAGGAGAAAGAGACTGTTGCTGGAGGGTGTCAGGATCAACATTTTCAACCGAAGTCAAATCCATGTTTCCCCCTCCTTATAGATTTCCGCACATCCAGTCTGTAACGAGGTTTGGGAGGCTTCTGGCAAATTTGCGAAGCTACCCCTCCCGTTTGGACACTAGTTATTATTGCGTGTGCAACAGACAAGATCAAAATATGCCTTGATTGAGATTAGGCAGTCTCCGGTGTCATTCGCTTTAGTTGGCAAGGGCTCAGCAATCCTGACTGCGCAACTGCTCAGAATGTTCTACCTCTTGTCCACAGAACGGTGTGTAAAAACTTGGCCAGCGCCGACGTAGCGGATCTCCGGACGTGTACGTAGGATCACTGGAGTCAGCACAGCAGTCCGTGCACAAGGGAGACGAGTGAACTGGCTATGTAGGAGTGGTTTCGGTGTGACTCTATTTGCTCGTACAGATAGCTTTGATCTTGGAGGTCCGAAGGAGATGGCTGATCTGGGTGGCTCTCGAGATACGAATGTGGTGCGACTATCGTGGTATGTGCTACTGTGATGGAACATGCATATGCATCAGCTGCAGTACTCTCGACCGGGGAGCATCGACCGAATTGTAATTCTTGTCAGGCACAAGCGCGTGCTTCGGTCGTTTTTGACGAAGATCTAGTCGCAATCTCGCTCGTTTATCGTCGGTCGTGTATCGAGAATTTATGGCGGCTGGTAACTATATGGCACGGTCGTTGTGAGTTGTCTGTAGCCGACTTCGGCAGCGGTCCTCAACTTGGAGCAATCGTCGTGGAGTGGTCGTGTGTGCGGCGCAGTTGTTGTGTTCCTTATGCCCATCCCTCATAAGCTCACTGCCATGTCAAGTGATCGACGTGGTTATGCGGCTGCTCAGTACGGTAACATGGGCAAGCTATGCATCCACCCCACAAGTCAAGAAAGTGAATCATGGTGCTAGTCGTTATTTTGCATGCGCAGAAAGTCGGCGGAGCTCATCCGCCGCATGTCGTTCTGCCCGACCTGACACAAGACTCAAGGCCAGTGGGAGACAGCTTAGAATAAGGTAGCCTATGACCGGTGTCTTAGGCGTCTCCACGCCGCCCGCCCCTCGTTTCTGGCTGTTTAGCTTGGCTTGTTTTCGCTTGGCTGTGGCTTGAGATGTCCCCATCCGTGGCCCAATTGTTTCCTTTCTTTACGAAATATACACTAGACTTGATCGATTCTAGCTTGGTGAAGGGGGTCTGTTAGAGGCGTGGTGGTCTTCTGTATGTCATATTTGTAAAACGAGTCCTTTGCATTGATGTTCACGAGCAGGAGTCGTTGGTCAATCATGGGGCAGTAAATCATCAACGTCCCAGAACTAATGCCATCAACTAATGTGCTTTGCCTTAGCACACTGATACAGTCCTTGATCAGCTCGCTATTATGGGCTCTCCTACTTGTGAGGCTTCAATGCCCATATCATTTTTGGCCCCAGGAGGTCATCCGTGACGTACAAGCAACGCACCACACGAGAGGACGCAATCTCAACCGGATCTCGGTACTTGCAGAAACACGACGATCGACAACAATGTCGTGTATCCAGGCACCTGTGCCTCAACATTACTCCGAAGAAGCTCTTGCATTTCCACTTCAAGGTACGTGCATCATGAGATAAGCGAAGAACTCTATCAAATCTCCTACGTCCCAGAGTCGTGGATCTCTTCTGAGATCTTCGGTACGAGGCTCTCAGGGGCGCACAGAGGAGGCGGTCTGGATGTAGACTCAGCCTGTGGACTATCATTGGTTCGCAGCCTCAACTTCCTGAACAGAGCTGAAAAGCGGCTTGAACCTGTTGGTCTATGTTCGTTAGTGTGTCATGTCAGATGCCTTGGCACTGTGTAGATTTTGTTCAAATATATGTAAGTATCCATTGAATGCGCATGCCGGCTACTAATCAAATGTGGCTGACTGTGCTGATTGTTGACCGCTCTACGCCTTTCGAGTCATGTTCGCTCACCGATTCAGCCTTTCTCAGACGGTCTCTGTCTCCTCCTCTGTGGTTCCAAATGTATCAATAGCGATTGTTACTGATTCTCTGGACTGAATCGGCTCTTGGCACGGAGCCGTTTCCCATACACGTAAAATATGTATGGAAATGGCGCCATCACAAGGGTCAGCAATGCTAGCAGTGTCGTAGCCCAATGAAAGCCTAGAGTGTTATACATTTGCCTGCCGAAGAGAGGGCTATCAGAGTCAGTACAATGCTCCTCCATGACTCGTCAACGAGTACTCACAAAGCTCCTGCGAACGAACTACGCGCAAACGAGTTAGCCGAGAGTGCGCTTGCAGCATACAATGGAAAGCTACGATGTCGTTAGTTCTCAGACTTTGTCTTTTCGCCCATGCGGACACCAGTCATGCTTACGCTTCAACCAAAAATGTGAAAATGCCAACATAGGTGAGAATGATACCGCATCCAAAGACTCCAGTCCCAATAATAGGCACAATCCAGTGAACAGACGGGTATATCGTCCACCCGAACCAGAACAATCCGATCACACACAACCACGAGCCTACAATGGTCGAAGGTAATCGGAATTCTGGTTCCGAAATTCGAGCACCAACCCGTTTTTCATGCTTGTTCAGTTGGTGGATGTAAAGATAGTGCCATATCGGATCTGTGCAAGTGGCAGTGAGCATACCAATAAGGATGCCGAGGAAGCAGAGGCCTGTCTGCCATAGGTTGAAACCATACACCACAGAAAAAACCAGCTGGAACGCACCGAAGAACAGGTACAACACACCCAGAAGTATTGCTGAGAACAGACACAGACTGAAACACATAGGATCCAGAAAGAGAATCAGGAACGGTCGGTACATTGAGTGAACGATAGTCCTCGCGATCGACTTCTTGCTCAGTTCCATCTTGGCTTTCCACGTATCGTCTCCTGTCTCCGCCCTCATCTTTCGAGCTTTGTTACGAAGGACAACTGGCGCGTACGTCTCCGGGACTAGTACGCCAATAGCAACGACCATAATACCAGCCCACATGAGTGTGACATAGTAAGTCCATCTCCATCCAATGTTGTAGTTGATGAAACCTCCTACCACTGGGCCAATGCCTGGTCCAAGGAATGGAGCAGTACTGTAGATCATCATAGGGGCCGCCAATTGTTCTTTGTTGAACATGTCTCCAACTGTGCCTCCAGCTACACTCAAGAAAGCGGATCCCGATAAACCATCGAAAAATCTCGCGATGAGCATAGTTTGAATGTTGCGCGCCACGGCTGACGGAACCAGCCAGATCAGGAACAGGGAAAACCCAACCACGTATATTGGTCTGCGTCCATAGAACTCGCTGAGAGGACCCAATAACATTGGAGATAGCCCCAATCCGAAGACGTACAAAGACAGACCCAAGGTGGCGACAATCGTCGAGTTGCCAAACTCAGCATCCATTTTGTCGTACGTCGACGTGTAGACGGACGAGGTGAAGGTTACACAGAGCGAGCCGAACGCCAAAACAATGACGATCATCCACTTCTGAAAGCTGTTAGAGTCATCACTCGGTCGAAGGTGGGGGTTGATGCTGCACCGCAACTCACCTTCCACGTTGGCATATTCTTAGGGTTCATCAAATCCTCCTCGCCGTCCCAGCTGACCTCCTTGAACTTTTCGTCCTCGGTGTCGGCGTGCTTCGAATGAGCCGAACCATTGTCTTCCGGGGTTTCCTCTGGTTGACTGGCATAGGTACCGTGACTGTCGATATACGATCTTGTCGAGTAGAGGTTACGGGTCCTTGAAATACGACTCGAAATTGGTGTTAAGGTTCCGTTTGGTGGCAGTTGTGGTGGCGGCGAAAGTCCTTTACTTGATTCGAGATCAAATGGTTCGTGCGACGCTACTTGCGACGAGGTGGCTTGGTCGTGGTAGGAAATCTGTTGTGTCATCCCGAACCTGGCTCCCAAGCATGGGAGTGGTGTTTGCTACCCACGATGAAGTCCACTTCGGTAGGGATAACGCTCTGTTGATGAATGATGTTCATACAGTACATATAAAGCTCAAACGAGTAGAAGATTGATGAATACAATATTAATCCACCATACCCATAATAGTGATCCGGACTAGACAGTGTTGCAATATTTGGGCCAGCATCGAAAAGAAGACATTTGTCAGCTCGAAGCACCGGCAAGACGATCGTGCTTGCCATGTTCGTCATCGTGTAAATAGTGAAGGAGACCTTTTGTCGAAGCACATTTGACGCCAATCTTCCCTGCCTTCCGCTTTGCCGCTCCCGTACCTGAGCCATCAAATGGTGCCAGCCACGGACACGAATCAGGAAGGTAATGCGATTAATGCTTCTCACTACTTGTACGGAACAATGTAGCAAATTTGCTGCAAGAAGACGACATTGTTTGGTGGAGGGCATGCTTATGCTACATGTGAATGTACAGAGTGTGATATACTAGGCGTGAGACGATGTTACTTAGAAAGGTTGGACGTCAGGCATTCGCCCCAAGCCAGCACCTTTGCTCTTTGGCTGCGCATCAACGTCGTCCAAGACACCACCAGCACTCCTCTCGCGAATGTGCTTGCGAAGCATAGCTAGAACCTCACTGTTCTTCCAACGCTGCGGCACCGGTCGATAAGCAGGTTTAAAAGTACCAACCGTTTGCGCCCATTCACCACTCCTGGGACCACCTTGTCGCCAAGCTTCGGTCTCTTTTTCCGTTGCTGGGTTTGCAGGCGCTTGGTACTGGGTGTCTGTAGATTCTGGGGTGTTGTCCACTGCGCCCTCGGCGTACTCTAATGACGTTGGCGGACCAGTTCCAGACTGTGTAGCCCAATAATATATATCCCAATCGTTTTCATCCAGGAACAAATCATACTGCTCGAGTTGCGCCTTCGTCATGCTTCCAAGATTCTCGGAGGCAAAGGTTGAGAGGAGGAGATCGGACTCTAGTGTCCCTCGCTTCCTGCTTTGGTCTATGAAATCATGTCAGCATAAATCCATACTTGTGAATCGAGTCTGAAAGTAGTAGAGGGTAATCTTGTGTGTACGGACATAGTAATCGTGCTCGCATAGTGCTGGCATCCTCGCCAGTTCTTCTAATAGGTTCGATCCTGAACTTGGCTCCCTCCATCTCACCAACACCATATTCTGAAGGTGAGCTTACATTGTCAGGATTTCCTGGCTGTGTGCCTCCTGTCATGCGATCCGTGTTCTCTGGATGGCTGTCTTTTGGAGTATAGTCTCCATCGATAGAGCTGATGAACTCTGGTGGCGCCTTATCTGCACCAACACTCGGAACCTCGTTCACGTTGTGATTCGCCGAGTTGGTGTTGGTCATGTGAGGATTTAGAGACCGGTTCTTCTGTATTTCACGGTGTGCATCGACATTTTCGGGCGTCCGGTTGGGGGATACAGCTTGAGGTGTTACGTGATCGGTCTCTGCTTTGAAGCATGCGCGGCGGCACACAGAAAACGGTCTCTTGCCAACAGGAACGGCATATTGCCTAGACAAGGTCCTTAGAGCGAATCGAGATGAGTTCATCGTGTAAAACAATGGTGTCAGCGTTGAGGAATTTCTGTGTTTGAATGGTTCTGAAATATCCAACGAAGAGGAGATAGCAAGAGCAAGAGGCGCCGCTGTGAAGCTTTTGGTGACATCATTCACTATCCGTCTGCATTGTAGGTACATATCTTCAACTCACCGTACGATAAACTTCATGCTACTCCAAACTACAATTTGTATACAGTATTCTCAAAAACCGGTCGTTAGGAATTGTTCTCTTGGTACGCCCAGAAGGCTACAGTGCTGCTCGTGTTGAAGACAGACGAGTCTGGATGCTCAGACATGATATTGAGATACATGCAATGTATGAATACTTGTTATACTCAACTATAAAAATTATCGCTTGAATTCTAGCTTTCATGGCCCAAATCACCAAGCTAGTACCTCGAACGCCTTGTTCGCAATAGATCCTCCATGCCATAAATTAGTCGGCCGCGCAAAATACCACCCTATGCTTTAGTCCTCATTTTCGTACTCAAACATTCTATAGCCGTTCAGCTTCGTCGTCATCATCAGGTCATTCAATGTACAGTCTCTGGGGTGCTCCGAAGTTTTCTTCACCACGTCTCAGCAATGTACTGCCCACCACTTTTCTTGTCTTCCCAAAACGCCTTGGCCTCTTCGTAGTTGAGACCACCCTTTCCCATAGCAACGTCAATGAGGGCAGCTTCCACGCCCTCACCCATGCCCTTGGAGCTTCCACAGACGAAGACCCGTCCATCGAGTGCATTGATGATAAACCACACAAGATCAGCTTGTGCTCTTACCTCCTCTTGCACATATCTGCTCTCAGCTTTTCGGGACTGGACAACTTTTTTGACTTTGTCTTCGTGTACACCCCAGTCGCCAGCGTACAGCTCGTCGACTAGCGAGTCGCGCACACCCTGGAGGACCCAGACTTTGTTCGCGCAGTTGGCAGATTTCAATCGTCTATGTACGAAGCCTCGGAAAGGTGCAATACCGACGCCGGCACCAATCAGTAGCATTGGGCCATCCGTGACGAACTCTCGTGCAAGAGGATTGGCCATTAGACCTCGGAACATAGGGATTCTGAGATCCAATTCTTCCGGATTGATACCCTTCTTTTCAGCCTCCAGGAACTGAATCGCCATGCGTTCTAAAAAGCCCGAGCCTACACCCGTCCGGGCGCCACCCTGCCAATCAGGAGTTTCGTGTACGGATACAGCAACTTCGATCAATCGGTGGGTTTTCTCGTCTTGTCGCTCCGAAGATACTGATGGGTCCTGTGAGAGGGAGTAGAATCGGGGCATGAGCTGATTGAGAGTACTCAGGAGGTGATCTAAAGGTGGCGAGGAAGATGGGAAAGAATTTAATAGTTGTAGGAGGGAAAGGTATGGCCCGGTACGGAGATCACAGAAAGCGGCTTGACCGTGAGCTGAGGCGAGGTACAAAAGGATCTGTTTCTCGTGGGTGTCTGAGGCGTGCTCGGCAAGAAGGCGGAAGAGGTGTTTCGTCGGTGGGTAGGATTGAATGTCTGTACACCAAGTGAGGAGCTCACGACGCGTGGTGACAAGTTCTCTTGCTTCGTCCTCTCCCCATATGGTTGGCCATCTGCCTTTTGTGGTCTTTAGTAACATTGGCTTATCTCGAATGAACCTTGGTACACCCAATCGGTCGAGTATTTGGTCCACTACTTTCGGGTCATTCGGCGCACATACGCCAATGGCACCTCCTACCCTGAAGTCGACGTCTCCTCCCTCTTCTGGGTAGTCTGTCACATCTATGTCGAAATGAAATGTTCGTTTTTCGGCTCCTGGTTTCGTGAGCTCTCTTGCATGAAATAGCTTTGCGGAGTAGACATCATATGGTGGATGTGGCTTAACGAAGTTTGGAGGGTGCTTGTCGCTTTGAGAACGTGGTTTCCGGGAGCTGACGTCCTGTGTGTTGGACGATCCAAGAGACTCGAAAGACACTGTTTTCTCTGGAAGACCGACCACGTCAGCCCACTGACTCTCTAGACCAAGCGGTCCAGTGAGTCGCAGGTTGAGACTTGTGTACGCGTTATTCACCGGCACAATGATCGGGGTGTATGTTGCATCATCTGGCTGTGAGTCGAACTGACGTAGCTTGCAACATCCTCCTCCACAACATGTTGTTTGTATCAGCTCTGTTTTGGCAGCGCCTGGAGTGTCGCCGAGGAATAGCCTCGAGTCGGCGGTATCCTGTGAGACCAAGATCGTGGAGGCGCGTCGTTTCTTCTGCGAGGGCGCTTTTCCATGCTGTTTATCCGGTAAGTCCTGCACTGACGCGTCTGAATCTGCGTAGTCGGTGGTAGGCGTTGAGGGGATTGTATCTAGGTCGGAGGCATCCTCATTGCTGTAGGTAGTGTCTAAACTCGATCCAGTTGATTGTGAAAGGGAGGGTGGGATTGATATGGACTGCGAATGAGTGGGGTCTTCAGGTATTCGGTTTTCAGGATGGCAAGTTGAGGTATGTGGAAGAGAGTGTCTTCTCTGTGCAGCTGCAGACATGTTGGTGGAGGTTCGAATGCTCGAGGACGGAAAGTCTTCAGATAGCTCTCTTGTTAGCATGGTGCCAAATGTGCAAACAAGCAACTCATAGGATGTGCAGGAATGAATATTAAAGTAATTCAGGACCAGTTTGGGAAATGCTTACGCGAGAATAGTGAAGGGTTGGTAAGTCGGAGTGTGACGTTGACTGGAGCACTAGTAATAGCCGCAGAATTCACACACAACCTCGGTGGCCCTACAATTTTCCGTGGGCTTTTCACACAAAATGCCAAAGAAAACAAACGCGCACGGGTCATCCAGAGACGTAGAACCTGTCTATACAGATCTGAGAAGCCTGACAGTGTATGTTTAGGAGAATGTAAAGTTCAAGAACGGCGAGTCTTCCAAAGAACATTCAAGTCCAGAGGTTGCAATCACAGGCAGCGGAAAGGAAGAATTATCAGATCAACGATTGCGACAGATTGACAGGAAGTGGACCCTATGAGCTAATTTGCGACTTTATCGAGATGGCGCCACCCACGCGCAACCACAACTGATCCGAGCACTAGATGCCTGCCGTCTTCTTGTTACTGATAAATTCCATAGCCCATGTGTGATGAGATATATACCCTCACTTCTGGCCACCATATGCGTGACTGTCTTGAACATAAGCGACAACAATTAGCTGTGCATACAGTATGTACGGAACACTCAACAATGATGCAAGATCACCAAAGTTGCCGTGCGGGGATAGTGCTCAATAAGCATTAACGAGTACTGTACTTCCAACGAGTTCCGATCCAGATCTGCTTGAACATCCTCAAGCAGTAGGTAACGGCGTATTTCATGTGTTCAGTGGTGCAAATGCATTCTTGCACATGACTTTCGCCGATAGTAACCGCCATGGCCCTACCACGGGTCCCAGTGGGTGACTACGCCGGTTATCCACCACAATCCGATTACATATGCCGAGGGATTGCGAACACGGCTGTCCTTCAGTTTTCCGCACTGTACACAACATTCAACACATAATCATCCCTCGGGACTGCAGCTTTCCGCGCGTACCGTAATGAAGCTCGCCTCGGAACACGCCCTTCATCAGCTGCGCCGATTATCAGATCAGATAAGACGTTGTAGGATCCACAAACATCTTGAGGTAACCATTTAGTGGCTTCATCTAATCTTATCGCTGCGAAGCCGCTGAGCTTGGGTCCGTGACAGGTCCATCTCCTTGCAGTGTGTGGTGTTCAAGAAGTTATTCATATTCAGAAGCCTTATCCGTTTCTCGGTGTTTCTTCACTTTCAAGCTTCAAACTTTGGATGTCGTTCATCTCCTGTCCGTGTATTCCTGGTCCGATGAACTCGAAATACTTTCGACTTCGAGTGTTGCTAGCTTTCTTCGACTGTCGCTATTCCCCCATCGAACCATTGTTATATGCTGGAATCGAGTCCCCAATAATACATACTATCGCTTCAAATCTTCTGTTGGTCATCACGATCTCTGTGAGATGCCGAAATGTCCGGATTCTCGAGCGTCGAGAGATTTCATCGAGTCTTCTGTGTTGTGACAATGCGAGTATCTCTCTGACAGATCACGTATTTGGTTGAAGCGTAAGCATGACTGGT
>Ga0181464_1000739_pt1 | contig 15167 bp, 6 predicted proteins | sample InSIn2gowninarea_FD_119074 | JGI IMG/M metagenome (GOLD analysis project Ga0181464, IMG submission 119074) | Clean room microbial communities from NASA Spacecraft Assembly Facility at Jet Propulsion Laboratory, Pasadena, California, USA -... ...
AGCTGAGGAACATACAGAATAAAAAGGAAAAGAAAATAGTACCTTTTACAAGATGTAAACTTGCAACTCATAAGCTGCGGGCTATTTGTTTGGAGGTCTGCTACATTCTGATCAATAAGCCGGGAGAACTGTGGCAGTGCTATCTTGAAAAGAATAAAACCAACTATGATCCCAAACAGGTTCATCAAAAAGGTTTCTGCAAGAAATTGCCTGACCAGTTGAACTTTTGTTGCACCAATTACCTTACGAACGCCTACTTCTTTTGAACGTTCCAATGACCGGGCAGTAGAGAGATTGACATAATTGATGAGTGCTATCAGCAGGATTATCAATGCTGCAATACCGAGGTATTTTAAATAAAACATGTCACCGCTTCCTGCCAGTTCGTAGTCATACTTTGAACGTGTATGAATATCTTTCAAGGGCTGTAACTGATAAGAAACAGTATAGCCATCTTTCTTCATGTCATCTCCCTGGTAGCGTTCTGCAAACGCAGGCATTTTAGCTTGCAATGCATGTACATTAGTACCCGGCTTTAATAAGAGATAAGTATAGAAATCACTCCATCCCCAGCTTGTGTTGGATTGACCATTGGTAATCTGGATATATTTATTGAAGTTAAGCAGGATATTAAACTGTATATGCGAGTTGGCAGGAACATCTTTCAACACAGCAGTTACGATATAATCTTCATCGTTATAATGCAACGCTTTACCAAGCGGGTTTTCAATACCGAAATATTTAATGGCTGTTGAGTGGGTAATAACGGCATCGTTCAATTGACTGAAAGCAGTTTTAGCAGTGCCTCTCTCAAACTCAAAAGAAAAGACATTGAATACGGCAGGGTCAACATAATAGATGGTTCCGTTCTCTATAATCTTTTGGTCACCATGTTGTACTACTCCAAATCTTCGCCTAAAACGCACGGCCTCCTCTACTTCGGGGAAATCTTTTTTCATGGCCGGCGCAAGTGCCGGGTAAGTGAATGCAAACGTCTGGGGTTTACCACCTGTTTCGGTTACCATCATCGGCACGCGGTAAATGCGGTCTTTGTTTACATTGAAATCATCGAAGCTGTATTCAAATCGCAAATAATTTACAATCAGCAGGAATGCTGAAATACCAATAGCAAGCCCTAAAACATTAATGATGGAGAAAACTTTATTCTTCAATATATTCCTCCATCCGGTTTTGAAATAGCTTTTGAACATAAAATGATATTTAAGCCCGCCTGGCAGCAGGTATTTCTTATAGTACGTTACTTTTTATACAGGTGGCCTTTACTCTTTAAATCTGCTTCCCAATTCAATTTAATAATACAGTTGAAACGCTTTGAAGATGATGTCCCGTTAACTTAAAAGGTTTTGCCCCAATGGCTATGCCAGTGCTGGATATACTACCGGATAAGCCTCTCAGAAAATGGCAACTAAAAAGGTGTACGTTTTCGGACACCAGTTGTACGGATACAGCCGGGTAATTTAACTATAGAGCAGAGATCATCTTCCGTACCTTGCCCAATGAGCTATAATTTAGCGCTGGTGGCTTTGAGGCGTTAGCCTGGCAGGTGTTTAAAAAGGCACCAGGTATTTTAAGAGATCTTACTTAGTACACGGTAACATAAATTACCATTACTTGTTGGTTAGATAACCAGCGATAGGCTCAATAAGGTAATATGGTTACTGGATGCTACAATATACATTCGGGCTTTAATCGAATAGCAGCTATTTATTATCTACTTATTTACGTAACAGCGTATCGGGAGGGATAAAAATAGTATAGAATTCCATTACTACAACATGAAAATAATAGCACTAGGCGATACCCATGGCAGAACGATATGGAAGCAAATTGTGGCTAAAGAAACGTTTGATAAAGTAGTCTTCATTGGAGATTATTTTGATACGCATGAAGGCATATCGGCCGGGCAGCAAATACACAATTTCAAAGATATTGTAACATACAAGGAAGCTAATAAAGACAAAGTAGTGCTCCTGTTTGGCAATCATGACTTTCATTACCTGAGTACGATAGGTGAGCAGTATAGCGGTTTCAATCGTTTACATGCCAAAGAAATTGAAGCATTGTTAGTGGCTGCATTGGACAATGATTACTTACAAATGTGTTTTCATTATGAACACTTCCTTTTTGTACATGCAGGTATTACTAAAACATGGTGCAGGAATACATTAGGAGATGACCATTTTGAGAGCGGTAAAGTATTGGAACAAACAATCAATAAACTGTTCATATCTCATCCGGATAAGTTTGCCTTTACACCCGGCAAAAGATATGATGCTTATGGAGATGAAGTGGAACAAAGCCCTATCTGGGTAAGGCCAGACAGCTTATTTATTGACCGGTTAGACAACTTTACCCAGATTGTGGGGCATACCGTACAAGAGCAGCTTACCCCTTTTTCAGACGTTACACTCATCGATACTTTAGGTACTTCGGGCGAGTACTTATGTATTGTAGATGGGGAAATGCAGGTAAGAAACGGCTATGAACATTAAAGACATACACCCATGTAGATGGATGGTCCAAGTCTTCATAAAGAAGGATAAGCTACATATACTAAACCTGGTCGTTACCAGGCTGGGGATTTTCATTACAGCATACTGTATGCAGTAAAATCCTGGCCTATCAACTTAAATTACTACAAGTACTAATTCCTTCTGTCATCTCTCATCTATCAACTGTCATCCTGATAGCGGCCTGGTATTAATGCCTGCTCAATTGCCGCTGTACAGTAAGGAAATCAAGAAAGTAAATCACTTTTACTGAGAAGTTATTATTGTTATCCGAGCTAAGGGTATTGTTCAGGTTCTTAAAGTAGGAACGTTCTACTTCATTGGTAGAATGTTGAGTGGCATTTTTCCATACAATATTCAAAAAGCTGCCCGGTGCGAACTGCCAGAAATAGACCATATCAACGTTGAAGAAATTAACATCCTGGTTGGTATTGGGGTAAAAGCTGCTATTTGACAGTAGCTTACCACTGGGCTGCAGAAAATAAAATGTCTTATTATCTACCGTACTTAAATAATGCCTTGCCCTGAAGGTGATGCCCATCTTATTGGAGAAGCTATACTTGGCACTCAGTATATTCTCCACCGTACTCACCCTGCGTTTTGCAAAGTTGATATTATTGCTTCTGTCTACATATGTATAACCTACATCGTTATATTTTGGGTTCAGGTTAAGTTGATGAGACAGGCTGAACCTCTTATTGAAACGCATGTTTTGCTGGAGCATAGCATTTACAGCAAAAGAATGATAGAAGTGAATACTGGTATTAGTTGATACATCTAACGACCAGGTGTACTTTTTACTTTCATTGCTTTCAAACCAGGTTTCTATCATCACCGAACTGCCACGTTGAAAATACCAGCCTGTTTGCCTTGGCTCATAGAAGTCATTCTGCATGAAATTATAACTCACAAACATACCGAGGTACCAGAGTTTTTTAGACTGCACGTTGGCATTTACATTAAACCAGGCCGATTGGTAGGTTTCATCAACAGGTTCAATCTTTTTGGCAAGTACACTTAGCTTACCATTAAAGTTGAGGAAAATGCGGTTGTACCAGTTTTTAGGCTCTGTCCACTTGTAGCCTAACCATAAAGTATGATTGAGATAGTTGTTGTTGGTAAAATATCCCAGGTCATCGCTGGTATATTTGGTATCGGTCCTTTCCTGCGATAGATTGAAGTTGAACCTGCCGCTTGTTTTACCAAGATGTACCTCATGGCTAAAGCCTGTCTGAGTTTTGCTATCAGGCAAGTAGCCAAAGCGATTGCTTGCAGCCAGTTTGCCACCCAGGTTATATGTATTCTTTTTATCGTTCAGTTCAAACAAGCCTGCTGTTACATTGGCATCGTAGTCATGACCGCTGCGCCATACATTGGTGTTTACAAGTGACACGCTGGAGTTGTGTTTCATAGTCTGATCAAGCACCAGCACGTTGTAGTTGGTGAGCGGGTCTGTTTGTTCCTCCCACTCTTGTTTGGTGGCAGTATTGGCGATAGTAGCATATTGTGGCTGGGTAACAGCATTCAAAAATCCAATGCCTAATCCGCTCTGTGTTCTGCCCGAGATCTTAGTAGCATTGATGAGTTTAGACTCTGTTGGGTTTCTAATGACAGACTGTGTACTGTCGAGATGATCGTACACATCGTACATGTGCAGTGGTGTGCCACCGATCCTCCTGGAATAAAACAGGTTGCCTTTACTGAACAGTTCGGTACCTTCGGTAAAAAAGGCGCGGTTCTCATTATATTTCACTTCGAAGGGAGTAAGGTTTAATACATGGTTGTCACTTTGCACCTGCCCAAAATCCGGAATGAGAGTAGCATCTAATGTAAATGCCTGGTTGATACCATACTTCACGTCCATGCCTCCATTCATCTGACTGGTCCAGCTTTTTTCATCGGGCAGATTACTGGGATAATGGTTGGCATACACCGAGAAATAAGGGGAGAACTGCAGGCGAAGCGGCGGCATGATATGCGAAAGTCCCTTCCATATGCCTTCCTGAGTAAGAAAGCCATTTACATTGGGATCAATCGGGTTCCAGGTATTTTGCTGATCGGTTTTTGTTCTTCGCCGGCTAATATTAAAGCCCCAGTCCTGCACTTCTTTCTTACCAAAGCGGATGGCAGAAAACGGGATAAACATTTCAAAGCTCCAGCCGGTGTCAGTGATCACGGCTCCGCTTTGCCACACAGCATTCCAGGTAAAGTCCTCCGACTCACCATCCTGGCTGGGTGGGTTCATTTTTGCGTCCCATTGCTCTCCCAAGGGTGTTACAAAGTATTCAAAGCCATTTAGTTTATCATAGTAGGTATCGAAGATGATGCCTATGTAATCATTGCTGCCAAAGCCATCACGCGTGCCTGTTAGTTCGGTGGCAATGCTATCTTTAGTGCGCTCGTAGCAAAAGCCGCCAAAGTAAATGCCCTCATCGTTGTACATGAGGTAGGCAACTGTTCTGTTTGCCGGGTCTTCCGGTGCGCCAGTCTTTGGTTTGAAGTACACCATGTCCTTCATTACGGCTGCATCTTTCCAGGCAGCCTCGCTTAAGTGACCATCTATTTTTACCTTGCCGGTTGTACGCTTTGCCTCTAATACTCTCGGCTCTTTTACCTGTGCTGTACTGGTAAAAGTTGTGAGCAGCAGAAGGATACAGATGGTGGAGGCTGGTCTCATTATAAACCTGATGACTGGTAAAGAACGTTTTAAAACAGAGAATGTTACTTAATGTAGGATAAAGATGAATTATAAACTTATTGCCTGATATTAATTTATTTGAATGGGATGGTATTCTTTACAAATAGTGAGCAGACGATAGCGGGTATAGTGAAATGAAAGTGTGAACAGGCAGATCTCTTTTCCAAAGGAAAGGAGATTGGAAAGCAGCAACAGGTAAAGCTTTTTACAAGGGACGGCCATTTATAGTATCCAAATAAGCAGTACGGGCTGGCTTGCCATTCTCCAGATGCCAGCAGAACAGGCATAGCTTTTTATAGTTGAACATCAGCCACAAACTAACACGCAGTCCCTGCCATAAGGTAAGATGCCGCGGCAATTGGGCATTGTCCAGTATCGTGTTAATCTCTTTGTTGCTATATGGTTTGTAGTACATTTTCTATCTCTTATATAGCTTAGTAAAGCTAACGGGTAATTCTTATTGATTTTTAGGGGCCGGGCTTAGTAATTAAACCTGATTACCGCCTGCCTGCCGCAAAACTAAAATATAAATAGCTAGCTTAAAAAGATAAAATACTTTCTGTAATGGTGTGTGACACTGCTATATAAGATGAACAGCATTGGAGGGGGTATAGTTAATTTCTGTTCAGGAGATAAGTACATTGTTACATAAGAATGTGTATAATATAGATCTATGATTAAACAAGCCCAATACTAACCCCTTCCAGGTAGTAAACCTTACCCTCCACAGGATAAACATTCCCTTCGATGTACACTAGCCAAGGGCTACGTTGTTCCACTCCCGATGCCGAAGGCAACCACCCTTACCATTCTGTATCCATCAACATCGCACATGCACCCTTGTTAGCCATACAATACACTAAACAATCAAGCTGCACCTTAGGCAGTGTGGAGGCGTGGCACGCACGGATGCGCGGAGCGATTATGCCGTGCTTGAACTAAGCGAAGCGATTTCATGAATACCATTGAATAAACATTCATTCATTCATATTTTTTGGTTACCTTTTTGATCAAGCAAAAAGGTAAAAACAAGAACTTGCTGTTAGCAAGCGTATTTACAACACCTTAGAAGTATACAGCAGCCAAAGCAAATTTGCTCTATGCTAAACATATTTAGGTTACAATGTAATAAGTACAGTGTAACTTAAATAAATTTAAGGATGGAACTTTATTTTGGATAAAGCTTATAGGTTGCAAGGGAAGATATTTGTATGTCGCCGCTGTATATTTACAGCCCTGCACACCACCACTGCTGCCAGAGAATACTTGTTACACCTGTTTTTTACCCCTTCTATATCAAAAAGACGTAAGATGAACGTAGGATGAACGTAGGATATACGGCTTAGGTACGGCTTAGGTACGGCTTAGGTACGGCTCAGGTAGAGCGTAAGTAGCGCTTTAGCACCCCGATACAGTTAACTACCATCTACCTAATACCCCTTGAATAATCTCTGTTATAGCAGTAAACTAATCTGATGCGGTTCTATTATCTTTTATCTGAAACTTACTTAGGTTACAATGTAATAAGTAGAGTGTAACATAAGTTTGTTTAGGATAGAGTAAATGTGTTTAGATGCTGTATACTTCTACAGTTTTTAAGTGTGCTTGCTAACAGCAAGTTCTTGTTTTTACCTTTTTGCTTGATCAAAAAGGTAACCAAAAAATATGAATAGAATGGATGTCTTTTCAATGGTATTCATGAAATCGCTTCGCTTAGTTCAAGCACGGCATGATCGCTCCGCGCATCCGTTCGTGCCACGCCTCCACACTGCCTAAGGTGCAGCTTGATTGTTTAGTGTATTGTATGGCTAACAAGAGTGCATGTGTGAAGTGATGGATACAGCACTATAAGGTGGGTTGCCTTCGGCATCGGGAGTTGAACAGCGTAGCTCTTGGCTAGTGTACATCGAAGGGAATGTTTATCCTGTGGAGGGTAAGGTTTACTACCTGGAAGGAGGTAGTATTGGGCATGTTTAATCATAAATCTATATTATAAACATTCTTATGTAACACTCTAATAAGTAGAGTGTTAACTAAATTAAATCAACTTTTAGGTGAGTTGATAGGCCTTAGGCACAAACAGTTATAAATAAGCAGCCTCCAAGGAGCTCCATCTTCTAAATTATTCAACCCTTTCAGGGTTGAGGTTCACACTATCATCTTTACCGCCGGGTTGAACACCCGGGGCTATTCATATTGAAGCCCTTTAGGCTTCTACCTACATTATAACTATTTATAGCGTAAGTATGGTAGGGCGACCATCAATCAGTATTTGCGGACTGCTGTTGCGCATTTGAACATTACCATCTACATCCACTGTAAGCGAAGGAATATTCTTCATTACATCTACGGCAGTACCGCCTTTGCTGGTAATATTCTTTTCTACATCAAATATCTTTCTATCTATGCCAAATTGCAAAGCAGGCTTGGAGGTAGCAGTCACTACTACGCTCTGTAAATTATTGGCTTCAGGTATCAGGCTTATGGTTCCTATTTGTTTAGAAATCAAGCTTTTTCTTCCAGACTCTTCCTCACGGGGCTCATTAAAGCTGATGGTACGTGTGCCGTTACTATACCCCATAGCAGTAACGATAATATTGTACTGAGTGTTGAATGGGATATGGGGAATTTCGAAAGAGCCATCCTGCGCAGTTATTTTGATAGTAGAGTAATCATTATCCGTATTTATAGATGGTGTGCCTGTATTGGCAGCAGCTACGCGCACTACTGCACCAGCTATTGGCTTATTGGTGAGCCCATCCGTTATTATACCCTTTACTGTAATAGTTACATTCTCATACTCGGGCTTAGGTGAAACATCCTGTGCAAGCACAGTCTGTGCAATAAAAAACAGTAAGCAAACAGTTAAAATTAACTTCATCAAATAAATAGTTTTTTACTGTCTGTATCAAGCAAACAGCATTTGTTAAATAAATTAAAACGGAAGGGTGGTGTAATAAGGTAAATGGTTGCCTTGCCTCAGAAGAGCAAGCCATAGTGGCAATAATACTACTATAAAGCCAGAAAGTTTTGTAACGAAATGCAAATATCGGTAGCAGGCGTAAGCTGATAGGTATAAGCGACAAGATGAGAGCATCGGGGCTTTGAGATGTGAGCCATAAGCTTTAAATATAAGCTATAAATAATAAGCAGGTATATAGCTATGGCTTCAGACTTGTGACTTGAATCTTGTCGCTTGCTCCTTCCCAGTGTCCTCCCACTGGCATCATTACTTCCTCTGCACGGGCCTCTCCCACATCTTCCTATGCATATTGCGTTGATGCGTAAGGTAACCAATGCAGTCAACAGCAATAAAGCACCTGCAAACATGATGGCATAAGCAGAATGATCGCAAGGAAATGCTTACAGATATATTATGCCAGGAGTATAGTCGTTAATTCCTCCTCTTTGGAAGGATGCCCTACAAACAAGCCAACATCATAAAAATCATATACACCGCTTCCATTATCTTTCACCAGTAGCCCTGTTGCTCCAAAAGGAAATCTTACTCCGGAAGCAATAACCACGTGTAAGCTCTGAAAATCTTTTATAGTCTCCTGCGGAAAGAAATATCCATTCTCCAGTTCCAAATACTCACCACAGCCACTAAAACCCACTTGCCTTAGAGATTCGAGGATAATGGATGTAAGGGGTGCAGCCGCACTGCTGTCTGGCTTTTTGAAGATGCTGGATAAATGATCCGTTATACTACTGTCTGGCTGTCCTCCTAATGGAACGACACGAACTTTATCCAGTTGGAGAGACCCGGGAAGTCGCTTTCCCGGCTGTCCTTTACCAAAGCAAAATATCCAGGGCAGCACCAACTGGAGTGATGCATCTTCAGGCCTCCACTTCCTGCCCTTTATCTTACTTCTGCCGGCAATTGAATAAATAAAGGAGAAGTCTCCTTTTGCTTCGCACACCTGTAAAAAATAAGTTACCGGAGAGTCTGCAAGATCTCCTGCTCTTTCTAAAGGAGAATCGGTGATGGCACCAATCATTGCATCATATACATCCTCTGGTTTTTCCGTTTCTCTTAAGTACATGGTTGCAATTACCTGGTAAACCGACTTTTCCGTGTAACTGCTTATTATGCTTTCCACCATCAATGCTTCCAAAGAGGTTAGCCTGGGAAATACAGTTTGCATGGCAAAACTACTATACCCTTCAGCCCTTTCGTAAGCGTTTAATAATTCTGAAAGGGGTTGCAGCAAATCAGCGCCTTCTACAGGTGCTTTATTATCTCTTTCAGCAACGAAATAAAAGCGCTGGCTGTTCGCTATCTCCTGGTATGTCCATGCCCTGCTTATCCATTCATCTTCTTCAAGGCTAGATAGCTGATCCACAGTGATACTATCCTTTTCCCGAACAAGTTGCAGCAGGTTTGAGCCAGAAGTAGAAAAGACCACTACCACCTGCCTGGCTCTGGCATAAATAGCCCCCATATTTTGCAGATTCAAATGCCTGTCAATACCTGCAGGCGGAACACAGAATGCATCCATCCAAATAGCATCTGTTTCATTATCTGGCCCATTTATTAGCGACAGCGCCCCGGTAGCAGTATCCAGCACAGCCATTGCTCTGCCTGACATTTGAAATCCTTCATATACAGGATTAGCTGTTTTTTCTTTTCCCCATGCATAAGATACACACGTATATGCCGGTATGTCGTCGGTTGGCATCTGGAATTCTTTAATTGTCCATTGCTTTCCTTGCACCACTATATTTTTGGAAGAAGGGCTGGCTGAACCATTTAATGGTACAAGCAAGCGAAATGACCAGTTTGTAGTTAAAGGCGCGGTCATAAAATAGGTTTTGGTATTCTACAATGGAAGTTAAGTAATGTATAGCAATTACTTAGCAATACTTTCCCCGATTCATCACAATCCCACCAAAACGTATGAGGCTCTCGCAATTTGTACTGGTACTCCTTTTCCTTTTACATTGCAGAACTAAGTAAAAAGCTACAGGCCTACCTGTCCGGTAAGCCTGTAGCTTTATTGGTCGCTCTTTGCAAAAGATAAACTATCTTATAAACTTAACCTGGTACTGCCCGCGAGTAGTAGTTAAACTTATCAGGTATGTTCCGCCGGCCAGGTAAGGAGTGGATATTCTTTGTTGTGAACCTCCGGAAAGCCATGTAATGTTTCTTGCCATTACCTGTTTACCATTCATATCGAATATCTTAATAACACCCTTACTATCATCAGGAGATTGAATACTGATTTTTATCTCATTTCCTTTCACAGGGTTTTCTACTATGCTAAATACAAAGTCTTTTCTTATAACCCGCAGTCTCTTTATTTCACTATAAGTGAACCTGCCATCTTTATCCACATGCTTTATTCTGTAATAAGCATAAGCCCCAATTGACCTGGAGAAATTAATATCAGTAAAAGAATAAGTGCTACCCGCTGTTGCCGGTACTTTTCCTATTACATGAAAGTTACTACCATCATCAGCAACTTCTATTTGAAAGTATTGATTATTTACCTGGTTAGCCACCACCCACGTTAACACTGCATTGCTGTTTTGTTGTTGAACAGAAAAGTTAAGCCATGTAACAGGAAGAATAGCAGCATTGTATTCTGTTGCACCCATATCTATACTGCTGCCTTGTAAACGTTGCGCTCCATATACATCAAAGTCTGCTTGCAAATTACCCGTATAGGCAGTATCAGCCCCTGCATCTATGGCTGGAGAACGGGGCAGTAGTCTTATATCTGCATTTGCAGTATCAGCAAATTTTGGGTCTGCGTTTATATTCCCTATACCAGGATAAATATCGGTACCGTAGCCAATAAGAGAATGCTCGATAGTAAAGCCTCCTGTAGGACTATTCGAATCATAATTAAACAAATTATCACCTCTTTTATCATATATACTTGTATTACCCCAAATAATACAATTACTAAGTTTAACTGTAGAAGTGGCCCTGTTTAAAATACCACCATCATAATAAGCCCGGTTATCAGTAAAGCTACAGTTTGTAAATAATGAAGTAGAACTGAGATTGTCTAATGCGCCTCCTGATTGAGCAAAGTTTTTTATAAACGTACAATTTACAAAGGCTATACTGGATGTATAATTTGCTATGGCTCCTCCATTGCCCCCTTCACTGGTTTGATTACCTGTAAATTTACAATTAGATACAGTAACATTAGAATTATCAGTATTATACATGGCACCACCGGCACCTACACTTTTATTACCTTCAAAATTGCAGCGCGTAATGGAAACTGTAGAAGCAGTATTGGCTATAGCTCCTCCATAAGCATAATTATTACCATACACAGGAACATTATCAATGAAGTCACAATCACTTATTACTGCGGTACATTCGTTATTTGATATAGCGCCTCCATATTGCCCGGCATTGCCACTAAAATAGCATTTAGTAATTGTTAGATTAGCATTTCTGCTGTAAATACCGGCGCCGGTATTATTTAAGATCTTGCAAGCATTTACAGTAACTTTTGAACTTTGAACGGCTATTGCACCACCACCATGTGCTTGGTAATATCCTACTCCATTTGTAATAGTGAACCCATCAAGTGTTATCTCTGAATAGGCATTAAGAACAGACACCACACTGTAAAGATTAAATGGATAGGCATAGCTGCTGCTGTCAAGCCCATCAAGAATGGTCTCGTTATCTGCAATTTTTCTCTGGTTCCGGCTGGTCTCATTTCCTGCAAATCCACCGTATACACCGCCACGTTTTATATCAAAGGTCAAATTGGTTATTACAGATGAGCTGGTAATACTTCCCCCATAATTGGCAGGATGATATTTTCCTTTGGTAACCCAGATTTCTGATGCGTTATTATTGTTATTCAATACTACAAGTGCATCCGATAAGTTGGCATAAGCCAAAGCCCATGAATATCCGTTTGCAAAAAGATTTTGCTGGGCATTATTTACATAAATGATTCCTGTTGAATTGAGTAAAGGTTTCTTTCCTCCCTGGAAGGCGCCCATGCTAATCGTACTATTTACCCTGGGGCTGCCGTTAAGATCGGTTGCAGGAGCCATAGATGGATAAGAAGCTGCATCTCCTCCTGTAACAGCCCAGGAGCTGTTTAGCAGGTTGAAATCGTTATTGGTTCCATCTACAAATAGCGGGTTAGCGTTTTTATTGCCGGTTCCGGGATACACATCCTTCTCCTGTCCAATAACGCTATACGAAGCCACTAAAGAACCTTCAGTAGATACAACATTATCCTGAATACCATTTGCACCTGTATTGCCCCATATAATAGAATTGATGGCATTGGACGAACCTGATTGAACGTACACACCGCCACCACTATCAGAAGCAGCATTCTTAACAATGGTACAATTGATGATAACAGGTGCAGCGTTGTTGGTAGCGATAGCACCTCCGTATGTAGCAGAATTATTATATATACTGCAATTGATGAATGAAGGATTGGAGTTATTTAAATAAACTGCACCGCCCAAATTTTTAGAGGAGTTATCTTTAATTACGCAATTACTGATAACAGGTGAGGATGCATTCATATATATACCTCCGCCATTGTAATCATTGTTGGTAGCAGCGCCACCCTCAATAGTAAAACCATTCAAAACAGTATTGTTTTGCACCTGGCTAAACCAAACAACATTATTAACCTTTGTTACGCCTCCATTGATACGCAATTCGCCGCTCAGGATAGTATTAGGTAGCGAACCGCTTCTTTCTGCAAGGCTCGTTTCTGTTCCCCAAAAACCTCCGTACACCTTTACACCGCTTTTCATAACAAAGGTTTTTGTGCTGGCATCTGCAGAATTTGTATCTCCAAGGCTGTCCTGCATGGGGAAATACGTTCCTTTAGCTACCCATATCTGGTCTCCAGGCTGGGCAGCATTTAACGCAGCTTGCAGGTTACTGCAGGCGTTTGTCCAGTCCATACTGCTCACATTGCACAATCCTGTAACAGTTGTATTTCCAGTTTGTGAAGAATCAACCAGAAATATTTTTTGTGATGCTATTTTAAGATAAACAGAAATGCTGTTTGCGTTATTATTGGAAACAATCAAATCAGACTTTCCGTTTAAGTCAAAATCTGCTATAGCAACATCTATTGGGAAGTTTCCTGTTGCATAGTTCAGTTTATCAGCAAAAAGAATGGTATCGGCAGTGCTGTTATTTCTAAAAATCGAAATAGAATTTGAAAAACTATTAACTATTGTAAGGTCGGCCTTATTATCTCCATCTAAATCTCCTAACGATATGCTATGAACATTATTACCTTCAGTAGGCAAGTCAACCGTAGGCTGGAAGTCAATTGACCCTCTTATTGAAGAATGCCTTAAAATTGAAACTTTGTTATAAATCCCATTAGCAGCAATAAGATCGGGAAGATTGTCACCATCCACATCACCTATGGAAAGGGCTGCAACACCTCCCTCATTAGGAAAGCTTATCCCGGCATTGAAGGAAATAGCACCTTTCGTACTTGTATTTTTAAAAACAGCGATGGAGTCATTAAAATAATTGAAACCGCCAATAGTAATATCCGGCTTTCCATCCTGGTCCAAATCACCTGTTGAAAGCTTTACCGGACGTACACTACCTGTTCTAAAGTCAACCTTATTAGCAAAGCTAATAGTACCGTTTGAGCTTGTATTTCTGAGAATGGAAATAGTGTAAGCATTGCTGTTTGCCACTGCTACATCCGTCTTTCCATCTCCATCAGCATCGCATACTGCAAAATCAACCACATAATATCCTACCTGAATGTCGTTTCTCTCTGCAAAAGAAATTACTCCTGGTAAACTAAGGTTCTTAAATACGGAGATAGTTAGTGCATCTCTATTGAGTACAATCATTTCAGGTTTTGCATCCCCGTCCAGGTCGGCCATTACAATCTTCTGTGGGTAGTAATTAGTAATAATATCCACCCCTGGTGAGAATGATAATACTCCATTTGTTTCATTGTTTCTTAAAACTGATACTGTATTGGAATAACTATTTACAACCACTAAATCAGGGTTGCCATCCATATCTATATCCCCGGCATAGGTGTTGGCAGGACTACTACCTACAGTAAAATCTGTTTTCGGTAAAAAAGATTCATTATTTAAACCTGGGCAGCCTGAAGAAGTAATTGAGAAAGAGATTGAAGAAGTGGCTGACAGGTGTTCGCTAACTACTTTAATAGGACCATATACAGCCCCATTTGGCACAGTAACAGTCAGCGAACCAGGCGAGGCTGCTGTAACGGTAGCTTTTATTGTTCCAAAGAGAACAGTATTGTCGCTAACATTGGAACTAAAGCCAGAGCCTTGTATAGTTATTGACGATCCTACCGTACCGCTTACAGGCACAAAGGAGTTAATAACGGGTTGTGCAAAAAGCTGAGGAACATACAGAATAAAAAGGAAAAGAAAATAGTACCTTTTACAAGATGTAAACTTGCAACTCATAAGCTGTGGGCTTTGGATTGGTGATATTATTTAAAGTAGTAATTGATATTAAATTACAATCAGTAATAATTAAGGGTGCAATAATATACAAGCCGCTTTTTATTTAGAATTAAATAGTGGGGTTAAGGGATTAAAATTTCTTAAAGCAGGGAGAGATGGCGCCTCATTGTCCCTACATTTTCATCATTAATTCAATTCTTTGTATTCTGTCAACCAAATAAGTTGATAATAAGCAATTCCATATCAGGAAGCATTCATGGTTGTATAACTGCTGACATTCGTGATCCGCCTCAAAGGGGAAACAGGCAAATAGTAGTTGCCCGCCTGTATGAATAGAACAGTAAAGCTTACTTCCTCTATACTAAAGTCCTGGCAAAGCCCTGGTAAAGCCCTGGATAGTTCCTGGAAAGCCCTGCTAATGTTCTTCGATGGTGTTAGCGCAACGCACCTCGAAGTAAAGGTAGTGGCATGTCTCTATACTTGCGCTATAAATAGTTATAATGTAG
>Ga0181464_1000741_pt1 | contig 15139 bp, 25 predicted proteins | sample InSIn2gowninarea_FD_119074 | JGI IMG/M metagenome (GOLD analysis project Ga0181464, IMG submission 119074) | Clean room microbial communities from NASA Spacecraft Assembly Facility at Jet Propulsion Laboratory, Pasadena, California, USA -... ...
GTGTAGGTAATGTTTTTGTGTAGTATTGCTATCAACTTATCGCCATATTGGAGCTCAGACCAGTCTCGTATTTTAGACTCGTTTCATTTCAGATGCGATGTGGCTGGACCGAACCTGTTGCTTGAACCATTCTGCGTAATCCTTGTTAACTTCTTCACCACAATCGTATACAATGTTCCGAGTGCGCGAATCACCTTCGAACGCAGCAGCACTCACAAATGCACTCATATTCAATATAAAAGACCTTGATGCGTCTAAGATACAACATGTGATTGTAAAAAGTACGAATGGAGAATATGTACTCAGCGCTAGGTAAACTATCTATAACATACTTGAACACAGCACACAGCACATCTGGAGAAAAGGCCGTCAGACCTGCAAAAGAAGTCGAGGTATTCTTAATTAGTATTCTGAAAAGTATCTTATAGAAATGATCCAGCAGTACCACCTGGACACGTTGCAGCTGCCAAATGGCACAGACAGTGGGTATATCTATCACTAGGAGAAGACGTACAAGTAGCGCCGTTCGATATCATCAAGGCCGACGGAGATAACTCTTTTATCAATACCCTCACACTACAGTTGAGATACAATCACGAAAAAGGTCAGACGGAAGAGTTTGAAGGTGAAAGTGTTGCCGAGATCTTCAAGAAGGTACATTCTAGATAGTCTAGTGGAAAAGAATCCGGGGAAACTGATTGTAGATGGATACAGGTTTGCTCTCAACAGATCTTTACAGTCGGTCAACTGCTGGCATTCGATTATCGAGGCTCTGTACTTCTGGGAACAGTGGCAGATCTGACCAATCTCTCCATCACCGGTAGCACCACATCCCCACCCACTGCTGGGAGGAGAGGTCTACTCGTCGCTGAATCTCAGATCGACTTCCGTAAAGATGCTACAAGTGCTCTCAAGATCAAAGGTGGAGGGCGGTAATTGTTCTTCCTTGCATTCTGCACGGTCGACACCAACTTATTCTTGCGCCCAGAACGGTAACAAATGCTGTATTACAGCCAAACTTCAAGTTTGAGGACATGGGCATAGGAGGACTAGGCAATCAGTTCAGTGCAATTTTCAGAAGAGCGTTTGCGTCCCGTATCTGTCCGCCATCACTTCTGGCCAAGCTTGGAATACAGCACGTTAAAGGTTTACTTCTATATGGACCGCCAGGTACCGGAAAAACCTTGATAGCGAGACAGATTGCGAAGTTTCTAAATTCGAACCCACCCAAGATTGTCAATGGACCTGAAATTCTGAATAAATATGTCGGAGCGTCGGAGGAAAACATCCGAAACCTATTTGCAGACGCGGAAAAAGAATACCGGGAGAAAGGAGATGAAAGTTCTCTCCATATCATTGTTTTTGATGAATTGGATGCTATATGTAAACAGAGAGGTGGCAAGAATGATGGGACTGGAGTTGGTGATAGTGTAGTCAATCAACTTCTGAGTAAATTAGACGGTGTTGAGCAATTGAACAACATTCTCGTCATTGGTATGACGAATCGATTGGATATGATCGATGAAGCTTTATTACGACCAGGACGATTAGAGGTGCACATGGAGATATCGCTACCAGATGAGAATGGCCGGCTAGAAATTATAAAGATACACACCCATCAGATGTCTGCCCACAAGTTGCTTCACGAAGATGTTTCGTTCTCGACATTAGCATTCAAAACTAAGAATTTCTCTGGTGCCGAAATAGCTGGTCTGGTGAAAAGTGCAAGTTCTTTCGCTATGAATAAGAGAATCAAAGTGGAAACCGGTGCACAGGTTACAGATCTTGATAACATGAAAGTCTGTCAAGAAGATTTCGAAAGGGCCTTAGATGAGATTAAGCCAGCTTTCGGTGTCAGTGAAGCAGAAGTTCAAGGCTGTGTCTCCAATGGCATCATAAACTTCTCAGCAGATGTTCAGGTAATACTCCCAGTAGGACATCCGCGTTGTATCTTAAATGCCTTATTATTAGCGTGTACTTGACGAAGGAGCACAACTGGTCAAACAAGCTCAAACATCGGACTTTACACCATTAATCTCGATCCTGCTTCATGGAGCTCCAGGAAATGGGAAGACAGCACTTGCCGCTACCATCGCTTTACAATCGAAATTTCCATTCGTAAAGCTGATATCTCCCGAGACGATGATTGGCTATAGCGAACAGGCGAAAGTTACTGCCATAGCCAAAACATTCTCCGATGCGTACAAGAGTGAGCTGAGCTGTGTTCTAGTCGATGGGATCGAAAGATTGTTAGACTGGGTTCAGATCGGCCCTCGCTTCTCCAATGCAGTGCTGCAAACATTGATCGTATGCCTGCGTCGAAACCCTCCTCCGGGCAAGAAACTAATCATCATTGGTACTACAAACAATCGCAATATATTGAAGGAAATGGATATGATCGACAGTTTCAACGCTGAGATCCCTGTAAATCCTGTCACCAGTCTCGAAGCATTGGACTGCATCATGGGCAAGCTGAACTTGTTCCAGGAGCGAGAGAGATCACGAATACTGCAAGATCTAAAAGGCGTACCAATTCGAACTGGCATCAAGCGAGTGTTGATGCTATGCGAACGTGCCAGAATTGATGTCGATCCAGTGAGCAAATTTATATCGAGTTTTGCAGGTAATTCACTGCCAGTAACGGACAGGTTGCAAGGCCTAATGAACGAGATGCAAGATACATATATGCAGTCGTAAGAATATGGGATGAGGGAAAGATCCTGAGCGAATATGGATACCTTCTTTTGATGTGGTTTGCAAACGTAGTCATGAGAGCCTACTCTGAAGTCACTCTTGCAGGTGACGTTGTACATATGTGACTTTGTTACTGCTGAGACTTGGCGCAGATTAGACTTAAGGCTGTACAAATTTTGTGTAGAGCTCCAAGAATATCGCGTGGAGAAGTGATACAACAATAGGAGTATTGAAGGCTAGCATCAGCTCTGAATAGACGGGATATCTATTTATGCAGGGTGACCCTTGAAGTTCATACAATTCTGTTTCCTCGTGCCTGTTGCCCTGTCTTATACCTACGGATACAGTTGCCATGGGTGAGCTGGTGAGGCTAATGAAAGGCTATTCCGTACACCCAGTTGCTGACCACTGTATAGAGCGGATATTACTCGAATTTGATACTTTATATGTTAGTCTGTTATTAAGTGTTGATGTTACTGACTATTTACGCGTACCACCTTGCCCTAATCGTGTGACGTCATACCTTTCTTCAATTTAAGTGTTACCCCTCATGATTTGTGGTATATAAACATATATAGCATTCACGAATGCCTATTCAAATGGAATTCCCACACCAATGAATCCCAACAGTCTGATACTGAACAATTTTCGTATTGGCGTGCAAGGAACCCAGGCGGTGACGGAAATTTTAAGCTACACGTGTAAAAAGGGAGACTGTTTGAGGGTGGACAATACAATAAGAAAAACTTCCAAGAAACATAGGGACCTGAGCAGATAACCGATACAGGTGTTTAATTCAAGGTCGAGAATGTAGACCAAAACCACTGTGGAGCCTGCCTTGGGAAAAAACTGATCCTTATATATTTCTTGGATAAAGGCCGGACAAAAGTGTGTATGGAAATAACGAGACTGCTGAGGTATACCTAGAACAAAAAAAACTCCAACTACTATCGTGGAACTTACTGGCTCCTCGTTGTGCCTATCGATATTGGCAGTTGTCAGTTCGTAATCGGGACGCGCAGCATCAATTCACTTATAACCGACAAGTATGTTTCCTTACCCGTTGGAGGCATGGTGTACCCTCTAGATTTCAAAGATAATATCAGGTACGTACAGTTGGACATGAGATATTACGACAAAATTGCGAAGTAGAGATTGGTCTGATGCCACAGCTGAATGTAGTCTGTATAATCGTATGACGGTGAGTGATTAAGACAGCTTATACTGAATAAAAGTTCTTCAGCTCTTTCTTTATTCAAAACATATAATCATCTCTGTTGTTCATAGCCGAGGATTGACCTCAGCCACGATTGAAACTCTTTTGGTCGATATACTGTACTGCGAATCATTTTGTTATTTCACTTGGTGCCAACCGCGATTGTCAAAATGACGAATCCGTCTAACACATCGCCTCTTCCTCCACCACCGACGCCCCTATCACCAGTACCGAAATCAATTGCATTCAAGCTTGATATTGCCAAAAAGTTGCATGCATATTTGTACACTGTTCATAGTAAGTCCTTTAGCTCCACTGTGACTCGATCGAGTCCTTGAACCTGTCTGACCCTCAACGTACTTAGATACCTCATACCACGACCAAGCATTGGCCAGGTACTATCATAATGACGTTGAATTTTCGCATCCGCTAGTCCATACACATACCAAAAAGTAGGTTTTGTGAAAACGCGTAGATTCATATTGTCCTTCACACCCATTCACTGAGTTTACCTCCTCAGAGACATGAAGAAAATGTTCAGGTTCATGGCAAGAATATTTGACACTATGGAAACTGACATCAATAACATCACTTGGGGGAACAATGATAAGCTCATCTCGATAGATGCTAACGTTAAGGTAGCATTGCATACTGGCTGCCCATGATCACTTATGCTAGAAACTCCGCTAGGGTACACTACGGTATTGCTTTGGCACAACAGTCAAGTTTCGCATTACTACATTATTTCATTTTGGCGCCAACAATCTGATCGTCAAACATGAAGATAATTGGAGTCTATTAGAAGCTATTGAAGGAGTCTTTATGGGCCTCAATATCTGGGGAACGAGTAGAACAATTGGTTCGTATGTCTATGGAGAATGGCTTAGAAGCGCTCTTACAGCTTCGATCGGCTGGTATCTAGGAGATAGTGAAGAAACTGACGGAAAGGCAGAATGAAGCGAATCAAGCGCCAGCAGAATGGCTGCGACTCGCTATATTGCAGCAGCTGGCAAGGTAGCTACTGGAACGGCTTCGCTAGGAGCTGTTTGTGGCGATTTTTTTGGTGATCTGCTGATCGTAAACATTCGCTTGAGCTGCTTTATCAGTCCAGATTTTTTGGGAGACCTGGAAGGCGATGAGGCAGGACTCGAAGCTGTAGGAGCCCCTTCCTGGGGTGTTGGTGAAGGACTATCCCTCACGACCCCAGTTACAATGGGCTTCTCGTCTACCTTTGTGGCTGATAGTGGTTTCACAGCTGCAACTGGCTCAGCAGGAACAGGTGCTACCTCAGCGGCTGGTGTTGGAATTGATTCTACTGGAATGCTCGTGAGATTAGAGGCAGGCTGGACTGCTTCTTGCACTACGGCACCGGTTGGCTCTACCACGGGGACAGCTACTAGCTTCGCTTCCGCTGGTGCTAATTCTTCTATAAGAACATGAGCATATGTATTGTTAATCATTTGTCGTGAGAAGAAATACCTGCAAGACTTTCTTCGGACGTATCTTTTGAGTTCTTGCCTGCAACAGAATCAGTATACAGCCTTCAGATTGAGATCAAAATCGAATAAATACCGTCTATTCCTTCCTGACTCCTTTTAGCTTCCTTGGCTTTTTGTTTGAGTTTTTTCTTCTGTGTCTTGCTCATATGACTTGGTGTAGGTGATGAATTGACTGATTGACGTTGAGTAAGATCTTCTTTTGACTGTGTTTCTTGAACTGTGACGACATTGTTCGCATGACCGGATTCATCATTCTTTGTTGGTTGATCTTCGGCGATCCCCCATTGTCCGTCGACAACTATGGAATAGATATCTCAGACATACATGAGCAGAACAAGGATTAAGCATATCTATACCAAACTTATACATGACTTCTCCAGGTGTGATCTCGATTGCTTTCTCCCATTTTCCAGCTCCTTTCGACTCCATCTGTGCATTTGCTTTCCATTCATCGAAAGTACCAGTGACGATCACCGATTGAGCTGATTCGGCAGCAATATAGATGAACTTGTGAGAAACCATGTTTCAATCAACGTTTAGTATTGGTATGTCGAGGAACAAGATGAGTTGACTCAGATCAGGGAGGAAAATGTGTACTTGGTGATCTGAGGGAACAAACTAATTTCCGAAAACAAAGTAACGATCAATAAATTTATCAAACGCGTAAAGTCTAATTTATCGCCCCTGGACTATTTGCTCAACAAAGATGCTGTCATGGAGGCGGTAGCTTTGGCTCTTCTCTGCTATTCGCTAATAGCACACTGCTGCATTGCTCAAGGAACCTGTCTCTAGTGACGTCAGGGTGATTTGTATCTGGCTCCACTCGGAATATGAGAGTGTCAAAGCCACGTTCTTTCTTCTTGCCTAGGCCGAGGAAGCCTCTTTCAACTCGCGGCACCATGATCTCCAGTTGATGCTCTTCCGCTGCTTTTACTTCGACATGAGATTGGCGTAGGAAATACGTCTTGGGTGCACTATGCTCAGTGGGATTGCGAAGAGTCTGCATAATCCCTTGATCTTTAATCACCTGCGGATCTTCCAAGTTGGATGCGACATCCCTAAATATATGCAAGAACCCATATCGGGATAGCACTACATAGGCGACTTTCCATATTCCTTTCTTGTTCTGGCTAACAAATGATTCGTACAATGGACCTTCTATCGGGGGTATGACATGAGATTTTGGTAGGTAATTATCAATCGTAAATGAGGGCCCCAAAGCTTCTGCAATGCCATGTTGATTCAGAAAAGCAGCAAAGAACCAACTCTGGCCATCCACCGGAGGATTCAGGGAAGGATTGAAAAGTTGATTTAACAGTGCCAAGCGACTCTGATGAATTATAAGTAAATACTTGATCAGCAGAAGCGGTCGCCAGAGCTCACCTTTTCTGATTCCCAGCGCCGTGCTTTCCACGATTCATAATCTTGAACGATTTTGCCAACACGTGACGTCAGATGTCCGTCGAAGCGTCCCATCTCTTCCATGATCTCTTTCAGCTGTTTGCCACTTTCATGTTCCGCATCAACAGTGAGCCTGACCCGAGTTGCATGAGACGAAGCTGTAATCCAGGGATCTTGCGGGACATTGGCTTTCATCGAAGCATCGTGTGAAAACTCTGCTAGGGTATGTGCATAACTGATAAGGTCTGAGGAAAATTTTGATCTATAGGCCGCAGTACGCTTTAATATAGGATCTAATTGCTCAGAAAAATACTTGGACATGTAAGTATACTTGCAGTCCGATATATGACTGTCTTACTCTGCTTTTCTTTCGCACTTCCTTGTTGAGTCTCTCTAGTTCTTCAATGAATTGCGTTTGTATGATTTTGATGTTTGCGGCATGATCTTCCGCCATATCCTTTAGTGTGAGATTGAGTTTAGCTGCAACGTCCTTAGAAGCCACTATGAAAGTGGATCAGTATCCCAACCCTATCAACTGTATGGCAACAGCTAATGATCGAAACCTTGCTCTTGCACCGGTTCAAGTCCACTGAAGCAGAAGTGTGCTGATGAAACGTTTCCTTGACTGTTTGTATCTTCGTTACCTATATTTAGTGAATTTGCCTTTTCATTCCCCTTTCTTTCCACTTCACTGATACCAAGAATATATCGATTTACGTCATGTACTTTTTTCTCTTCCTCTTCTTTCGCAGCGGTGAAGAATGTGATTGTGCTTTCGAGTAAGGGTTTCCATATAGCGATTCGTGTTTCCAGTAGTGTGACTGCGTGATTTTGTGGTGTTGCGTGTGTGAATGGTAGCGGGTTTGTTGAGACTTGTTGTGTGATGATGGGTGGTGGGTTTGATACTGCTGTTGTTGTCATTGTTGTTGTTGGTGCGTTTGGAGATTGAACAAGTGTATTATTAGGTATAAAGTTTGTTGCTGATAATGGTTGTGATCCTGAGGCTGCGGAATAGGGTGATAGGGGAGTTTCGGAGGAGAGGAGGCGGGTCGGTATTATTAATTTTGAATCTATTATTGTGGAGATGGGAGGCGGTGCTGGCGGTGGGTTGGTGGGGAGTGCTGGTGGGAGTGGGAGCGGGTTGGAGGGCGAGGTGGGGAGAGAATCGGTGGACATCCTGGTATGGAGGAGAGGGTGGAGAATGTTGTTCGTAACGATAGACGAAAGGAGAAAGTGGGGTGGTCAGGGAGAGCAAATTGGGCGGTGGTCAGGCTGAAAATAAGGGACTGGGCCATGTAACAAGATAAACAACAATTCCGAGGAATGGTGTACAATATATACAATCGAATATAAGATAGCAGTTCATGAACGGCCAGGAAATGATGGCTAGATCTGATCACTGGACATAATTCAAGCAGTCAGCAAGATTCTCATCGACAACTCCATTCAGTACACGGTTCTCAAAGAGTAGAGACGTTTGTAATTCGATTTCAGATTGCTCACGCAGGGAGGATAGCTTGTCATACTCAAATAGCTACGTTATACCAATCAGATGAGGTAATTAGTGCAATGAAAAGGCTCTTACCGTTTCTCTCCACCACAACACTAATCCCTTCCGTCTCGTCTCTGCCCATCCAGGATGTATAGCACATTTGCGACCAAGGCGACACATCTGATCGAAAATATCTTCATGATCAGCCTTCTCAGGTATCATGGTCCATATACGGGGTACATAGCCACAAAATTCTTGGTCACCTACACAGCGCGCTACAATCGTGACCATCTTGTCAAAGTCCTCTTTCACCGTGACAATCTTCTGTAATATTTGGTGTAGTTCTTTCTCTCTAGCATAGAGATTGATAATATTCCGGGTCTTTGCTACGTTCTGAGCGGTCAGAACCTCAAAGCGCGTATCTTGTAGTGCGCCTTCTTGTGAAATGGTCTTCAAAACTTCTAGATCATTATTCCGTGATGTGAAATAAACATTCCGTATCCTTTGAAACTTGTGATGTATATATTCGCGCGCGCAACGTTTCTCGTCATGACCTTGCCCTTTGCATTCGATCTTATTATGTATCTGCTTGTGACTAATCGTTTCATGTTGTTTCTGTTCGGCATTTCTACATTCTCCTTCATCGATAGTTTTGCATCCGAATATAATTGTACATTTTGTGCATATGAATGTTTGTGCGTTTTCGATGTCGTATAGTATACATTCTTTGTGTATCCATTTTGAGCATCCGTCGCAACAGATCATTGGTTTTGCGTTTGTGATTTTGCAGTATGGGCAGCATGCTTCGGGGAGGGCGTCGAGATCTATGGGTGTGCGTGGTGTTGTTGACATCGTAAGGATTGGTGGGTGGAGGGGGGGTGTTTCTGTACTCGTAGGAGTCATCACTGAAGAGAAAAACACCGACGTCACCCTTTGACTCTTCATGAGTAAAGTCTACACTTGGAGGCCAAGTCATGCACACGAAATGGAGAATACTGTCTATTGCAGCCGGTATCATGCATAATAAACAAGCTTGTGTGAAAAACAAACATGTCACGGGTCAATTGATATCATATAAGCGACTAATATTTGTTCATGATCTAATACGTCATGCTGCGCCCCCCAATCCCAACTCTAAGGCGCGTCAGCTAGGACACTGGATCACAGCGAAGCGGGAACGGACGGTCGAGATATTGTGGAAGGAGTTTTTATACAAGGAGCTTCAAGTGCAGTGCCAAGGAGAATTCTGCGGGTAAAACAGCAATTAACAAGTGATAAGAAAGGCTCACCACGTGTGACCGACTGGAACCTGACTTATAGTGTAGCTTACTAGCTTCCATAGTTGATCGCTATAGCCATTCAAGTTGATGCCGCCGTACACGACTTCGCGCAGGAATCAGCACTGGAATATTCCGAGACCTCTAAGATGTAAGACCGTTAACTCAGTGCATAGAATAAAGCTTAAAACGGTTCTACGCAGTCAATATAGTATGGAAACTTCTCACCTCATCTTTACTTATTGTGTTGGTTAGTATTTTGACCGTAAGTTTGGTCTCTTGGTTCAACAATGCGAATTATATATATAATCGGTAAATGGATAATGTGAATATTTCTTGAGACTTGAGCTTGATCTGCACCAACAGCAATGACACACGGTACGAATCGCTAGCAGGATTGAAAGCCTTGCAGATCGATCAATACCTCTCTTACATCAATTCGACGATGCATTCCTTGAATACAAGAATTCTCTTTTCTCAAGAGATATATAAGTTCCATCAAACTGGATCATGCAATCAGGCTGCTATCGAACAAGATCTTGTCAATGGAATGAGTACAATCAAGAGCGTTCTTGCGGGAAGGGCGCTCGGCAACAGCTATTCTAATCAGACATTTGGTACGGTGCTAGGTAAACTGAATTTTCAGCAACATGAGGCGAGTATTGATCATAATCAGCTTCGAATGGGCAGGTAGAGTTGTATACTACTGCGCTGGACAACAATATGGTGGTGCCTGTATCTTTTCCCATGCTCATCGGTGGTACGTGGGTTACCATCTGGAACCTCCAACTTTACAATGCGACCACCAATGGCAATTATGGCCTACTCCAGCTAGTTTTCGACACTAATACGCTTTCGAATGTAGTAAACATTCTGCCAAGTGATATAGAAAGCTCAGCAGACGTTATCTTAGCTGCAAAAATAGCCTCTGATTACTTCACAGTGCTACTTCCACCAGATGCACGTAAGATGTTCAAGAAATAGGTTGGGCAGAGATCCTGACCGAGCATATATGTTATAGATCCGGAGATAGGAGGTCAAGTATATCCGTTCTCAGCAGATGAATCCATAAAGAAAGCATTTCAAGACGGACAGGGAACCGTCAGTGATTTCTACAATTTGGTCAATATCGAGACATTCGCTGGATTCGCCACCACTACCTATGGGAATTTGAATTGGGTCCTTGCGTTACAGGTATCCAAATACCAAGTCGATGGCCCTGTACGAGCTTTAAGGAACATTTTGTTGAGTGTTGGCTTTGCGATCATGGTAGCTTTGTTTTTATTATTAGTTCCAATCAATTACTATGCTGTATTGCCATTACGTCGATTGCATCTTCTTACGCTGAATACACATAATGCGCCTATTGATTTGCAGCCGTTCATGCAGCAAGACTGGACGTTTCTTCCATTTCATGACGAAATAACAGATCTTGCTAGCAGCTTCTTGGCTCTAGCTCAGAATCTCAATGATCAGTATTACTTCATGGAAACGAAGGTATCAGTTCCGTATCCATTGATGAACTCAACTTTAGATGTCGGCAATAGGTTGCAAATCGCACTCACGAATTAGTTGAAGCCCAGAATCAAGCGATTAGTGCAAATCAGGCCAAATCAACATTCCTCGCAAATATGTCACATGGTACGTGCTTTGCCTCAGTACTCGAATGGTTTCTTACTTTTAACAGAGATACGAACTCCACTTGTCGGCATACTAGGCATGGCTGGTAATCATTCTCCTGTACCTCTCTTCCCATGTTCACTGATTACCAAGAATTACAACTTGGATCTCCGGACAAGATGACACGGGAGCAAATGGAATCATTGCAGACCATTCGTACATCAGGAGAGCATCTGCTCTATATTTTGAACGATATACTTGGTAGCATCTGAACTGGGATTCATACGTACAAGATCTAACTAAACCACATTTAGACTTCTCGAAGATTGAAGCTGGCAAATTGACTCTAGAAACGAAACAATTCAGCCTCGCGAACACTGTGATCAATCAGCTGACTGCTGTTTACGAGGCTAAAGCCAGAAATACTGATATCGCTTTCAAAGTTGTTATTGATCCTCCCAATTTGGGCAATTATCGTCTATCCGGAGATTTCCATCGCCTGAGGCAAATTTTGCAGAACCTTCTCAATAATGCCTTTAAGTTCACTCTGAAAGGAATCGTGATATTTAAGATTCAACTGATCGATGGAATTTGGCACTTCACTGTCTCAGACACAGGATGTGGAATGTCTGTTGAAACTCAATCTCGCTTATTCCTTCCCTTTTCGCAAGCAGACCCGAGCTTTTCTCGTAAGTATGGCGGGTCAGGATTGGGACTCGCAGTCAGCAAACAGTTGGCAGACCTTATGGGTGGTGGTATACAAGTAACAAGTGTCAAAGGACATGGATCAGAATTTGTCGTTAAGATACCATTGGTGGTCGAGGAAGCCTCGCAGTGTGCAGCATCATCGCTCGGTAGCTCGATCAGCACAGAAAGTATAGGGCACAAGGTTGCGTCTGTACTCATAGCAGATGACAACAGTGTCAATCAAAGTGTTTTCCGACGTATGGTAACTAAATGTGGGATATCCGATATTGTAGTCGTTGGGAATGGCCTTTTAGCAATAGCAGCGGCAAAAGAACGGAGATTTGATTTAATTCTGATGGTGAGTATATCGCCACAGGTGTTGTACTATGCTAATCTGCTACTAGGACATTTCGATGCCAGAGTGCGATGGATTTGAAGCGACAACTACTTTACGTTCTTTGGGTTATACAAACAATATCACTGCTCTGACTGCACACATTGGAGCTGAGCAGAAGACGCTTGCATTGGAAGCTGGGTGCAATGCAGTACTCACAAAACCATTAACAATGCCTGATCTACAAGCTTATCTACACAGTTTGAGAGTACAGGGACAACTCAATAGCCCGACACGATCTTCATCTAAGATCCAATAAAGAAGCTATATACACATAAATAATTCAATCATCATCAAGCTAAGAGATCAGGAAGTACTCCTGCGGGAGCATTATGAGCGAGTGACAAAGAATGCTATGGATGTTTCTTACATCATAGTAAACTCTATATATGGCTCGCAGTAGTTTCTAGCCTTCGAATCCAGTTCTCGAAGGTATACAGGTTATGAGTTAAGCATGCTACAACTGCACCAATATCTCCGATAGTATGCAGATGATGAATGTACGCAAGGGTGTGGCCTTCGCGACAGCCCTTACATCCGCAATCATTATCAACTGTTCTGAAAACATCGGCATATTTCGTCGAGTGCATATTGAAGCATTGATGATCGTACGGCAGCTCACCAAAACATATCAAAATCCCTTGTTTAGACAGAAAGTCTACTATCGTGGTGTCGACAACTTTAAAACCTGCCTGAATCGCAAGGTAAACGGATTCAGGCGTAGCTAGCCCACGCAGGATGACATCAATTTGAGGGCCTTCCCTATTTCTGGACTGCAATAGAGACTTCAGCGTATTCGCAGGCTCATGTAGTTGTGTTGGTGGATATGTGAATGTCGCTGCCACATTTGTATGTCGGGCCACATCAGTATGTCTACCTCGCTTCCTTCTGATTGTTTCAAGATCTTCTGCCTTGGTTTCGGCGCAAGCATTATGCGTATGTGCACTTTCTAATGGCTTTGTAAGCTCCATTTGTCTAACCTTTTCTTCGACCGTATTTCCTTGCCTTGCGCTAATGCTTTCGGCTGGCGTGGCCGACTGACTTGTCACATCGGTGTCCTCTACAGTTTTTAGTTCTGGGCGACTTTTCAGCATCTTCTCGACCTCCGTTTCCTCCTCTATCCAATACACGATTCCTCCTCCCTCTATTTTCTCAATTATTTGTTGCACAATTCGTTTCACTTTTTCTCTCGGTATTTCCGTTCCTTCCATTTTTGCGATATGTTCACTTGTATGTCGTGTCATTGTGATCCATTTATTTTTTTGTATTGTGTTTCTGTTTATTTTATTTGCGGCTGCGTAACTTGTTGGTATGTATGTGTGTATTGTGTTTTTTGCGGGTGGGTTTGGGAGTGCGGTGGTTGGGAGTGCGTAGTGGAGTGGTGAGGCGGGGGCGAGTAGAGAGAGAGATGGATGGAGGTGGAGGAGAGTGAGGGGTTTGGGTGATGTCATTGAGTCCAATGAATGGGGTAAGCGTTTCAATGTAGACGCTTGAGGTTGAACAGAACAAGAAGAAGAAGAAGAAGAACAGAACGCGACCGACAGAACGAAAAATGACAAAATTCTCATGGGGAGGCGACAAATAACGAATGCTATAGAGGATGACGAAGAGTCGAGTATTTGTGTTGTTGAATACAATGTAGTATAGTCTGTACATAATCATGATTCCGGTGTCAGCGCTCGAGACCGATAACTCGAATAAGCCAAATTGTCTAAAGATGTCGCAATTCATATATGCACATCAGAATCTTCTTCCACAAATTCCACAAATTCAGATTCACTATCTCCTTTCGCATTTGCCATGATACCGGCTACTTTCATACATCAGTCCATCAGATACAACCATTCTCACTCACGAAAACAACATACCTCCAACATCTTCTGGTAACTGCACAGCAAAAGCAGGACTCTTCATACTATACTTGTGCACCACCGTAGCATCTACACTATGCTGTTAGTACATTTCATACACATTCATAATTCATGATTGTCGGTTACTGTGTTCCTTTATCAAGTTCTCAAGATATTTATCAGGATTTCCACCTTCAGCGAATCCAAAAATATAGGTCTTTTGCGGAGCACTCATCGTATTGTTATGTGTAGATAGGGTTGTGGGATGATCTGTCGAGTTTAGTCGAAGAGTGTGTGTGAATAAGAAGAGCTTTTTCAAGCTCAAGAATGAGAAATACAGGATGGCGAGGAATGGGTGTGGCTGGATGCCCAAAAAAGGAAAGAAGGCGGAGAGGAATTTGTGCTAAAAAATGAGATGTTTCAGTGCTTATAGGAAAGCAGGCATGGGTTGTAAAGATGCAGCTAAGCAGTGATTCACACATCATCTATATACATAGAATCATTCTACTCCATGGATAACTCCTAGGAAGCAAACCTCTCTACCCATTCATCGATGTTCGCAGTTTGACCCGACTGATGACTTTGTTTACTATAAGTCATGCGAGCATTATCCATAGCACGTCTTTTGTACTTGTCATCTGGGTATTTGCTTGCCGCATTCAGGTAATACTCTACGCTCCGTTGGAAGTCATGCTGACCGCTCAAGAGTTCACCCATCGCTTCGCAAATCTTAGGCTCGTCAGGACGGAGCTCAAGAGCTCGCTCGAATAGAGCCTGAGCTTCCGCCACTGATTGCTCATCATCCAAGAGCATTAATAATTTTCCTTTGTTATACATGCACTGGGTCAGCTGTGGATTGAGCTCCAAGGCTCGCGTATAAGCATCTAAAGCTTCCTCCCATTTATGCTGTTCTGTCAAAGTCTACTCAAGAGTTTAGCTAGATGAGGCAGAGTAAAATTATGACATACCATGCCCAAATATTGCAGGAAGATCGGAATTGGCAGCATTG
>Ga0181464_1000744_pt1 | contig 15121 bp, 15 predicted proteins | sample InSIn2gowninarea_FD_119074 | JGI IMG/M metagenome (GOLD analysis project Ga0181464, IMG submission 119074) | Clean room microbial communities from NASA Spacecraft Assembly Facility at Jet Propulsion Laboratory, Pasadena, California, USA -... ...
TTTTACACTTATGCGTTGCACACTTTAGCAGAGAGGGAGGCTGTGATTCCAGTCACTCCAAATGGTTCATTCGTCGTAATCTAATATACAAGTTCCTGCTATCTCAATTTGCATCTCGAATTCAGATGTTCAATATCAGGCATTGAAACACAAGAATACCAAGCACCGTCTGAGTGGGTGCTGCATCATTGCATGGTGAACTTTTCAGGATGGCAAGCTCCGAACTCTGCTCTGCCTGGTGCGTCGTTGCGGACATAGACACTGACGCTCTTTTCAGTGCATCTGAAGACGCCATAGCCTCTGTCATCGATAGTGACCATGTGACCAGAATTTCCCAAGACGTCGCTCCAGACCTGACCAGCTTTGGCAGGACCAATGAACATGCTGTTCTTAGCAGCACCTCCGATGCTCATGATGACGACGCAGCCGTCGGCTCTGTCCCAAGTACCGTGGCGGACCCATCCAATCGAGGTCTTACTCTCGAGATAGTCGGTCTGCTCGCCGTAGGCAAAGAGTTTGCGGCTGAGGACAAGAGTAGGTAGCTTGCCTTCGCAGGCTGCTGGCGATGGGTGAGGGCCTTTAATTCCGTAAACATCACCCCAGAAAACACAAGGCAGACCCTCGCGACGAAGAAGCATGATTGCGTAAGCCAGAGGTTTGAAGTAAGGTGCAACAGGAGTTTCCACTGCTTGGCCAGGCTGAGTATCGTGGCTGGTTACGAGAGTCTGCGTATACTTGTTAGCAGTTGTGCGGTGCCAAAGACGAAAAAGTACCTACTACTGCATTGCCGGGTCGGTGTTGAACCAAGGTGTTCTTAAAGACCTTTCTCAAGTCGACCTCGGACTTGTTCTTTGCCATGGAGAACTTTGCGAAATTGCTCAGCAAAGGAATGTCGTAAGCGTATACGCCGTTGTTCATTCTGTCCATCCACTGCAGAATCTTGGCGACTTTGCCATTGTAGAACTCGCCCATGATGAAGAGTTCACGGTTCTGACGCTTGGCCGCTTCCTTTGCGATGCGGATCCATTCTCGGGTGAACATCCAGCTGATGTGAGGCACAGCATCCAATCTGAAGCCGTCCACACCCACTTCATTCACCATCCACTCTCCCCATCTCTGCACATCCTCTCTGACTTCGGCGTTGGAGTAGTCGATGTTAGTGAACATGAGATAGTCGCCGTTGCCTTTGAGATCATCGACGTCGGTGGCCCAGTCCTTCTTGCGCCAGGCTGGATCCACAGCGGCTCCAGGACGGGGAAGTGTCTCTGGAGGGTCCACGATCTTGTAGATAGCATTCTTCTGAGCGCGCTGGTCCCAGTCTGTGCCGCTGAAGTGTTGCCAGTGCCATTTCAGACTGCTATAGTGGTCTCCGCGACCAGGGAAGTAGAAGTGGATCCAGGGTTCGATCTTCTTTGGTGCAGTCCTCTCGACTCTACGGTCTGTTTAGAGTTCAGTCAGTCTGACGGTTCAGCAAACAGGGATATGAACAGGCGTACCTTCTCCGTCTACCTCGACAGCCCAGCACTCCTCTTTGGCGTCTCCAGCTGTTTTGTGGTTCAGAACAGCATCCCAGATGACCAAGACTCCCAGGCTCTTGGCCTTTGCGATCAACTCGTTCAACTCTTCTCTAGATCCCCACTTGGTTGCGCGTGTCCACTTCTGGTCGAACTCGCCCAGATCCCAGAGGTCATAGCAATCATAGCCGTTGCCGTGCGGGTTGTTGGCCTTGCAGCCAGGCGGAAGCCAGAGTGAAGTGATGCCGATGTCAGCCAAGCCCGGCGCGGCATTTGCAAGACGAGTCCAGTGTCCGCCGGGAGTGTGCCATTCGAAGGCTTGCAGGAGTGTTGGGTTCTGGGGTGTCGGTGTTCCTGGTTCGCTCGCTGCTTTGACAGCTGGTGATGGTGTCGTTCCGTTGTCCGGCGCTACGTCATTGTCAACACTTCGATTCAATCAAAAAAAAATCGCTCCAAGAGATCGTGGGACCTACACTTTGTGCGAGCGTCTAGGAAGCCCTCGAACCTCTGTGCCTTACTGCGCAGCCATGAAGCCATGGTTGGTTGTGTGTTATCGAGATGGGTCGAAGATAGGTATTGATCTAAAAGATCAGGTTGTTTCTCGGAGTGCGCACGAACCAGGACCACTTATTTATTATGTTTGTTGAGCTCGAGTCATTGATGCCTTAATTTCACTTGTAGCACTTCTCAATGATCGTTGAGTGATACACCAAGTGAGGTTACTTTTCCAAGAAGCGCTACGTCAAAATGCTTTGAGAAGCGCCAGGTGAGACTGAATGGGCTGTGAAATTGGTCAAGTAAGATTGGTGAAGCTGAACAACCACCAGATGAAGAGGCTTGCGTAATCATGTATCTACCAATGAAAAAGAACAAGGATTAAAACAACTACAACGCTCGTGGGATATCAAGTTCGAGACAGAAAAGCCACAATAAATCAAATGCCAGAGAAAGCACAGTAACACATCTTGAGTGTTTGTCACTGCTCGAGACTGTGAACCTTAAGGCAGAGAACAAGAGAACAAAGGAGAAGATCGAAGGCGCAAACAAGACCGAGGCTGCTGCTCAGTATCTTAGTTTACCAACAAGGCCAAAAGTGTATGCACATTCGCGTTCCTGGCTGTGGTCAGTACTTGAATCTCCAAACCATAAACAAAGAAAGCATAACTCACTGTTTTGTGCTGAATCATATAAGTATTTGCTTTTGAAGCAAGGACGCCGCCCGAGGTGACCGGACCGGTTCTATCTTCCCAGACACTGACTGCGATACCTGTCCTGGCAACTCTCTCGAAGCAGCTCTCGCCCAGAGTGACATCCAACAGTGTTTCGCCTCTAGTTTTACCACTGACTAGAATACGCTTCTCCAGGCCAATCGATCGGGGGCTTGGCGGGACCCCGGAAGATGGCCGTGGAGGAAGCAGAATCGACAGCCGCGCTGAGCCCATATCTCTCCACTTGTTCTGTGACTCACGTATGTACAGCCGAATTTTGGCATTTGTGATACCAAGCGGTGTTCCTTGCGACGGATCATAGATAACCGGCGTTGATGCTCCAGAAGAAAGTGACTCGCTTGTGCCAGTCCGGCTTCCTTGACGAGATGTGATGGTACTTTTAGCAATGTTAAAAAGTCGGCTGTTACCATTGAATCGGCGCAGAGCAGAAAAGGCAGTGTTCATTGTACCGACAGAAGAATCGGTTACCTCAGAGGGTGCTCGGGAGGCCTTTGATCGATATGTATTGCTCCTGCGGAGTGGATTATGGAACCATGAACCGTTCGCAGACCTTTGGTTGTTGTCTCGGTTCATGGCTGCAGACCATGCACTCTCGTTCGTCGGACCTCTAGCATTCTGTAGAGCAATGTATGTAGGGTTGTTGATTCGAGCAGTGTTGATGAATGAATACAGCATGTCGCATTCTTCAGCACTGCGAGAGCGGAACATGACATTATTGCTGGCACGAATCAAGGAGCTAGCCGTGGGAGGTGACCTGATGGAGATATCAAGCGCTGTGCCCCGCCGCAAAGGAACAAGAGGTGTGACTTCAAATGCTATCAGAGGTTGTACGCCCCTAGCAGAAGGACTTGTCACATCACCGCCTTCTGGTATGGCTTCATCCAAGTCGAAAGCTTCAATCAGCCCAGGTGTGACAACAACAATACATTCACTTGGGTGCAGGAGCTCCCATGCGCCTCGGTCCGACCATGAGTAGATCGAGGCAACAATCTTCGAAGCGTTTGTCGTTTGATGAGGAACTGTCCGATATGGAGCTTGGGAGGCAGAGTTTGATGGCCCGAGTGTGGCAGTAGGTAGGGAAGCAAGCGATGCTGGCGGAGTGGCTTTTACATTTCCATCAATCAAAGGCAAATTGAGCGGCACCACGTCCTTTGCTCCCCCCACGGCTTCTTCAGATGAATCAGATGTGATTGATTCGTCGTCGTCCTCAGAATAGGACGATTCACTCTCCGTCGAAGACTCACTTATAATCGATGGTTCGTATTCGTGTTTGAGAGGCGATGATGACCTGCGATGCCTCTTCAAAAAGTTTGGGGTGAACGATGGGATGCTGAATCGTTTCGGCTTTGGAGGGGGCAAGTCCTTGTCTTTGCTAGAAGCATCCCCAAGTATGTCATCAAAGCTGACACCCTTCACACTAGGCCGACGTTTTTGTAGCTTGGCAGGCGCTGACGAAGGTTCTACTGCTTCCTCATCTCGAGTGCGATCTGGGTGGTCGAAAATTTCCACGGGCTGGATAGGTGAATTTGGCTCGCTTCTTTGTCGCAGCTTCGTGGCATGAGGGGGCTTAACCACCGGTACTGATGATGTCCTACGGTGGAGTTGCGAGCGTGCTGCAATTGGCGTTTTTCCGTAGCTGTCTTCATTCTCTTCTTCAGATTCATCGGATGGGATGGTAGATGAAGGCATCCAAACACTATATTCTTTCCTTGATTGGGACAGAGTGGACTGACTTGAGTATGAGCTCAAAGTAGTTCCGGTCTCCGACCTTGACGTGTGATGTGTAGGACGTTCTGGATATGCTCTCGATTCCTTGTTCGGAGGTAATTGTGAAGATGAACGAGATGAGCTAGGCGACATAGGTGGCGATGATTTGTGACGCGTTGCCCTTGATCGTCGTAGACCTGGTGAGTCTCCTGTAGACAGTTCCGTCTGCGATAAGTTGTCGTAAGAAGACGCAAACTGTTCTGCTGATAGATCAGGTAGCGCGAAGCCATCTTGGACCTCTTTCGGTGTTGCAGAGATAGATCTTCGTTGCGAGTTGCTAGTCGGTACGGGAGCACTGGACAGTCTGCCACTCTCAAAAGTGGCTACGGACTTTTCTTGCCCGCTGTGGTCCGAAATCCAGCTCCTGGACGAGCCAGGTCTTTCTCCAATCGGGATTTCAATCTCTTTGGTATATGTAGGACTACCAGCACGTGATGTGAGCCCTTGCGACCGACGGCGGGATGGAGTTTGAGGTTTGGCGAGGAAGCTAGACTGCCTTGCCAAAGATGGAGGAACGGGACTGAGTCCAAGCATCTCTACCCATTCAGGCCCGGTAGATTCGTCACTGGCACGCAATGACAAAAGCTCATGCCACTCTTTTCTGTCAGCGTATAGACCCCGTATCATCATGACTAAGTCTCCTGGCCCATTGCCAGCTCTTGCGGAAACAGAGTCCCTGCTGAGAGGTGGAAACAGTAACCAGCGACCTGTATCAGATACCTCGCAGACGAGAACATCGCCACCATTTCCTCGACCAGGACAGTCGTCACGAACTATGAGCTCGATCCTGCAATCCAACTGTTGGCCGCTTGAGTGAATGATGTTCATGTCAAAGTAATCTCTGGCATGAACACATCGCGTCGCGTCAATGCTGACTCCTTTGAGCAAGGCCAAGCTTCGAGGATCTCTGGCACGGGTTGGGTCGACAGCTGCAGCCGCCTCGTCCTCCAAGCGAGCTCGTTCTTCGTTAGATCTTTTGCGGGCTTCGGTAACCAACCCCTGATATTTCTCGGCCAGAGAACCCGCTAAGGCTGATGGTGCGAGAATGTTGATACCCTGGTTTGTCAGCGCTACAGTCCTGAATATCTAGAAGATGTCAAATGGTACCTATGCATACCTTGAAGGTTTTGGCGAGATATTTCAAGCGTACCAAGGGTCTTTTTAGCAAAAAAGCAACGTCAACCCTTTCACCGTCACCATTGATCAAATCGCCGTCCTCATTCCTGAGCAGCCCATCATCCCATCTGGTGCTGGTATTGGCATCTGCAGGTGCAAGGTTTACCACGACATCTTGAAATCCCATCCGCCATGCCTTTAGGTAATCATGGTAGATCCGAATCGCTCCTTGGGCCCAGGAGAGCAGTGTGTTGTTGTCGCTCTTGGGAACTCGACGATGGTGTGCTTTCAAACGCTCTAGGGCAACGCCCATGTCGACGATAGGCTTGGTGATAGCCGCATCGTCAGCAGCAGAACGGCCAAATAGACCAACAGCGATCGCTGAATCTGACTTGGAAAGTACGCATGACAGTAGTACTGGAATAACTCCATCCACCAAGGTGCGAAGTTCTCGCTGATATTTGACTTCGTCAGCCGTGAACTCGTCCCAGAGAGCTTCAAGAGTGGCTTTCTCGAGCCTCGTTCGATTGGTCCGTATGCTACGTGCTGAAACAATGCTCTTAGTATCAGCTATAGGTAGTGATAACACAGACATCAGGTCCTCGTGACGAGTCAATCTCCGTCTGAGCCCGTTCGCGCTACCCCCTGTACGCTCGGGTACAATGGTATCTTGCTCAGAAATCTTAGATGGAGCTGCAGATTCTTGCAATGTCTCTGCCGAAGCGATGGTCGACAGCCTTTTTCCTGTCGTAGGGAACCGCCGTCGAAGGTTCGCTCCTGGTGTATGCTTGCTGGTCTGGACATAGGGAAGTTGAACATCAGATGGTACGGACGACGTAGCATAAGAAGAGTTTCCGTCCTCGAAGCTTGATGATCTAGACTCAGAAATAGTCTCCAGCGCCTCTCTCAGTCTCGGACTTGATTCGCCTGGAGAAGATCTCGATGAGCCGTGGCCAGTGGACCCTTCGTCATCCTTGAGAATGTCCACGCCAGAGGTGTCTCGTCTATCTAGTCCATCCAGATTCGATTGTCGCTTAGATCGGACTTTAGATGCTGCAGCTTCTCTGTGCCCGTCACTCTGCTGCTGAGATTCGTCAGCGACGAAGGGATCAGGAGTTCCTCCAAGCCACGCTTCGATACGGTTTCCGTACGCCGGTACTGTGGTAGTATTCGAGTTGGGTGCGGACATCTTGTTAGCCTCAGGTACTCTAGATTGACCAGACGATCTGTCTTTCTTAGTTTCCTGTACAGTTGATGGCATCCCTCGTGACTTTCGAGAGTGAGCATTTCGAGTACTGATGCTGTCGTCTGGGTCAAGTGTCTGTGCAATCGACCTATCCTCTGTCTCTGCTTCAGAAGCTACTGGCGAGACATGGCGGCGACGTAACCTCCGTCTACGATCCGAATTGTCGCGACTTACTTCGCGAGCACTCCTCCTGTCTTTCTTCTCCCTTGCAGGCTCCTCCACACTTCTTGAGTCGAGTTGATGTTCTGGAGTACGCTGTCCTGACATTCCTGAACTGCCTGGTCGGTCGCTATCATTCTTTTTCTTCTGCGGTTTATGCTGTGTTGGAGGAGGGTCATCTATCGGTATGATTCGAATTCCGTCGTCCTCTTCCATCGGCCTGACTCTGATGCCATCATCATCCTTCTTTGACTTTGGCGAACCTTCGCTCTTGTATATTGTGGTTCTTTTGATTGTGTATGGTCTTGGCTCCGGCTTAGATGCATTTTCAGGCGTCTTTGTAGGCGAACGGTCCTTGCGCCAGTGAGCGTCACTGACTACACGTTTCAAGGGCGCACCAGCATGTTTGACTTCGGTATCCAAGTCATTTGGATGAGTGCTTTTCTTACGAACCCATGCTTGTCGATCCGCATCCAATTCTCGAGGGGCCTTTGGCGATTTGGTTGGAGATGATTGCCTGCTTTTCTTGTCTGTTTCGATGCGAGGCTTGTCCGACGAGCTCTTGGTTGGCTTTCTGGCTGGTTTTGTTTCGTCTGCATCATCCTCATATTCAACGGTTATCAAGTTGCCTCCATCTTTTGCAACGGCGGCTCCAGCACTGTCAGCCTGCCATCTCTGCACTCTTTGGCGAATCTTGTCAGTGTCGTAGAGACCGGTTTGCTTGCCGGTGTCACGGTCGTCTTTCCTCATGTGTGGGTGTTTGTGTCGAAGAGATGCTGTCGTGTTCGGATTGCTTTTCAGTATGCGCTAGATATGTTGCGATCGGATAGCGATTCTCAGAGACAAGGTACATGGAGGAAGTCGGCCCGTTGCAGAATTGAAAATTGACGAGTCGAATTGTCGAAGGATGGAGCCGTGACAGACAGGGCACGCGAATCTGCTAGGAAGAGGGTGTGCGCGCAAGCAAGCAGAATACAACTACCCATGTCAGTGTCGGTAGCAAGCCGTTTATAGTAAGCATTATGCCTTACGGTTGAAACGGCGAACGTGGAGAGAACTGGACCCTGATGGCATGTGTCAAGAGTGGGGACCAGTCTTTTACATTTCAGAATTGGCCGAACAATCGAGGGTTGAACTCATTGCTTGAGCAGAAGTCGGTCAAGTCAAGCGCATGGTTGAGGGACAAGAACCAGGCTTGTGTTTACAGTCGGACGGTGCAACCAGCCATCCCGCGCATCACTGATCCGCTCCATCCCCAGCCCGTCGCAAACAACACCCTAGTGCCCGAGCAATCTATCCTTATCTTCGTCGATCAACCTCCCATGTGCTAAAGATTGCCACGGTCCAGCTATTGCAATGCACGATATTTTTCGAATCAAGACTATGGCCACAGAGACACCTCAAGAGAACAGTCTCTCTGTGGATCGCAACCATTTCTAGAGAATCTTGTGCATGTTTATAGCTCCAAATACCACTATACGTCGCGCGTGGAAAGGGACTCCAAAACTCAAGTGACAGTCTTTTGCACAAGGGGAAGGAGGCTGACAAACAGTTGGGATCGGCCCCTCTCTCTCGCAGTCACGAGCAGTGAGATACGCGCTATAACAATGCACAATTGCTTTGTGGATCAGAGGCGTAGCCACAGAGACGCCTTGGCCTAACGACTCTCTATGGACATCACTCCGTCTTGGACACAATTATGCATTTTGATAGCTACAATATGGTGTTGTCAGGACGCGGGGAGGGTTTAGTTCTGGAGGATCAAGGATCCGGTGATTATTGAATTATGGCTATACATTAATGTTCTGTCTATTGATATACTGTCTAGTGCTCACTTTCTCTAAGCCCATCTACATGGCCTTCTTCGATCCCTTGAGCTCCTGGACCTGTCGAATGGCGTCGGCGCTAGCCTTGACGCTATTGTATAACAACACTATGCAAGATCAGCAACTTTCCAGCGCTGCAGTCTCCAGTGCAACACTCACCTGCTGGAATTACGATCCAAAAGAAATTGGCTCCAAAGTAGTATCCCCAGAAATAGTAGGCCTCCGGTCTTGAATATTCAATGCCCAGGTAAAAGTGGTCGGCCATGCTGGTAGCATAGTAGAGGAGATCACCATAGCACTGCCCAAGACTCACTGCAGCTTGCATTGGGTGCCTTAGCGGATGCTCGATCGCAATCAAGACGGCAACCAAGAAGCTTAGTGGGCCCCAAAGCACCTAATGTAATTCATCAATAAACTTTCGAGAAGAAAAGGGGGTTAGTAAAGCATCACTTACAGCAGTCATGGCCTCAACACAAAAGACGAATACATTTTGTGTCAGATAGCGAGAATCTGACAGAGCATATTCTTTCCAAAGCTGACCAAAGAATGTCTGCAATCCACCCATATTGGCATGGTTATACGCAAAATAACCTGTCGAAAGTTTCAGTCTTGATTCTTCGAGCCTTCAAAACATCGTCGTACTCACCTTCGAAGAACAAGTGTATACATCCACACAGAACAAACCACATCACCGTCATCAGTTCGGTGGCAGGCAATCTTGGATTGACCTTTTTGACGGCCAGGTAGGTTAACCCAAAGATTGCAACACAGCCAGCAACAAAGGAGCCCAGAAGCGACAAAACAGTAGATTCATTGGCCACATAACCGACAATATTGGCATCCAATGGGTAGTAAGGATGTTTGACGCCATCATAGCTCGTGGTGTTCATCAAAGCTCGTAGTGGTGAGGCCATTGTTGAACCTGCAGAAACAGCCATTGCATTCGCGCGACTTTGTACAAACAAGCAACCAAAGGAAGAAATCAAAGACAGCGAAGTCGCGAGAAGGAAATCAGGGATATAAGAATAAGAACCTCAGACAAGCCAGAACGTAATTGCCGGTCAACACGCAACGGGCGTGTGCGAAACACGATCCAATAATTCTTTCGAGCATGATGACGATACCATAACTCGACGGTTCTGGCGCTATGATTCGAGGTTGACCAATCGGAAGGGCGGGAAAGTCGATGTGTGCCTGAGAGATCGATCAACTGCCTCGGCCGAGTTTGGCACGGAACAGTTTCTGGGGATCTTTCGAAAACCATTGCACCGTGATTGCTTATGTCATGAAGTTGTTGCTCATGAAATGAACGTGGAGAACCAACTTTTAGCAAAGCTGATGATTCTTGTGTCTCGGCAGTGTGAGTTATTTATATGCCAGCCCCAGCTTTGGGCGGGCCGATAGTTTGGTAACCTCACGAGAGGATTTAGACAACTTCACGCAGAGGAATCCTGACTGGTTGATATGTGTAGCAGTGATAGGTCGAGTCGGGGATAGATTTGAAGCAGTTGCAAAGCATGGAGTGCGCTATGGGGATGAGCCTATGAGGACACAAAGACACCTACTCGGATAACTTTAAATGCCTATAGGTGTTTACAAAAGCCTGACCAAGTATTTGACACGGAAAAGCACGGTTCGTGGTACAGAAAAGAAATGTATGAAGAATGTGCATAGAAGAGGAAGTTTCCAAAACTCAAACCGCACTGTATCCACCACGACTGCCGCGTCCTTGGACAAAGCCAACGATGGAGCGGCCCCAATCCTTGACAGTGTAAGGCAGATCGCGCCAGAAATCTGCATGCGGTACCGAGTCGAAGCCTTGCGCGCCGTACTTGCTGCTATTAAGCCAAGTTCCGAAGATGAGATATGCTGCTGCTCCCAAGAAGGCACTGTATACCACGTTAGTAAAGCTACGAGTCTAGGCAAAGTCGGGAGGATTGTTACATGATGAGGAACCAGGTGAAAAAGCCCCAGTGTTTGCTGGAGTTGTTGCCAGAGGTAGGCTTGTGTTCGGTCATGCCCTCGCATGCGTACTTTGTCTTCCATTGCAGACGCAAGACATCAAAATCGGTATCGCCCTCTCCCTCTGATCTGTAGCTAACGAGCTTCAGACTAGCATCCTCGGCAGGCTCTGTCTTGTCGTCCTTCTTGTCGTCCTTCTTGTCGTCAGGCTCGGCACGAATTGCCAGGAGTGCAGCCTCTTGTTCCTCATCGAGCTTGTCCCGTGAATCGTGCTCAGAGCCCTCCAGACCGGTCCTGTTACGATCGCATTGAAACTCGATAATAGCCTTCTGCTGGCGACCGTCGGAGTTTTCAAAGGGATATCTTCCTCCATGTAGTTCGACCCTCAGACCCTCCTTGGTGGCGTCATCGTGTGAAGCGGAGTTCTTCAAGCGCGTCCATTCCGGATCCAAGTATCTACTGTGAGAGGCGGCATACTGACCAGCAATGGGAATGACTCGCCTGATGGTGCTGGAGTTGTCGGCGAGATTATAGTCGTACTCGATACCACAAACTGCAAGTCATAAGTAAGCGGGATGACAGAGGTGCAAGGGCCACTAGATACCGTAGGTGCCGGTTGGGCATTCGTTCTCTTTGGGGACGTTTTTGGTTCTCTTCAGTGGGTTGCAGATATCGATAGTAAAGGTGGTGTTGGAGAGGCTCGGAGGCGTGTCTTCGATCAGATGGACAGCACGCGGGCCAGCCAACTCTGAGAGGTCAAAGTGTTGGCCTTTCACAACGACGTTCTTGCAGTCAAGGGAAACCGCTGTGACCGTCGTCGCAGAGAGTAGGAGTAGAGCGGGCAGTGACCCGAGTATGCCTTGTGCCCACATGGCTCCAGGAAGCTGCCGGAAGAGTCGCCGGAGTGGAAGTGCAGAGAAACGACGAGATGGCTCAGTTGCAGCAAGAGCGACGGAGCAGGAGGACCGAAAACGACGGAGCCGTACAAGGGACAAGAACAGTGCGACGAGGAAATTGAGAGCAGGGCACGCTATCAAGGGCAATCAAAGCATAGTGCCAAGCAATGCCCGCACTCTGGCTTGTACCTCTAGACTCTTTGCTACTCAGACCTGCCACAACACGATCACGACCACAGTGCAGTGCTGTCTCCCGTCATGTCTCGTCATGCGCGAATCGAAGAAGTGTCCGACAGTGATTCGGACCCGTCCGAGATGGATCCCTCCGAGTTCGATCCTGGCCTCATGAACTCCATCATCCAACCCGCCAACATCCCCTCTACCGCCCCTCAATACTCGCAACAGCAACAGCCTGTCCTCCAGCCCCATTTTCCTGGCCGCCCACCGCCAGACCAGAATGCCGAACGCGAGCGCACCAAGCATTACCAATGTCTATACCCCATCTACTTCGACTCATCTCGCTCCCGCGCCGAAGGTAGACGAGTAGGAAAGAACGAGGCTGTCGCAAACCCGCTAGCTCAAGACATCGCCAACGCTTGTTCGCAGCTGCCTGTCGCTGGTCAGGTTGTATTCGAACCTGCAAAAACCCACCCCAAGGATTGGGCCAACCCCGGTCGCGTGCGTGTCTTGATTAAGGAGGACGGAAAGCCTGCAGGAAGAGGCTCCATTAAAAACAGTAAGCCAACTGTTGCTCTTCGATGAGATCGTCGTTTCTAACATTACGTAGAGCACCAGCTGTACAAATTGGTTGCCGAATATTTACGAGCACACCCCACCACTGAGGAGTCGCCTATGCGCATGCGAATTGCCGGTCTGCCACCTCCGACCAAGCCCATTCCACCACCAGCTGCACCTAAAGGTTGGAAAATCGGTACGATATTACCATTACACTCTCCCGCTCTGAGCGGTGGCGGCGTCAATGAGAACTACTTTAAGGATATGATGCAGGAGATGCAGGGCATGCAGGGTCAGCCTGGTATGCCCACTCTGCCTGCGGGTATGGAAAGCATGTTTGGCGGCGGTCCCTCTGCTGCGCCTGAGCCACCTGCTTCCAAGAAAAAGGATAAGAAGAAATCCAAAGCCTAAACGCCCGTCCAATTGCTGGAGCGCCCGATCGCCTCCCATCCATCTAATATACAGAACGCCTGACACGAATGCTTGACATGATCATCTACGACGTCTTGATGACCTTGGGTGGGGTCATGGGCAGCTCGGTCTTGAACACCCAGTCCCAGAAACGACTGGTCACACCAAAGCCGTTCTCGTAATCGGCAAAGTGGTGCGCCAGGTGGTATTTCTTCAGCTCGCGCCAGTAAGCAGGAAGACTAAAAGATGTCAGTTGAATACCTTTGCTGTGGACGGGCGGAGCAACTTACGTCTTGTGGTGCAAGAAATAATGAGTCAGATCGTAGCAAATGTATCCAAAGATACCACCACAAAAGACTGCAGTGGCAGCGTTCCAGTCATAAAAGAAGACAGTGTGAGCGAGATGCCAGAAGGGTGTGGCGAGAACCAAGAACAGTGTTGGAGGCATGACCAGACGCAATCTATCCATAGGCAAGTAGTGGTGAATGCCATGCAGCAGGAAATGCAGTGTGATACCAACGCGGTTGTCAGGTAAATACTGGTCGAGGTGGAATAGGAAGCGATGCAAGACATATTCAACCAGCGTCCAGATGCAGAGGCCAGTGATCCAGTAAGAAGCAAGACCAACAGTAGAAAGTCCTTGGCCTGACAGGAAGGTGCCGTAGGCGACTGGTGGCATCCAAACAGTAGGTACAACCCACCAGGGAGTCTTGCTCAGAGGCTCAAGGAAGTTGCCGAACAAAGGTGCGCTCTCTCCGCCCTTGTAGTGGCGAGGACGGTGCACTTGCTCGAGATAGAAATCCTTGGTGAAGCCTCCCCTCCACACCTGCATCAATAGAGGCTTGTTGAGATCGAGGAACTTGTGAGTACGATAATCAGAGCTGGCGTCCGTGTCTTTCGACAAGTCTTCCTCGCAAGACATTCCAGTGGTTTCGTACAGAGGCTGATCGACGCCGTCGCTACGAAGTTGCTCGACACCGCTTTCTGAGGGCGGCAGGGGTACGATGTCAGCTGGGTGGGTGCTGTTGGTGACCGACTTCATGACAGCCTCGGTAGCGACAAAACCGACAAGGTAGTCGTCGAGAATCTCCCAAGCAGATTCCGAATGGAAGTGGGAGGCTGTGTCGTCCATTATATCCTTGACATCCTTGCCGCCGTATTCAACTATCAAATCACCACCACCAGGGTGATCCTCGAGGAAAGGAGTGATGTCGTAGACCTTGGTGCCAACAGTGACATAGCAAGACTTGGCTGTGTTGTGCGAGGCGACGTCGGCCTGAGGGATGGTGGGCAATGTTCTACCAGGCATGTTGGCGCAAAGAGCTGATCAAGTGTAAGCCGAAGGGCGGCGGACTGATCGAATGTGGATAAAAGCAAGAGACCAGATGCTGTGTTGAGATGTCAATTGGCGATTGCAAGTCAGAACGAAAATAGGGCGAGAGCAGGCAAATATAAGGGTCTCCTGAAAACACAAACGTAGGCAACGAGGTTTGGAAAACTAAGTGAGGTGATGGGTGGCGTGCCTCTCAAGCAACCCTTTCAGGGAAATTTGGACGGGGCGCAAACACCTGGGCGGGCCGCAACATGCCGGAGAGTCTCGCCGCGCCGAAGGGTCCGCCAGCACGCCCACTTACTTCCTACCTGCGAGCCTCAACACGGGGTTTGCAAATTGAAAGTCTTGTCAGGCGTGATCGGCTCGACAAGTGTCCTACGTTCACAGTCAAATACATACGCCGAAGCGCTCACGTTGTTGCCAAAACAAACGCTGCCTTGTCTATTAGCGCTTTCGGGATCTGATCAGGCAAAATCGAGCAAGTCCGCCAAGCACCTCCCGCGACTTCCCTTGTACCGTAGAGATCGAATTTGCTCCCCTCCTTCACAACCACTACGTATATTATCGCTTCCAAACTTGACGCCGTGTACTGCAATATCATCAGACCTCTCGTCAACCAGCCTCTGCCTCACTCCAGTACCAGCGTGCCAATTGCTTACGCCTATCCACGCCGCAAGTCAGCGCAAGCCTCTGCTTTGCTTAGTTTTCTCACCAACCAGTCATCATGGGTGCCTTAGACATCTCAGTCGAAGAACTGCTCGAATCCGCTCAGAGAGATGCCTCCGCTCAAGAGGCACAGATTACCACCACCAACAACAAGGACGATGACGGCGCCCGCTCTCGCCGCGGCACTACAGCCGATGTTGACATGAAGGACTCAGACAACGTCTCTGCTAACGGAAGCACTCGTAGTAGGCGTAGAGACCG
>Ga0181464_1000747_pt1 | contig 15098 bp, 14 predicted proteins | sample InSIn2gowninarea_FD_119074 | JGI IMG/M metagenome (GOLD analysis project Ga0181464, IMG submission 119074) | Clean room microbial communities from NASA Spacecraft Assembly Facility at Jet Propulsion Laboratory, Pasadena, California, USA -... ...
ACTGTACTATAGAACTAAGTAAATGACACATCACCCCTTTCTAGCTACCACCTGTACCTTCCAATGAACCTCCAGGAGCCTTGATGAAGAATGTTGGTGTATTAGAGGGAACGGATACAGTTGAAGACAGTAGATACGTAGCATCGTGACCAGATGGTCGTACGTATGCTTTTAAGTAGAGTACGTATGCAGCAATGAAAGGACGATGTATACGTACGGAGCCGTGTTGCAATGCGTTGCATTGCAGTGCATTCGAATGTCATGGTGTGAAAGTGAGAAAGCTGAGGAAGAGAGAGAGAGAGAGGGACGGATATGCCCGATTGTATGGGGAGTTCGGATATTTATAAAAGTCTTAGAATTACCTACCGACTACAAAATGCAGCACAGGTAGGTAAGTTCTGCATTTGACTTAGCATGTACACATATTGTATGTAGAGCAGGCTAGCGAGGAATTAGTACTTGTGCCTACATATACATTGTATCGCTTGGGTGTGTTGAGTTGAATTCAATGGTTGACGGGTATTCTTGTTGACACTGCATACGTATATCCTCTCGGGTAACTACATACAGCACAATCGATTAAACGAAGAGAGAGATCATATCGAGTTGAAACAGCGTTACATTACAGCATATCATGGCGACCTCCTCCCTCCCTCAAACCGATTGCGCTCGCCTTGCAGCGCGGAAAGCGATTCCTGCGCCCACGCCTGCGTATCTAGCTACAGCTGGTTCACCACTTACAGTTGATCGAATTGTGTACGACGCTATTCAGCAAGCGCCGCGCAGGCTAATTGAGGAATTCATGTTGCCTATTCGTTCTGGACAGGCGTGGGAAGTGCCGGCGGGAAGTATCGTTAGGATTAGTACGCCTGAGGGACCGCAAGTTGGTATGATATAATGTCTGTTTGTTCGTTTTGTCGTTGGATAGGATGTCTGAACTTGCGGGTACTGATTGGAATTGGAATAGGTGATTTAAATGTATGGAACCTGCATAATCCGCGCGAACGGTTTTGGGCATCGAGGACGAAGCAATTGTATGCGTCGCATATCTCGACTTATGACCGGTTGTGGTCGTGTTTGCCGTACATGAGACCGCTTTGCACGATTGTTAAGGATACGCTTTCATGGTATGGAGTTGATGAGCATGGTGGGAGGGTGCATGACTTGCTTGGGACACGGTGTGATCCGTATATTAATACTGTACTTGCCGGAGCTGAGGCATCCTATGACTATCATTGTCACTCAAACTTGACGAGAGCTGTGTTGCCATTTGGACTGAACGAGAGTGATGTACACGATGTGATCAATCTGTTTCAGGTTACGGGTCTGGACGAGAAGGGAAGATATTTTATGAATCCTTGTCCTGCGCAGGCGGGGGACTATATCGAGTTCTTGGCTGAACAGGATTTGTTGATGGCTTTGAGTAAGTCCACTGTCTTTGACAATGACACCGCTTGCTAATTCGTTGTAGGCACTTGCCCAGGTGGTGACCTGTCACTATGGGGTTTCGGCAGTGACAATGAGAAGGAGATGATAAAGTGCTGCCGCCCTTTGAAGGTTGAGGTCTTCAAGGTAGACGATGAGTCGTTGCTAGGTAAGCAGGGATGGAAGCCAGCCGAGAAAGCTCCTTATCACGGCAGCCATGGCATGGCCATACCTCAGGGTGAACAAAGATGACGAGGCGGACACATAACCACTTCATCTGCCGGCCATTTCTTGCTGTCCTTTGGTCGGAGACACATTTTCTGAGGTTTTGAAGACTACTGCCATAGCCTCATCCAGTATTTCAAGACCTTTGTTGATCTCTTCTGCGGAGATGATCAAAGGAGGCACGATTCGAATTACGCCATCCCCAGCTGTAATGATTAGAAGACCTCTTTCTCGTGCTGCAGTCACGACCTCAGAAGCCTTGGCTTTGTGCTCATCGCTGAGTTGATATCCAACAATCAGCCCACGACCGCGAACCTCTGACAGTACTCCAGGATATTTCACGTTCATGGTATCAAATGCACTGAAGAAAAGCGTAGACTTTATCCTTACCTCCTCTTGGAGTTCAGGCTTCGCCAAACGTTGGAAGACATGATGTGCTACTCTGGAAGCAAGTGGATTGCCTCCAAAAGTTGTGCCATGGTCACCAGTATTGATAAATTGAGTTACCGTTTCTCCTGACACCATAGTAGCACCGATAGGAATGCCGTTACCAAGAGCTTTGGCAGTAGTAAGGATGTCAGGCTGTACACCGCTTTCAGTGTGAGCCCACAGATCGCCTGTCCGGGATAGACCACATTGAATTTCGTCAAAGATCAGGATTGCTCCTACTTCATCGCATCGTCGTCGGAGTGCTCGAAGGAACTCAGGTACAGCTACGTTGATACCTCCCTCACCCTGAATTGGCTCAACGATCACACCGGCAGTGTCTTTCGTAATCAGCTCTTCGACTGCCTCCACATCATTGAATGTGCCATATCTGAAGCCTGGTAGCATAGGTCCGAAGGGAGGCTGATATTTTTTGTTCGGCGTTGCCGATAGAGAGCCGTATGTTCGTCCATGGAAGGAGCCGTGGAAAGAAACAATTTCCCGTTGTGTGGTGCTCGGATCTTTCTGGTATGGTACCTTCCTAGCAAATTTAATGGCAGCCTCATTCGCTTCAGAACCAGAGTTCGATACGAAGACTTGACTGAGAGGACTGCCAGGGGATTGTTTCTTCGTCTCTTCAATCATCAACTTTGATAGTGTTGGTGTCCATGGGTTGTGGTAGAGGTTTGAGACATGGATAAGCTGATGTGCTTGGTGAGCAATCAATCTGGTAAGCTCAGGATCGGCATGGCCTAATGAGTTCACGGCGATACCAGCTGTGAAGTCCAAGTATGCCCGATTCTCGTGGTCGTATAGAATGCAACCTTCTGCTTGAACCATCATAGGAGGTGGGCGAACATATGTTGGCACCATGTACGGCACAGATTGGTTTAGGAATGTTGTGGTAGGAGAGTCCGGTGCAGGATCTGGATTGGACACAGAGACTTCATGCTGTATCTGTGCTTCGTCAATCGATGAAGATGTAGGCACAGCTGTTGGTGAGGCATATCGTCGCAGAAATGGTTGCGATCGTGTAACAGGTCTTGGAAGAAGCACTCGAGGTGCTGCTCGCAGCAGCAGACGCTGGGACATTTCAACTGGTGCAGAGTGGAGAGTAATGCAAAGGAGAAAGAAAACAGGTTCCAAGGTCAGGTATATACAGTCATGCAAAAGAAGTTCTTCAGACGCTTCTAACACTGCATCCAGCTGCAGCAGTTCCTCATGGACTCACAATTAGAGTCATGAGAGGGACTCTGAGAAAAACTTTCTCCAACAACCGCAGTGTATTGAGGATCTTTCCGAAATCTAATCTGACCGATAATGCCGGGGCCCCATATACAACAGAACTAGTACGGAGAACTGCGATAAGCACTATCCATTTGCACCATGCTTCGGAAGACATGGAGTTGAAGTTTGTAGAGTCCTTGATCGCCTCGTTTGCATGTCGAGTACTCGGCCAAGAAGAAGTGGAACTGCAAATGTGGGCGCCGGTGGTAGACATGCTGCCAGTCCACTGTATTCACCGAGCTGGCTGCCTCATTTCCTTGCGATGTATTCCAGGGGACTGCACTCCTCTTAAATCCAGCTCGAAAGATGCAGCATTTCCTTCCGAGAGGTGTGATCGTATTCCACCCGGGCGGCCGCCCAGGCGAGCATGATGCAATTACATCTCAATATGCGGGGTGTCCTCCGCTCAAGATATATGAGCTTGTCATGATAAGGTAAATCTCACAGCTTACATACCCAGATCGCGCTCAAGGCATTGCCACAAGATGGGAGATACTGCAGAAACATACGATCACACCGGCAAGCCCGTCAAGCACGGTCGAGCTCGCGTCAACGGCATTCGTCTTCACTACATCACTGCAGGACAAGGTCCGCCACTTCTCCTGCTTCATGGTACACCGAAGAATAGTTTCTACTGGTACAAACTCTTTCCCCTTCTGACACCTCACTTCACTCTGGTCGCCCCTGACCTACGAGGGTTTGGCTATACCGACAAGCCTCCCGCAACAGACGGTTACGACTCCGGAACCAATGCGAAAGATGTCACAGAGCTTATGACCCAGCTCGGCCACGAGAAGTTCTATCTACATGGTGAAGATAGAGGCGCAGACTATGCCGTGGCAGTCGCAGGCCTTTACCGTGGTCGAGTATCGAAACTCTCCTTCTGCGAAATGGTTCCATCAGGCCTTGGTCTCGAGGAGACTTCCTTCTGGACACCAGAGAATGTCACTGCTCAATACCGGCAAAAGGGTATATGGTGTTGGCATCTCGGCTTTTTCTACATCCCACATATACCAGAGATGCTGATTGCTGGTCACGAGAGGGAGTTCTGGGAGATGTTCATCAAGCAGGAGTGCTACAATCCCACGAAAATTGAACCTAGGGCCTTGAACCACTGGATCGAGTGTGTCAAGCAGCCAGGGTGTAATCGTGGTATTCTCGAAACCTACCGGGCCGGATTCAAGAACGGCGAGATCAATCGTGAAATAGCGAAGAACAAGCTGACACTTCCTATCATGACGATCGGAGCTCCGGAGTTCTTTGGACCTCAAGTAGAGGAGAGTATCTTGCGCGTAGCTGAGAAGGTTGATTCTGCTGAAATCTTTGAGGAGTGCGGTCATTCACTAGCTTTGGAAGCGGAGGACCGGTTGGCTGCACGGCTCAAAGAATTTATGCTGGAAAAGAAGAATTGATTGGAGTCACCTGTGTATCGACACACATAGCAGCTGGGTCTGTTCAGTAACACAGCCGTACTTAGTGAGTTTAAGGAGTGCTTGCTAGCGTAGTACCACCACTTGAAGTGCTTAGCAGCCTCATGGTGTCCTCCTCACAGGAATTCATACTCTTTCGTTGGCCTGGACTCCTGCAAGAGTTCATAGGAGCTGTGCGCATGCATCTTCAATCCATGGTATATAGCTTGATAGTGTGAGTAGCTTGGAATAACAGCCTGTAGAGTGGCCACTGGTGTTCATCAGACGGCAAGAAGCTAACGCGAGTAATATCGAGGAGTGTCAGGGCACTCACATCGTGCTTGCTGGATACGGCCTAGCGTGTTCTGCGATCTGACCCGTAACAGAACCTTAGAATGAAACTGACCTGGTAGGCGAAAGAAGACGATGATTTAGAGATCAACGTGAAGGACGGTCCCCGTTGTGCGGTGAGGTTGAATGTACACCGAGTTACAATACACCAGCACGTACGAATCCCGAACCAATAGCAGCAAACAACATTGTTTCGGCCCCCAACCAAACGTATGGTATTGTAAACTGTATCACTCAGCCTTTACCTACCCTCAATCCCCACTCAGGAGTTTGAGCCTTGCATTTCGTGCCTGGCGGCTAATGAACAATCCTGACCTCCACCCCAGCTTCACTTTATGTACTGTACCTGCTTTCGCCGTCAGTCAATTCCGAAGACTATCGTTTTCCCCAGCGTGCTTTCCATTCCTCATTCCCACTCACACTCATTCCCCGGTCCTCAAGCTTGCCAAAACACCACAAGATACTAAGCCAGTCCAGCTCCCCAGCTCTCCCGCCCCAACATGCCTCCTCCTCTCCCGACAACAACATTCCTCTCTCTCCCCGTAGAAATCCGTTTAAAAATCTACAACCACGTCTTCACCACCTCAACAATCCACTTCATCCGTCCCCAGCGCCGTCTAGGCTGGAATAGGCCCCACGCCGACCTATCAAACCCAGCCGCCCTATTCCAATCCGACTCCCACCCCATATTAAACATCCTCTTCCACAGCAAACTCACAAAACTAGATCACGCACTCATCCTCGCAATATTGCTACGACATGTCAAGGTTCTTATCGTCGACCATGCTGATTTCGCTGCCCTTCAGAAACTCGTCTCCACGCCTCCTGGTGGTGCCCTGGCTGGTCCCAACGACAGCAGCAGCAGAGGTAGAGCTAGTACTAGTGGTCTGCTGATGCAGCAAGGACGCAGTAACGCGATGATAGTCAAGGAGAATCTCCAAACAATCGATTTCTCAGATAAATTAGACGAGATCATTTGCCAACCATCTGATCTCACGAAATTACTAAATTGTTTACCGGGGTTACGGACTGTGTATCTAGCGAGCAAGCACGTCCAGCGCTATAGCGGCACGATAGACGAGCACGTTGAGTTCGCGCGCGATCGGGCGTTGTCACAGACCGAAAACAACGGACAAAGCCAGCAGCTTCCATCATCATTATCCATGTTCTCTCCCCCACCATCATCAGCAATAGGGCAGTCAACAGCCCATGAACTTCAACGCCTAACTCTAAAAAGCCCCATGACAGACGGCTCACGCATGATGATGATATCACCCGCCAGCAACAATAACCCCAGAACCTGCAAGTGGGTAGTAGTAGACCTAAGCATGATAGTATGGCAGCACTTCCTGTACACCGGCGCGCCATATAAAGACCACTGGCGCTGCGCGAAGATGCAGACTTTACTTGATGTTGCAGAAGAGAAAGGCGTGCATGTGGTTCTGAAGGTTCGGGATGTTGAGTTTGATCCATCGTCGGATGGTGTTGTAAGGAGGACTGCGTCGAGGACGGGGAGTCCGTTTGTGTTGTTGAATAGTAGTGTGTTTCGGGGGGAGATGAGTACGAAGGATTGGGTTTTGAGGTTACGGCATCGGGGGACTGGGGTTGAGTATGGGGTTAGACAGAGGAGGTGGTATGATGTGCCTGTTAGTCAGGATGGGTGTGGGCTGAGGAGGTGCAAACATAAGAGGAGAGTGGAAAGTTTGTGTGAGAGTTGTGAGGGGGCGGTTGAAGTAGCAAATGATACATGAGGTGCGAAGTGCATTGAGTCTCTGTGCGTGGCGTAAATACCCAGAATCTGCCCGCGTAAGGTCTTCTAATACCAGATCAAAGCAGTGCTTGCCTATATCTCGAGTCAACCTCAGCCAATTTCCACGACACATAACATGGCCGGACGTGAATTGGGTTCTAGATCGCTACATTCCAAAGAACAATATTTACAAAATTCCAATGATTGCAACACGCTAAATTCAAGTCGTAACTTTCGTAGCATGATGGCGTTCCATCAGCTTGAGCGCTTCCTCAAGGTCGGCGGTCCCATCAGGGTCCAATCTCTCCACCATTGATTCGATAATCGCATTCTTAGATTGTCTATTCGGAACAACGTAATCGTGGTGAGGAGAAAAGGCAACGCGTCTCGGCGAAGCGGACACAGAAAAAGTGTTTCGTAACGGCGATGTCTGGGAGGGGTAGTGATGTACGGATGGAACTGAGGTAACAGGCGAGAATTGGGAAGATGCATGGCCCGAATTGTTTGGGCTTGCCATGAACAGTAAGGTTTCCACAGCATCTGCCTCCATAGCAGCATTCTGGCTTGGTGTTCTTTGCGTGACAGTCGGTCGATTTACAGGCTTTGTACCAGTCTTCACATGCATATTTGGTGTTGGTCGGCGGCGGTGGTGAGTCGAGCGCGACACGATGTTCGCTGGAGGTGCAAGTCCTGCACGAGAACTTGGAGGGCTCATTAAGCCAGGTGTTGGTCGAGTTTGTTGTACATAGGAAAGCTCAGAATCGCTGCTACTGTTGCTGTTTCGACGCTCTAGACGGGTGGACATTGCAACACGCGGTGAGACAAAATTTCGAGTGTCGGGATAGAGGTTAAAGGTAGTCGAACGAGGTGATTGACTGGCCAAGGACTCGATTTCATCGAGCGAACGATCTTGCCATCCATTCTGAAGCTTGACCATAGCATAGGTAAGTCGAGTCCGAAGCTGCTGAGAAAGCTGGCAATGATCAGTCAACTATAGATCGTATGCAAAGGTCTTGTGCTTACCTCAGTCATATTCGTACTGCTGGCATTGGATAGAGTGCTTGATTTTCTTGAATGTCCAGTGCTGGTCAGCTTAGACGCTTCTTGAACCACCACACCAATCTCCTTGACTTGTCCATCGGCCGATCGTTTCTTTCCAGCAAATGCAGTCTGAGGCGAGAGCTGTCCATTTACGTGTTTGGGCACGTCAATAACAGCTTGCTGAGATAAGGACGATTGTGAAGAGACCGACTGATACTCTCCTGAGTTATCAGTCGGCGGTGGGGTTTTGTTTTCTTTGGAGGATTGACTGCCATCGAGGTACTGAGCGTCTTGGTGGGAGTGGGAGAGGTAGGTCACTGGTGGAGGTGGACGTGTATCAAGTACGGGGAAAGAGGATGGCAAGCCGGTTGGTTGTACTTCAATAACGCTCATAGTTGTCGGATATAGTAATAGATGACTGCACGGAAAGCACAGGTTCTGTAAGGTGAATTGAAGTCACGACGACATACTCGAGTAGTCAACATGCTCACGAGCCTACGAGTGCGTTGTGGGCGCGTCGACTATTCCCCACCAAGCATGGGCAAAGCTAGCGGGATGGCGCTGACGCAGAGCAAAGACCACGGGCAGAGTGACGCGCCTCGAAAGACGCGTTTTGGCAGGTGATCAGAAGCCGAGAAAGCCACCGCGGTCGAGCTCGTGCGACTTGCAGCAACCAGGGATTCATATTCCGATCTCTGCACATTCGTCCACTTTGGTACTGTAGGTCGGTTCTAAATGAGTTTCGCACAATTTCATGTTTATCCAAGCACAGATTCAGCTCTACTGCACTGTAATCCTTCCTACTCGCCACCCACAATATAGTGCATGTCTTTGCATAACGCAAATTCAGTCATGTACCCGATCGCGTGCGTGACAGAAAATCCTGCCGCCGATCTCGCCATACTGACCAACTGGTGCGCTTCCAAGACCAATCATTCATCGTTACTTGACATTAGCTTGAGCAGCCATTTTGATCACTTCGGCGGTCTCTTTCAGTTACGGAGTTTCGAAATATATCTCTCCTTGTGGTTCAGGGGAATTTGCTGCACAAGTATGCAGGATCTGAGTGCAGAGCACCACGGAGTCGACTCGGTTCAGGCACCAATAAATAATGGCCAGTCTTGATATGTGTATGTGTTCACTTTACTTACAGTAAGAGTGAGTTCGTTGACCTTCAGCCTGTCCATGTGACTACCACAACCCATTGACCAGCCTCTGTGGTCTAGCCAGTGCATCGTTGGACCGAGCTTCCTAGTTCCCGAATGTCCACCACCGTGGTGGAATCCCCGAGCCGGGAGTTTCAAACCACACTCTTCAGATCAAGGTGGCTGCAGCTTATTCCATGTCGAGTGCAAAGACTGGTCATTTTGGTCCTCTGGAATGTAGTTCAAGTTCTTCACTCTAACACTAATAGCTGGTTATGTTTTCTTGGTACCCTCAGTGTGTCGAATCGATGTTGCTAACAAAGCCGACTTCGCCGGTATCATTCTCTACACAGGACCAGCCATTTGTTCGGCATCTATAGTACGAGTATGGCACACACCGAGGTACTCCTATCTCATTGGGTCGTTCCCCGCAACCCGGACTTTCCACATCACAAGCAAACATAAGGTACAAAAAGCTGTATTTACGACGCTTGAACCAGAGGTGAGCCGTGCAAATACATCTACTAGACTCGACAATTCGGATCTGCAACAGCACTATCCTTTCATATTCAATTAGTCGTGAATACTCCCTACACAACAATGGCCTTCGATGCACGTGATGCACGTGATGCACCCCCAGCACAAGCAACCATGCAAGGCGGAGAGAATGCAACGTTAAGTGCTCCTGCTATTTCTCAGATTCAGCATATTGGCGACCTGTCGAACAAGATTGCTATTGTTACAGGAGCATCGTCGGGGCTGGGACGTGCCATCTCACAAGCATTCGCCGCTGCAGGAGCATATATCGTTTCAGCTGATCTCACTCCGAACCCGCCCAAAACTCCAATCCTTGAGAACACCATGAAGTCAAGTGGAGTAGACCTGAACACACCCACTGTCGACCTTGTCAATAAGCGCTTTCCGACCAATTCCGGCAAACCACGCATGATGTATGTCAAAACGGACGTTACTTCTTCGGCGAGCGTAGAAGCCGCGGTTGCTTTCGCGGTAGAAAATTATGGGAGACTTGATGTGATGGTAAACAATGCAGGAATTTCGGCTGAATCCGGTACTGTCGGAGTGGAGCCTAGGAGAACGCATCAAATGGATGAGGCGGTGTTCGACAAAGACATAGCGATAAACGTAAAGGGTGTATGGCTAGGCATTAAGCATGCTGCAGGCCAAATGTTGAAGCAGGATCCACATTCCAGTGGAGATCGAGGCTGGATCATCAACATGTGCAGTATTATGGGTTTGATCGCTCTGAACGGTGCAGCTCCATACTGTGCATCGAAAGGTAGGTGTCCTTCGTTGCTGCAGATTGACCAAGCTGACATGATATAGGTGCCGTGCTGCAGCTTACCAGAGCCACAGCCCTGGAATATGCCCTCGACCACATCCACGTCAACTGTATCAATCCTGGGTTCGCCGAAACTAGTCTACTCGAGCCTATGATGGCTAGAATGGGAGTTGATGATGCCCATGCAATGTTGAATCAGCTACATCCATGGGGAAGGATGGCTCAACCTGACGATATAGCGAAAATGGCAGTATTCCTCGCTGGACCTGGTGCATCATTCGTCACAGGCGCTCCTTTTGTTGTTGATGGAGGCTACACTGCTCAGTAAATTCCCGATCGATTTTCAACTCATACCAATCTTTCGAGGGGTTTCAATTCGCACATTATTCAATGATATTCTTTGCTCTTAGGATTACCACGTGTCCACGTGATACAGTAGTCTGTAAACCTACGTCTTCCCCAAGCGCTGATGAGCGATATTGCGTCATACGACAGCCCTCTCATGTGCTACGTTTACGAAACACGAACACCGCAGCCCACCACGTTTGGGGGTCCATATTCTGTAGATGAGCACCCGTTTCCTCGCCTCTACATAACATAACCAAACCAAAAGTCCTTTCAAATACATCTCTGTCCTCGACCAAACGGAACATAGTCATTCAGACATTTCAAACCCAACGATGACGCTCTACAACGTAACTAACCCTCCTTACCTTGCGCACCACACCCAATACTAACAACGCAGGTAACCCTCAAAGACGGCGCCTCATCCTCGGACCTCGACAAAGCAAAACAAAAAGCCAAAGACGCTGGCGGTGAAATCAAGCATGAATACACTCTGATTAAAGGCTTCACGTACGTTGTTATTATTGTCTGATGTGTGAATGTTTTTGGCTAATCAAAGGATGTTTAGTGTGGAGTTTCCCAATGATAAAGTTAGCGTGCTGGAGAACGATGACAGTATCAATGTTGAGCAGGATGGGGAGGTGAAGACGCAGTAGCAGTTCGGGATTGAGATGAGATAGGAAGACAATGTGTGATGGTTTGGTGGTTGAGTATGTGGTGACATGGACTGAGTGATGGATGGCCAGTCTGAGTGGGAAATGGATCGAGAACATGAGCTTTTTCAATATACACCCCGCGGAAAGGTAGAAATTAAAATTCGTACTCCTCCGACCTGCTTCCGCTCTATTTCTAGAAATCCGTTGCCCTCCCATTATAAGTCCATTCACTGACTGAGCCCCATCTCAATGGGTCGTTCTTCGGTCCTCCAACCTCTCCCGTCTTTGGATTCACATCACCCTCAAACTCTGGTTTCGCTCCTCTTCGTACGTTGGGATGTAACTCTTCTCCTTTACCTCTTGCCTCAATAACTCTATTAAACTCATCCTTGAAACTTCTTTGCGAGCCCTCTTCACCTATCTTCTCCGCACGAGCTGCCGTCTCAGCCTCTGCTTCGGATTGTTCTGCAGGAGTGGAGTCAGGAGATTGGTTTATCTTGGGTGGTGCACGAGGTGTGCTGAATGCGCCGGTTGATTGGCGTTGAAGGGCTTCGAAGATTTCTTGTTCCTCCTTTGGAAGGCGTGGTGGGGAGGGACCGATGCCAAAGGACGAGAAGACGGCTTCGCCTTCGTCTTTTCGGAGAGGAGTGGAATGTGATAGGGGACGGCGAGAGGCAGTCATGATTGTGAAGCGGGTGAAGAGGTGGTGGCGAGGTGCGGCGTGCATGAGTGGTGCTGCTATCGGTCTGAGGCTTGCCATGTTTATTGCTGTTGCGGTTTGTGGTATTTCAGATTACTGCAGCTTGAAGTTCCTTGTCGATTGTAATAAGGTCGCAGTGTTGTGACTTCTTGAGGTAGAGTACAAATAGATCTTTTTGATCATCACTCGCCATTCCAGAAGCTGCTGCAAAGCGATTCCGAGGTAAAGCCACAAGCATTCCGCCACTGTGTTTGTCCTGTGGCTGGTGAACAAACCACACCACTCGACACCTGGACAAGCAAGGTGAGTCATTTGACTTTCACGACTCAACTTCAATTGTAAATGACTCTACAGTATCGGATCTTCATATAATTCAAGTATAACATTCGCGATTAGGATGTCCTTGCGATCAATGTGTTATGTCTAACTATAGGTGACTCATAAGTTTCACCATGTTGCATTGCCACTCTTAATGTTTCCTATCGTGACAACAAACAAAATCCTCCTCAACAAGGAGTTGGTATATCGCTTGCCATGCCTATGCGGAGGAGTATGAGGTTCGAACCTCAATATGTGATCTTACTTGACAGCCTGTGTTCCGATACCAACTCACTCTTAGTTGCTAACAGACTGGACTACACCTGCAGACCTCTATTCAAGTTCGGAACCTGTCAAACGTAAGAGGAAGATGGAACAGCAAGGCGTGCCCTCGAGACCTAAAAAGAAGTCTGCGGTTAAGCCTACTAGAGCGCACTACATCTGGTTTGAAACCTGTGACGAGCAGCGCTACTGGGTATGGGGGTCATGCTTCGATCGAAAACTAGTGTCGGAGGATCTCAACACTTCTGGCAGCAAGGTTCCTCTCAAGAATTACCAGGGCCATAAGATTCCTTTCAACAACGAACTCGGGGGGAGAGGGGGACCTCATCTTAGTTATTTCGTCCATGCGCACAGTGACGAGGATACGAACCCGAAGACATGTATCTGGTATGCTGGAGACCCTGTGGTCCAGCTTCCTGTTGATAGGAAGGCGAATGTGTTCAACTCGTTGTATTGGCAACGCTGTGATGGGACTGTTCGCAATGCACTTGAAGAAGTCTTGACCAGCAACCTCGTTGTAAGATTGAGAGATGTGATCGAGCCGAGGCTTGCTGGTGGGCCTACAGCGGAAGATATGGCCAAGTTCGACAGATGGAAGAATACGTTCATAACACGATTCCGGTGAAGTGTGTTCGACCTGAGCACTGTTATCGATGTTTGAAGAGTCCAGAGCTCAGTGTTTGATCATGAACTTCTACAGCCAACTACACCTGGAGTACCTTTCCCTTCTTGCTAGCATGATATCAACATCATCACCAAAGCACTGACATGGAGGAGTTCGACAACTAGCGATTGAGTTTGTTTAGTATCGATGTTTTATTACTCTGCAGAATGCTATCATCGCTTAGCAAATTGTGTCCAAATATACCACTTCTCCCCGTTTGATCTACAATTTGTTCAAACAACACATGTGCAAGCCAGCAATCAAACCGAGTTCGTTTGTTCATAAATTAGCTAATCGGCAGCAGGAACAGTCACTATGGCGGATTCATTGCCTTGTAGTAGCACCGTTCATCAAGGATACAGCCATCATCACCATGACTTCCTCCTTAAGGTCTAGTCGTCGCATGGGTGATTCTGGCCACAAGATCAATAAATTACCATGGTGGTGGGCCTTTCGGAATGATCCACGATACGATCAGGAATACAAAACATTCGCCAGAGTTCAGCAAGCACTACGAGCATTGGAACACAATGATGACCCTCCAGGGCCTCACTGCTTAAATCCATATTGGCACTCACGAAGTACTTCTGTCAGTTGTGCTACATCCTATCTTCATCATCAAGACGAAGCCTGCTCAGCATTTTGTTCTTGTTCCGACTGCATGACTCAGCGGAGATTCGACCAAATCCCAAAACAGAAGAAAGGACAATTTACACGACGTCCCAGTAGCACCCCAGCTAAACACAACCAAAGGTCTCATGTTTGGTTCAGTCTCACGAGAAGTCCTTGTCAATCAAAAGCAGAGTGGCATGAAGATGTTATTGCAGCTCATCATCACCAGAGAGAGGACTCTAACAAGCAGCACAACAAGAATATCTGTTGTCTGAACTCTCCTCCGCACTTCGATCGTTTCAAGGAAACTACACAATACTATCCTGATCAGCGTCAACACCAATGCCAATTGTGGTACCAAGAAGATCCCTACCATAATCGTGAATACCCAAACACGGTCTGCAACCCCTGTCTGAGATGGAACTCTTCCAACACTGACGATCATAACACCACCCACCATCAACACTGCCCAAACGATGGGCTCCTGAACCACCAGCACCAACATACACAAAAAGGACAACCGAATCATTCTGAATACCACTCCCACACAGCTCATCCTTACAAAAATCAACCCACACCACTGAATACGACCGCCAACCTCCACATTCACCGCCAGCACCGAAACAACCTCTCCGTGCTCTCGAGCCATCGCATCTATCCCGCCCCACCAAGACACCCGCACGCGCACTACCGCCATCATTCTCCACGACCGCACCACCACCACCCCTACAATCAGGACGCCCTAACTCACCTCCCCTTCCCTGATCCCCACAAATCACACCCAAAACATTCCCCCTCCTCGCCGGAACCCAGAACCAGAAACCACAGCTACACTAGACGAAGAACACCATCATGAGTATCTCATCCAAAAGGATAAACCGCCGTCATCTCCTCTAGCCATCGCAGCGCACACCCCGACTCTAGTATTCGTTGGTAACACAGATTTGCCTCATAGCGAGCGGCCCTCTCTCTTTTCAAAACGCAGTCTTGGTCTTTGAGGACTCCATCACAGTGCGGTCTTTGGCGATGACGAGGTCTTGTAACGGAAGTGTAGATCCTTTGAACACCACTCGATTCTATAGCATACCATTCTGTATCATAGTATTATGTACCATACCATGTCAGACCACTTTTAAACAAAGATGACCGCGAGTCCACAAGA